>Ga0247734_1001649_pt1 | contig 16507 bp, 19 predicted proteins | sample UWRJL103311B2_FD_180933 | JGI IMG/M metagenome (GOLD analysis project Ga0247734, IMG submission 180933) | Plant litter microbial communities from Arlington Agricultural Research Station in Wisconsin, United States - UWRJ-L103-311B-2 | ecosystem: Environmental > Terrestrial > Plant litter >... | reverse complement strand
GCAACGAGTCTGGGGCTGTGGAAGCATTCGGCGACTTCATGAATGCATATCACAACGATGCCTCGGCTCCAATCCATTGCAAGAAAGACGGCATTCCCGCTATGCCCTGCTTTGCGTACCATTTTGCCGGTGATGCAAACTACAAATGCCGTGGCGATCAAATTCATTCTTGCAGGATTCCTGGCGCTAGGGAGGTCATGAATCATATCAGCGCGAGATTTCCCGTGGGAACCGTCCTTCCGAACAGCCATGTGATTACGGAAAGATATCAGGTCGAGCTGGGAAGACAGGTGTTGTTCACCATGCTGAACTTCAACGAGGTCATGCAAACGATTTCTTCCACACAAAAACTGTTGCAGCTCGCCGGCGAGACCTTCCAACGCAAAACCAGCGCGATAGTGGGGAGCTTCAGTCCGCAACCGGATCCGAGAAAGGCACTGCAATGCGAGGTCTTCAAATTCGCGATGAAGGAATTCATCGACTGGTACAAGAAACGCCTGGTTCTGGGGTTCAAATTCATCTCCGGCCTGGATCTGGAACACATGCTGCCCGGAGAACTCCAGGAGTATTCGCCCAAGATCATCAAGATGATTATGGAAAACCAGAAGCTTTACCAGAAGTACTTCAAGTCGTGGCGTGAAGGAGAGGGTGAGCATTATACAAGCACGGATACGTGGAAAATGTACTATGAGAAACTTTACCAGGCTGTCCAGATGGGAATGGGTTTGACTGGGGCTAGCGTACCAGGACCACCGGGTTCTAGTAAGTCTTATCCGCCGCCATGATATTGGAAATTCTATTGCTAACTGTTCCACAGTTCGAGGTGTTCCTGCGGAAAAACTAGGACTTACTGTATCTACTTCAAAGGGTATTTGTGGTACTATTTTCGGAGTAGCCAACGACGACAACGGCGCCCGGGAAAGTCAGCTGAGCGATTTTATCGATCAGTATACAGAATCGATGATGCAGAAAACTAGCGAAGCCTTTGAAAGACTGTTCGTATACGACGCCGAGAATGATCCACAGGATCTTAACCTGAGATTTGCTATGAGTATGGATTACCTGGAAAATGTTGCCAGGTTCAATGCCATGACTTGGTGGGAGAACAAAGCGTATGCACTTTATATCTTTCTTGAGTTCAGACTCCAGCTAACTGTTTTTATATAGTGAACTCGAACAGAGCATCACCAATGTACTTGCTTCTGAGCTCTTGGCTAGCAGTCGCTGCTTCGCTGAATGCAACGAGAGAGATGACGCCCAAGAAGTTTGCAGAATCTCAGAATTACAGTACAAATTCCGCGACAAAGGCAGCCACGCACAACAGTTTCCGGATGGAAACCATGTCTGGTGTCCCAAAGAAAACGTCGTGTGTCGTCTCGGTTGCTACGAAAAGAAGCAGGGCTTCAACCGTAAACTCGAACTTCCAGGTGCCATGTGGTATGGAAGCTGGGGCATCAGCATGGGCGCGGTCAAAAACGGCACCTGGAACAATTTTGTTTATGCCCAAGAATACCAAAGAGACCCTTATGGGAAGAAAGTCATGATTGACGACGGAATCATTGCGCCCGATGAGGAAACTCTGCGCTTGCCTGTTTGCTATAACCAAGGTCGCACGGTGGAATGGGATGACAAGTTTCCGTTCCAGTGTGGTGGCTTTGAAAAGTCCTGGGACTCAAAAGAGACAGGTCCGTTCTTGAAAGAAATCAATGTCCAGTATATCCGGGAGGACTTCATGCTCGCGAAGAAACAGATGGCACATGCGCTGCATACCCTCTGGCCGGCAGATCACTATCTCTTGATGTGTCACAACGGGCTGCGATGGCCTTGGAGACGCACCAAGGGTGTTGAGAAGCCAAGTGTGCCAGTATCAATTCGTCGCGGAATGGGTACCGATCCCGACTGCGACCGCATGGAAGCGGAGGTGAAATACATGACCCGTGACGAAGCAAACCTGCACTACTGTATCTCGGAGACCGGTATCCGAATCCAGAACCGCGAGATGAAGCGTCTTGCTTTCCCCGCGCGTGTTGGAAACCACAAACACAAGAATTCCAAGGCGACGAAAGCTAAGTGCAAGAACTGGCAGGAGGAGCATAAGGAGCGGATTCCGGAGATCGAGGTGGAGATGGTACCAAAGAGGGAGAAGGCGTTGAAGGAGATGGAGGAGGAGATGAAGGCTATTGAGAAGGATAGGAGGGATTGGAATCAAGAGCCAATGAACGAAGAGGAGAGGGAGAGGATGGAGCGGGAAGAAGAAATTGCAAGTAGAGAGAGTGAGGAGGAAGCTGGGGAGAATGATCGGGTTGATGGTGGAGGGAGAGTTGAAGAAGACTCCGAGGAGGGTGCAGCTAGTGACAGCACGACGAACGATGCATTTGCGACGTTGGAAGTAGACGCGAGCTTTTAAGATTGAGGGAGTATCCTTGAACAGAAAGTTTTGAGAATATAGGAAGGAGACTGCGATGCGAGATGCGTTTCTCAGTCTCAGAGAGAGAGCAGTATTTTTTGGAAGCTTCTGGAGGAAGATAGCGTAAATGTTTTTCATTTTATTCTTGTCCTGTTTTAAGGAGTCAGCGATAGGGTACTAAGCGTTATACCTTTAATATAATTTGGATAGGGTGGTGTTTTATTATTTAGCACGCAGATCGAAACCGCGATGCGCCTTGCCTTGTCCATCGAAAGTGATAATTTCTTCCGTTAACACTCCAAACTACATATAATCAGATAATCTCTATGACAGCAAGTTGAAGAATATAGCATCGTGTCAAAGCTTCGCTCCAGCGTTGCAGGAGCCTCGTTTTGAATATCTAGAATCATGTTACAGGGATAGATCACGTGGGGTTAAGCGAGGCCCCTGAAGCAGGACATCCAAGCTAGTCTCAGAATTTACATCTATATCTCGTGATGTGCAATTCGGTATCGTTCAACTGGGTTCTCTGACTCGTCATGGGAATACTCCTTTTAGTTGCGTGCTTTAGTGCCTTAGCTGGTGCTAACTTTAGATCTCGTAATTCCCATATTAATAGATTCTTTCGCCGCACAAGAGCAGACTAAGAGCCTGATTTGTCGTAACTGGCAAATATGGCAATCATGTTGCTTACACTAGGAGGTGAGGCCACATCTGAAAAAAACATTCAACTGTTGGAAAGCCAAACCTAATTGTAAAAAGCTGGTTTTTAGGGTTGGTATTGGTGGGTTTGAGACTGATGTTATGGACTGGATGAAACTAGATTACCCAGATTACACAAAGTTTCACGGTACTTATCTATCAGAAATTGATGCTTTGACAGCACATCTAGAAGAGACTTATCATATCCGCCAAAGCTTCATATTTCACTAACCGTTCCACACTCTGACAATTGGCCTTTTCGTTTCAGTTTCCCTCGATGGGAAGTTCAAAGTTTCCAATTTACTCCTGAGTAAATATTTGCGTGCTCAAATTGCTTAACATTTACCTCTTTGTTAAACCGAGTCTTTCGTAAACATAGAATGCTGGTTAATATTTGTTTCAGGCAAGTGAGCTGTAAATTACACGGTTTAAAATGCGGAAAACATTCGACACATTCTATTTAGAACTTACACAATGCTACTCAGCACTAATGAGTGTTATGGTTTCAAACAGTTCAGTATAAAAAGACTTCAGATGTCGCAATTCAAAGTCAGCACCAATTTGAGTATATTATATCGAATCACTTGGTGGTTTACAAAACAACGCTTATGATATACTTGAGGCAATACTTTCTGTTGCATTATTCGTTCCGACGCAATAAAAGACGCAGATTGTAGCATTTCTACTTCGCGTGATGCGGCCTAAAAAGCTTAGAACTCAGTATTGTCAACTGTTGAATATAATAGACGCCAAATGTTATCATGGAAGAATCTAGCTAAAGTCTTAGTTATCTGTCATCTCAAGCTGTGCAATAAAATAAAATTTATTAATTTATGCCCTATCTATTTTACCGACAGAAACGTTAACAGAAAGGTTTAGTTATGTCGAAATGATCGGATAATCGGAATCTAAACATTCAAAAGGAATTACAACTTGAAAATCACGTGAAAGGGTTGACTTGTTCCGCGGAAATCAGATCATCTATTCACTCTAGGAACGGAGACTACTCAAATCAGAGACCACTTCATCAGTCTCACTCTCCGAAAACTCAGGGCATTCACTATCTTGCCGAGACCAACTCATCTCCAATCCCTCCAACTTGAATCGAACCGACAGAAGCTCCAATTGTGATGCACGACCATCTAAGGTCTCCATGAGCTCCTAAATTGCCCAAATATTAGCTAATCCATACTACCAGACACTTTTAAGTAACAAAGACTTACGAGAATCTCTCTGGCCTCCCGCAAACGCAGCTCCTGAGGATGTGCCATCTCACAGAGGTCACAAACCACAGTCTTGCCAAGAAATCCCTCTCCTTCCTCAACCAATCGTGCCCATTTTGAATCGAGATCCTCATAGTCGAGAGGATTTCCAGCTGAGATGAGTTGGGCAAGTGCCCTGGCGTAGTTGGTGACATGGGTTGAGAGGATACCAGTGCGGGTGATGAAATTGACGCGGTGGATGAGGTTGCCAGATGGTTGGTGATAATAGACTGGCGAAGTTGGTCTCGCAACAGGAGCAGCGGCAGAGTTACTGTTGTTTCCTTCTGACATCTGGTATGATTAGTGGTGTTTTGACCCCTTTCTTTAGCGAGCATACCTTGGAAGGCGATAGAGAAAATGCTAGTTGGGAATGTTTGTATTACTGCGAAGTTGCTGGGTGATTGGGTCCGAATACACAGAGAGAGGCCGTGTGTGTGTTTGTGTGTGTTTGTGTGTGTTTGTGTGTGTGTGTGTGTGTGTCCTCGGAGAGGAAAGAGAATAAAATCTTGGGAAGAAACTGCTATTATATAAAATTCTTGAGTGGCCCGAGCGTCTAGCTAGCGTCACTTTTGAGTCAAAACATACACTAAATCTCAGTATAGGATGTCTTAAAATGGGAATCCCCTGCTTGAATTGAATCCGAGACAAAAGTTTCTTTGCTGAGAGGTGGATCGTGCCGCTTTCTATTTTTTGACAATGCTTCAGCCCCTTTTAACAACATCTTGGTGAATGGAACAGGAGCATCTGGATTAGTATTGTAGATAGTACTATTGGTTGCGGAACAAGTGAGAATCACAATATGAAGGAAGTGATGGATACTAGTCGTATAAATTGCAGTATTAACAGTTAGTGGGCAGGTACTTGAATGTCTTTTCTAGATATTTGACAGCAATGGGGCAGGTATTATGTCATTACCAGTATTGTGTTGTTGTGCATAGCAGTTTGCTCCAGTGGTATTATGTGGCTACCGTCATATGTGATATTACCAAAAATTCACATTTGATAAATATTCTGAGATGTATTATGCGCCATAACCTTGTTGACCGTTCTGAAATCTCCACGAATGCTCCAAATTGTTGTCAGTGTCGATATTGTATCTTTTACCAGTGTGTGATTAGTATCCTTGTGCATCGCGAAAGTTCAAGAAGACAAGTATTATGACAAACTAAGACTGAAGCGTTCTCTAAAACCCTTTCATGATAGTGTCTATTGCTGTAGAGTATTATCGAATGAGTGCCGAGAAACTTTAGCTTACTTGGGGCCATTATCAGATTTTCGCTAATCTAATCAACACTTTGAACGAGACTTTGCCAGCTTTATCTATGAAGTTGGTGTTATAAGTTGTGCAAACATCCATAACGTGATCCGTAGAACGGCATTACTGTATTTTTTATAGGGATGCTTAGTTCTGAATATACGGAACTTTGAAGATTCAGTTGGGTGCCAGATGTTGGCTACCTCAGGGTAGGTATCATACATTCACGCACGATTGATTGATGGAACGAAAACATGTCAGCTCTTGTCATTGAAAGAAGAGCACAAGGGTTAAGTAGCAGCAAGAAATCTACGTGATAATCACAACCACTGTAAAAGATCTGTGAACTCGTATGCACATAAAATGCAATAAAGAAACTAATCTAGAAACTTTTTATGCACTTCTATCTCTGATCCCATCAAAGCCCCATCCAAACGCCACCAAGAGAACCATCCCAGAGATATAAGTTGAAACGACGCGAAGATGGAACCAAAAGAACCAATTAGAAAGATGGTGAAGATAATTATGTTGCGTGTTAATCACGACGAGAACCTGTACCGTCGTCGCCGGCGATATGACTCATGACGATGTAGTCAATTTCCAGTTTTCTCAGTTGAGATCTGAGATTATCCAAGACTGAGAGGTTGGAGACAGTTTGGCCTTTCATGGCCATTTTGACGTCTTCAGCTTGTTTGGTGAGCCAGGATTGTGGATGAATCGAGTCACACTCTACACAGACGACCTACAGTTCTAAGAATTAGCGAAACTCTGATTGATGATAGGTAGAAAGAAACGAGGGAGACATACGAGCTTTCCAAGAGCCGCCTCTGCGTAGTTCCAGATTCTCCGCCATTGGTTGCCAAGATCCGGATCGGTGACCTCGGCGTCAACGACTTCTTGACTCAGCCGCCAGATCTCTGCTTGGAGCGTTTCCAGGTGTGAGAGGAACATTGAATGTGAGATGGTAGTAAACTTTGTGGGTTGATAGGTAATAGTGGAGTCGGGGAGATCATTGATGGCGGATATAGTAGATCTGAGCATGTGTTAGTACGTCAATTTTGTCAATTATGTGGCAACTCGGGCTAAATTAAGCGACCCAGCACTAGACATACTGATTTGCCTTCCTTCTTGATGGAGGAAGGAATCGTTTAGACTTTTGTCTTCTGGGAGGTGATGGTGTTGGCGTCTCATCACGTGTTGGGGATGGGAGACTGGAGAGCGGGCTGGAGGAGCCCGATGAGAAATTGGCCATCTTGATGATGAAGTTCGAATTGATGTGTATGCGTAGAGGGGACAGAAGAAACCGGGACCAAGAGGTTGGAATTGTTTTTCATGCTCAGAGAGTTCGTTGCTATGGTGGAGTTCGTCTTCCTCCCAATTCATTTCTATAAGGCTCTCTTTCTGCAGCATCGCAATGACTAATCGGAGAATGTTAAGTGTAAAAACATTTCGCGACTAAGTGACTGGAGTGAATATTAAAAGCGGAGCATGGGATATAATTATTGGGCGTGACAGATGCGATGGGATGGGCTTGAGAAGAGACCAGAAGCCATCGATGCGTGAGAAGCGATTTGTCGTCGTTGATCCGAGACGAGCTAACCCAAAATAGATTCGTGCTAGACTCACGTGACCTTATGTCAACGTCGCAACTCCCTCATCTCCATGAAACAAAGTTTCAAGCGACTTTATGCATTGCATCCAAAGCGTGGAACATTGAAATGATGCGCAATTTTCAACAGTTTTGACTAATTACGACGAGTAATGATGAACTGTGAGCTGTGGAGGAGAGAGAAGGGAGGTTATTTACGGATTTTGAGACATTCGGTGGTTGGGAAACCGACAATTATTTTACCAATGGCCAGAAATCGGCTCCCAAAGGATGCAGAAAGCCAGTTGTTTGCTGCGTGGAACGGAACTTGTCATTGATTAGAAGCATCACAACAGCCATGCTTTCGCAGCTCGCATGCCGAGCCGTATATATGCCATATCAAAACATTCACGCATCCATCAACTCAGAAAAGGATTCTTCAAATACTAGCTACCACCAGCTTCCTTTTAGCCTCCAAAACGCTGCATCCGCGGCTAATGAATGCCAAATCTGACTTCAGTGGGTAGGGATACTTCATGCCTCTCAAGAATTTATACGCGATCATAAGGAATCTGCTCTTTTGAGAAAATTTATTAATTTCATTTCAATGTATTCTTTGCTTAAACGTTCGATTTTGGGCTATCTCTATCTCCTCGAAGTAGAATACAACTGGACAAGTAACACGTGACTTTTCTAGCTAACTATTTAATGTATTTGTTAGTTCGATAAATGCGACTGTTGCCATGTTGTTGCTTTGTTTAAGAAACGGTGCTGCCATGTCTCCAATCGTAGTGACTGCAGAATTTATAATTTTAGGTCCTACTTTACTTCCCGTGTGAAGAAAGTAAAACTTTGTGCAGGCAAACGTCCCAAACCATCCTGGAACGTAAATAAATTGCCCCTTTTTTGGTAAGCGAGAGAATATATATATGGTCATGTGACTACTGGTGTAGACTTCCTACCACCAGATTCCTCTGGGATGGGCCAGGTTGTTTACTAAGACAACATTTCATTCTCAAAGATGGCAGGTCACATATACATCAAATACCCAAACTCAAATATTATTAAATCTTTTTCCATTACCGCCATACCCATTTCTACCATAGAGTCATGCTACGACAAAAGACCTACTATTCCCCCAAGGCCGTTCATAAATGCACAGGCCTATACGTACTCTACATCATGCAATCTGAAAAAGTCAATACATCTATCTCCAAGGATATCTTTCCTCCTCCTCCTTCTCTGTACTTGGTTTTGGAAATAACCCCAACAAAAACTCCTGTGTGCTCTGCCTGAAACTCACTTCACGCCACCCAATCCCACCTCTCCTCCGGTCTGTCTTGACACTCTCATCAACATCTTCATCTAAGGCATATAGGGCCTCTCTCTTATGATTCATCATTGCCTTCTTCGTAGCGGAGCATTTGGTGCTTTGGGCCTGAGAGTTTTGGGAATTTGGGAGTGGTGGTAGCGGTCCAGTTGGTTGGTTGGGAAGAGAACCATGTGTAAAGCTTGGTGGAGGGACTGAAATGTGATTGGAGGGGAAGGTTGTTAGACGGGGATTTGAGATCTGGGATGTGGAGATGCGGTTCCGGCCAGATTTCTTATGTTGTTTTGCAGCGCTGGCGTGGGGTTTGAGAAACTGCTCAAGAAAAATAGGGACCGGGTAAAAGCGGAAGGAGGGAAGGCATGCGATGATTATAATGAGATGGAGGTAGATTGTTGACCATAATGCTATGGCGGAAGGAACAGTAAGGATGGTGTTGATGCTTGTTGGCGAGGTGGCAGAAAGGACTGTTAGTTGAATGGAGAGAGCTGCCGTGCTGGTTTTGTTAACTTGATGAAATTTATGGCAGGGCAGGGAACCTACAAAGTTGCTAGAATGAGAATCAATGCAACTCCAAGGCGCGTTGTTGAAGTTAAAGTTATGTGCTATTAGTGTCAGTTAGATGTAACAGAGTTAAGAGCCAGAGTACACACCCTAATTTCAACCGCAGCAAGTGACAGGAGCATAAATGATGTCAAAACACCAACAGCTATACCTGATCAGCAAATTAACTCAACGGCAAATTTATTTCAAACGAACCATCTTCGACCAACCGACAAACAAACACCAAATTCACATCCCAGCACTTCCCCTTTTCTCTAATATCCTGCCGAAAAATCTGCCATTTCCTGCTCAGCGGCACACACTGCGCAAAAATAACCACGTAACTAAATATCCAGCTCACAGACAATAATCCTGCAATCACATACACGATCCTTGCGGTATTCTTAGTTTTCCGAATGGAGAGAAAAGAGGCGGCGACAGAGAGTTTGGCGAGATATAGAGCGGTCACACGAACGGTCGTTGCTGCAAAGAGCCATTTCAAAGCTTGTGTGACGGCACTGGCCGAAAGTTTGGCAGTAGGCTGACCAAGTCCGGAGGTAATGGATGGAATTAGGAAGCCCACGGATAGAAGAGATGTTATCTGTCTTTTGGTTAGTGAGGGACTTAAAATGGGCCAGGGGAGGACTTACTAGAGCTGCAATGATGAGGTAGTCATCTAGTCTAAACTTCCTCAACTTGAAAGCACATGCGTAAATCCGTGCGGTGACAATAAGAGTGCTGAGTGCCGGGAGAGCAATTGTGATACCGAAGAGCTGCGGCCCGATGTTTTCAGTATAGGCAGTCGACATTTCGATTAAATATGTAACGATAAGAAAGCTGAAAAGAAGAAAACAATTGATCACCTCTCTTTCACGCAGCGAAAGAAGGAAATAATCAGATTAATAAATCTTTTGACCGAAGAAATAATTAAGAACCAAGAATACAAAAGCCCCGAGAACAGAACATAGCATATCAATCATATAAGAACACAATACAATGATCGTCCCCCATCCAAGTCAGGTAATGAAGGGGTAATTAATGCATTTCTCTATCCTACCACCCACCATCCCTTCCCCATGAGTAGAGTACAAACGACTCCGCGACATCCATCATTCAGCCTTGCGGTACCGAGAGGCAGCATAAGAAGCGAGAATGCATAAGCTGAAACTGCAACCTGCAGAACATTTAACCTGGAAAAAACGGTGGCGCAATTGTACATAGGAATTTCCAGACGAAGCATTGCCGGTTTCAATTTGGCCCCCCCTGTGGCAATTGTTGGGAAGGAATTGCTGGGAGCACTTGCGTGTACTGTACACATGAGTTTTTGGCAGTTGGTCGAGTTCTTTGGAAAGCATTATGAAGTATATGAAGTATATGAAAATGGGTTGAAAACGCAGCCGGCAAAACCCCAGGTCCGCAAACAACTTCTCTTCTCAATATAAAATAATCGCTCTCAAAGCGAGATATTCAAACGAAGCTTCTAAAGCAGATTCTCAGCAATTTAGCTCACTATTGTATCTAAGGACACAAGGTAATTACCAATAAGAAAATGATAGACGAAGGTGACAAGGGCACAAACACAGCTCGTTCGTTCAGCTGGTAAGTTTGGACCGCACAGACAGATGGCGCACAAGGATGGAGGGCACACAAAACGTGGGGAGAGCGGCAGGAGCCCCCCGTTTCGTATGCAAACCCTGCAGGAACCATCCGAAAATGCCCAACTTGTACGATCCCCAGATTTACCCGAAGAAGGTATGTGCGCAAATACAAACTGGGTCGAGTGCAGAGGGCGAGATAGGGCATGTGAGACTGGAGATCGCAAATGGTGTCTAAGCGAGTTGATAAGGCTGATGGAGGCAAAGACGCGTGGAAACGCAGATATTTCGTAAATTTGCATTTGTATAACCACTTGAGACAATAAAGGCTTGATATTCTTGTGACAGCTTTCACCTAAACAAAAACAATGAACCACGGCAGCGAGGAGAAGATGGAGGGGACTGGGTTTATGGGGCGAGTAGGGGTAAAAATGGAATGAATAGATGAATAGATTAGACACAGTAAGGTATCTGGTGTAGGTAAGGCAACCCACTAACTCCACAATTGCTCCTACCTTAATAATGCCCATTCATGCCAGTCTCTATGCTAATAACAAACGCTGCCTGATACCCCCATGAATCCAACAGCTAAACGAAAACGTGGGTATACATGACTCATCTATGCTCTTCCATAGGGAAATCTATCTTCCTGTCTCTCCTTCAAAGCATTACCCTCCTAAAGAATAGAATGTTGCTACTTCGATCCAGAAAAGAACCAGCTTCCTCGTTTGCCTCCGGCGCTTGGTGTCTCGTTTTGCAAACCCGAAATTGTCGGGATGGTTGCGGATTCGACGCCACCACCTCCACGCAGGGGCTTTGCAATTCGAGAGCCTGCACCACCGAAGGAAAAGCCTCCGTTGGTTGGTGAGCCGAGACCTCTTGTTGAACCGACCTTGGCTGCTTCAAGACGCTCCTTGACAGCTGCAAGTTGAGCCTCAAATCTAATAAGACATTAGGATGCACTTCAGAGTATCATATTACCAGGGTTGTTACTTACCGATGGTTGGCAGCTGTCAACTTCTCTTGGGAATCCTGGAGCAAAGATTCAAGGCTTTGAATACGCTCGTTTCTAGCAATGAGCTTGCGCTCGGCAATGGCGACCTCCTTCTTCAAGCTTCCATTTTGTTCGACCAGCTGTCTTTGGACATGGGTTAGTTGCTCCAGATTTCGCTCCAAGAACGCCATCTTCTTTTGCTGGGCACGGTTGTTCGAGGATCGCAACACATTGTTGTATTGCTCTCGTGTCTCATCCAAAGAAATTTCTAATTCGACCACTCTCTCACATCGATTTTGTAAATCTCGCATCAGGCTCTTCTTCATGACGTCAAACTCGGCAATTTGCTGTTGAACAGTCTTGCCATTTGGCATCCCCCCGGCACTGCCGTTTGGTACAACGCCAGCTCTAACTTTCCGTTGCAAGTCATCATTAACAGCCTTGAATTTCTGGATCTCTCCAGACTTTTGTGCAAGCTCGGCCTTGAGATCTTCAACAAGTTCGGCTTGGACATCTTGTTTATTGGAGTAAGCTTTAGTGAGAGCGGCTTTGACCTCTGCGACATCAGCCGCACTGAGATTGCGTTGTAACAACTCCTCGTAGTCACGTTCAACAGCCTCCAGGCGCTGTTCGAGCTCTTGGCGTCTCTTTGCGCCAGCCTCGTCGTTTGGATTGCCATATAGAGACAATTCAGCTTGACGAACAATGCCTTGGGTCTCTACTAGTCGTGCTCTCATATCCACAAGGGCATCTGGAGCGATAGCCTCACCCGCAGAACTTTGTACGTGAAGTGCATCAATCTGATCGATCACTTCCTTGATGCTTCGCTCATTATCACTAAACACATCACCACCCAGATCGAATCCAGCCATCATCTTTGCCATCTTCTCGGCCTTTTTCTTCTCCTTTTCGTCAAGAACAGCATTGGTCTCCTTCGCGCTCATCTTGACATCGAGTAGTTGTTGCTTAACCTCGTCCAATTCAGTGGTAAGCTCAGCATTTGCTTCCTTCAAGCCGTCCATTGTAATTTGAGCCTCTTTACTCTCAAAAGATAATCTTTCAAGTTGCATCTTGAACTCATTGGTTTCAGTGGTAAGCTTCTCGTTCTCCCGGTGAGTTTTACTGTCCCGCTCCTTAAGATCTCGAATCTCCTCTTTTGTGTCCCGTAAATTCTTCTCCACAGCGGCGATTTGTGATTCCTTCTCTGCAATCTGATCCTGGAGTTCATTCTCACGCCTGAGAAATTCTTCTCTTTCATCCTTATCAAACGGTAAACTAGGGGTACCCGATCGTTCAGAAATGGCCGGTGTCTCCGAGCGGCTCTCCAATCTCGAAGGAGTCGATGCTCTTGGGGTTCGAGGTGCAGATTTGGCGGCACTGACTCCTTCCAATGGGGGCGCCCATCTGTCTTTTGGAACAGCCTCTCCTGATCGCCACTGTTGAACTTCTGCATCTAAAGTCATAACATATTGCTGGAATGTAGCGACCTCCGTTTGCGACTTCTTGAGTAATGCCTTGAGCTCAGCAGGACTAATCTCTGCATTAACCTTGGCCTTATTCTTGATTGATTTTGCCCGCATTCCAAATTTGATAGTGCCCAGTGTTTCCGCATCGTTGTAACTACTAGGCGAGCAGTTGATAATTAGTGTTGTCCGGCTGTTTCCTCCCAAACTCTCCTGCAGTATACGGGTGAGTTTCGAGTCACGATAAGGAATGTGCTGTGATTTTCCGTCCGTCAAACTGTTGATAACCATACCCAAAGCACTCAAACTCTTGTTAATCTTTTTAGCTTCCTCTAAAGTCTGCCCACTAGCACCTGTCTTGCCGATCTTCTCACTACCAGCAAGATCAACTAAGAAAAGCTGCCCGCTCTTCGCTGACCCGGTCTCAATATTCTTTTGTGTGATAGTGATGACGAAAATGGAGTGTGACCGCGAAGATTCTGCGTTCATGTTGGTTGCAGCGACTGCTCTCGAGTTGCCTCCCCGCTTCATGACCTCGTAGACCTCAGCGACGCTCGAGACGTAAACCTCTAGTAAACCTTTCACATAAACTCCCCTATTCTTCTCTTCGTGGACAGGGAGGTTGTCGTTGTGGGGGGCAAGAAGATCTCTAATCCGCTCCATATAGATTTCCATATAGCTGACACGCACCGTATATTCGATTGTTGCGGGGCTGGATAAGATGCTGTGGAAAATCTGTTCTACAATTCTAGGAATAACACCCCTGCCTTCCTCGTCTGCGATATCTGTACCCATCATAGTATATGATTTTCCTGCACCTGTCTGACCATATGCGAAGACAGTACCATTGTAGCCGTTGAGGATATCGTCAACCGTGGAACGAATTGAAAAGTCGAATACATCTTGTTGGCGAGAGTTCATATCAAACACTCGGTCGAAAGTAAACGAACCCTGGGCCTCTTTCGACTATTCAGTAGTTAGCAGTATTCACCTTTTCGATTCGGAACAAACGTACGTCCAGGGTGCAAGTGTCGTCGGCATCAAATGTGACGATAGGTTGCCCACCAGCTTCAATCTCCCGCCGGTTCTGCGGCCTGAACCGAGCCACCACCTTGATACTATTTGACATGATGGCTAGACTCGTTCCAACTCGGGATTATCATATGTACAAGATAGCAAAGCCTGCACGACGTTGGTGGTGGTGATGTTGTTCGGGCTACTTTGTTTCTTGTGATCAGGGGGGGGGTTGAGGTTGGGTTGTCGCGTATTGATGGTAGCGCGTCTGGGGAGCGAAATGAGGCTACCAAATTGAATTATGCACACAACTCCCTTGTGGCACCATAATCTTTAAGAGTATTTAAATAAAGGAGAATTGACTAGGGAGGTGGTTGAAATAGAGGGGCACAGAGGGCAAAAAGCAATACAAAGTGGGATGTACTTTATAACAACAATAGAACAGGGATGTTCGAGTCTCCTACCTTCTTCTATCTATACAACATCACACCATTATTGGAATGCTTCAATTTGAACATTTCACCATTATCATTGTGTTAATTCCAGTGAGATAATGCAACAAATCTTCTTGACTTGCTCAATTATTAGATTGTATATGCTGGCAAAAGGTTATTTATTCTCAGTGTAGGAACAGCTTCTATGAACTTGAAATATACATCTTCAAATACAGAATATACATTATGAATGTAACCCAGATTCAGCGCAATGGGAAGACTTATACAAATAAGTTTGTAGTATCATTTGGATTCGTGTGAGGATAAAACGCTGTGCTATGCAGGAAGTTCGGTCCGGTACCATAACTATTTACTCCTAAACCCCAAACCAAAGCCAAAAACGCCCCAGCCTTATCCATAATCATCATAGCCACAACTATATAGCTCCAATAAGCATCTGCCCTCGCGTTCAGTCCTCCCAGCTCTTCTCTACTGTTTCCTTGACCCTTTTGGTGTATTCCTTACGGTTGTCCTTGTACAAGTTCGAGGCTTCAACGTTGGCGGGTGAGCTGGTGTTAGGATCATTGAGGAGACTGAAGAATATTCTGATTAGCTTATAATTTAAATATCAAGGGGTAGATAGCATACCTTTGGATACTAGTCAGCACAGCAGCAACATCGTAGGTTGGACTCCACCTGTTTTGTAGGATATCCAGGCAGAGTTCGCCGGTAGCGTATACGTTTGGGTGGAACATTTGGCTTATGAACTTGACAGCAGGTGGCTTGTTTGGGTATTGCTCTTCAAAATGCATCACAAGACGGAAAGTGCCATCTTCGAAAGGGGTATCTGCGGGACCGATTATGACGGCGTTCCAAGTCATTACATTGTCAGCAATGGGTGAAGCGGATACACCAGCGGGAGGATCTGTTTGCATTCGCTGCGAGATATCTGTTAGCTACGGATTCGTGTGAAGATGAAGCGTTTGGAGTGGCCAATTCTTTAAGTACCTTGAAGTCGCGCATCAAGCGGCGGCGGGCGGCGGTAGACATGATCAGAGTAGATGGCTTCAAGTCAGTCGAGTATATGATTTGTCTCCTCCAGCGATTATGTGCGTTGCGAGGTGGGTTCTGTTTGAAGTTGAGTGTTGTTGAAAGGACGGTGGATTCAGAAAGTTGGGGGTTCTGATAGCCCAGTTGGATAAGCAGCCGCCAAGCACACGACACGATAGAAATTCTGCCGGGTCTAAAATTCACTTTTGCTGAACTTTTTATATTACTATATTATTATTATATTGTCCATATTATTATATTATTACATTGTGCTCCGTGCTCCGTGCAGTGCAGCTACGAGTATGCATATCAAATATGGACATTTGAGCCACTCGGAATGCTCCAAGGTCCCGAAGTTGTACGTTGGGTTTATAGAGTTTGAAGCTGATCGATCCTCCGGGAAGGTTTTGTTTCTAGCTCCCCATGCAAAAGCATATATTGCCCACCACACACATCCCTGTATAAATGTACTGTACTGTACGGAGTGCGCATGCATGTCTCGTAGACGTTTAACGGGCAAATGAGCACTGGGTTTTGCTAATCAACCACGCTTTTCAAGGACGACGTGCAGATTCCTCTTCTACGGCATATAAAGCGTGAAATTCAAGAAATCCGATTTAATAGTGTTGAAGACTCAAACAAACCGGGCCGGACGGATGGAAAACATGCCACACACACGGTACAGGGAAATGGAAGGAGAAATGTTGAGGGCGGTCAGACTGGCGGTGTAAAGATGTAATATTAGAAGCTGTCTATCATATCCGGGGGGTGCTGTTTATCACACGACAGCTTTTTGGCGGGAGGTTAATACACTCCCGTTTGCTCTCACCTTGACTTTCCAAATGGTTGCTAGGAATTTCCACAATACAATAC
>Ga0247734_1001648_pt1 | contig 16517 bp, 16 predicted proteins | sample UWRJL103311B2_FD_180933 | JGI IMG/M metagenome (GOLD analysis project Ga0247734, IMG submission 180933) | Plant litter microbial communities from Arlington Agricultural Research Station in Wisconsin, United States - UWRJ-L103-311B-2 | ecosystem: Environmental > Terrestrial > Plant litter >... | reverse complement strand
ATTTATTTTTGCGTTAGGGAATACGATCATGCGGAATTTGATTAACACCTGGTGTATTTTTGCACATCCAGTAGGATACCAAAATTAGATTATTTTTCTTTGTGTTTTTTAAAACGTTCACCGGTTCATTAGTTCATTGGGTTTTTCCAATCAACTTAGTCAACTCAATCAACCCAATCAACAGTACCATGAAACAATACCTCGGCCTGATGCAGCACGTGATGGATACCGGCGCACAGAAACACGACCGTACCGGAACGGGCACCCTTAGTGTATTCGGATACCAGATGCGCTTTAACCTGCAGGAGGGCTTCCCGATGGTGACCACGAAAAAATTGCACCTCAAATCTATCATCCACGAGCTGATATGGTTTTTGAGCGGCGACACCAATATTCAGTACTTAAAAGATAACGGCGTACGCATTTGGGATGAGTGGGCAGATGCCGACGGAAACCTGGGCCCGGTGTACGGCTACCAGTGGCGGTCGTGGCCAAAACCCGATGGCGGCCATATTGACCAGATAACCCAGGTGGTGAACACCATTAAGAACAATCCGGATTCTCGCCGCATTATGGTATCTGCCTGGAACGTTGCCGATGTTAACCAGATGGCCCTGCCCCCCTGCCACAGTTTGTTTCAGTTTTATGTAGAGCCGGCCAATGCAAGCAAAGGCGAAACCAAAGGCAAACTATCCTGCCAGCTTTACCAGCGCAGTGCCGATATATTTTTGGGCGTGCCTTTCAACATTGCTTCCTATGCCCTGCTCACTATGATGATGGCCCAGGTGTGCGATCTGGCGTACGGCGACTTTATCCACACCTTTGGCGATGCGCATATTTACAACAACCACCTGGAGCAAGCCAAACTGCAGCTAAGCCGCCAACCCAAACCGCTGCCCACCATGAAGATAAACCCGGAGGTGAAAGATATTTTCGGTTTTAAGTTTGAAGATTTCACACTGGAGAACTACGAGCCGCATCCGCACATTAAGGGAGTTGTTGCGGTTTAAGAAATTTTGTAAATTTGTTTTATGAGTAACCAGTTTGCAGATAAACGAATTATTTAACGAGCTATGAGTGTAGTAGAAATTAGAGAGCAGATAAAAAAGGAACTCGACAAAATGCCGGAAGACACTTTGAAAGATTTACTTGGATTGATAAATAAAATGCAAGAGAAAAAATACATCGATGATGAAACATTGGATAAGCACATGGATGCCATTATTTCTGAAAACAGAGAATTACTTCAGAGGTTGGCTCAATGATCCATTTTCAATCGGCTGTACGCGTCCATAATAGGTTAATTGATGAATTTGGCGGAAGCAAGGGTGTACGCGATCACAAGTTGTTAGAATCCGCACTGAATCGCCCATTTGCTACATTTGATGGCATTGACCTTTATCCAACAGCTATAGAAAAAGCCACAGCTATTTTTGAAAGTTTAATTATAAACCATCCTTTTATGGATGGCAATAAACGTATTGCTTATGCCCTAATGGAAGTTTTGTTAAGGGAAGACGGTTTGCTGCTTAATATCCATCAGGACGAAAAATATGATTTGGTGATAAATGCAAGCACAGGTGCTTTCCGATTCGACGAAATAAAATCATGGATCGAATCTAAGGCTACAAATATTACAAAGACCTAACCCCATAAATGATCATCTCCTCCATCGTAGCCATTGGCGAAAACCACGCCATTGGTAAAAACAACCAGCTGCTTTGGCACATGCCCAAAGATCTTAAACATTTTAAAGACGTTACTTCGGGCCGTACCATTATCATGGGGCGTAAAACTTTCGATTCGGTTGGTAAACCGTTGCCTAAACGCCGCAACATCGTGGTTACCCGGCAGGATATCGAGATCCCCGGCTGTGAGGTGGTAAAATCAATTGACGAGGGTATTGCCCTTTGCCAGGGCGAAGACGAAGTGTTTATTGGCGGTGGTGCCGAGATCTACCGCCAGGCAATGGATAAAACCAACCGCATCTATCTCACCATAATTCACCATGTGTTTGATGCCGATACATTTTTCCCCGAGATTGACTATGCCGTATGGCAGGAAGTAAGCCGGGAAGACTTTGAGGCAGACGAAAAAAACCCGTATCCCTACTCGTTCATTCAACTCAACCGCAGGTAACAAAAAGCGCTGATATTTTGTTTCAATTAAAAATTTCATGCTACTGAAATTTTATTAGATTTGCCGTCTTATTTAAAAAAGCTTATAAACTAATTAATTACATATTTAATTCGCGATGCAAGGTAAAGGGGTTATTAAATTTTTCGCCATTCTGCTGGCTGTTGTGTGCTTGTACCAGCTTTCATTCACGTGGGTGGCCCATAAAGTTGAGAACGATGCCAAGGTATATTCAAAGGGCAATTCTGAAAAAGAAAAAGCTTATTTAGATTCTGTTTCTACTCAACCGGTGTACCCGGTGTTTGGCCACACCTACCAATACTGTTTAGACAGGGAGCTTGCTCTTGGTTTGGATCTAAAGGGTGGTATGAACGTAACAATGCAAATTTCGTTACGCGAGCTGGTAACTTCGTTATCTGGCAACAATACCGATGTTGCTTTTAACCAGGCATTGGCTGAAGCCGACAAAGCTGTTGTAACAACCCAGAGTGATTACATTACGCTGTTTGTTGATGCTTACGAAAAACTGGCGCCTAACGGCAAGCTGGCTGCTATCTTTGCAAACAACAACAACCAGGACAAATTAAAGTTCAACGCTACAAACAGCCAGGTTGAAAGCTACCTGAAAGACCAGGCTACTACCGCGGTACAACAATCATACACTGTACTGCATACCCGTATAGATCAGTTTGGTGTTACCCAGCCAAACATTCAGCTGCAAAAAAGCACTAACCGTATCCTGATAGAACTTCCGGGCGTTAAAGAGCCGGAGCGTGTTCGTAAACTTTTACAGGGTTCGGCTAAATTAGAGTTTTATCAAACTTATGATAACAGCGAGGTTTACCAGTTACTGGTAAACATTAACAGCTTACTGGCTGCTAAAAACAAAACTGCTGCTAAAGATACCGTAAAAACAAAAACTGCCGATACTGCCAAAGCTGTTGCTAAAACACCAGCTTCTTTAAAAGATTCTGCAAACTCTTTACTGGCCAAACTTAAAAATGGCACTGGTAAAGATTCTGCCGGTTTAAACAAAACGCAGCTGGCTTCTCAAAACCCATTGTTCTCGGTAATGTCTTTAGTTACTTACCAGGATGCAAACGGACAGCAGCAATTAAACCCGGGCCCTATTGTAGGTTACTCACAGGTAAAAGATACTGCCAAGGTTAACGCTTACCTGCACAGCGCAGATGTAAAATCGGTTATCCCGCAAAACCTTAAATTCCTTTGGGGAGTTAAACCTATCGAAAAAACCAAAGTTTTTGAATTATACGCTATTAAATTAGCAGGTGCCGAAAACGGCCCTGTATTATCTGGTGATGTAATTAACGATGCCCGTAACGATGTTGACCAGCTTAAAGGCGGTTACGAAGTTACCATGTACATGAACTCGCAAGGTGCGCAAAAATGGAAAACCGTTACTGCCGAAGCTTCTGCAGGTGCTCAGAAAAAAGCTATCGCCATTGTATTGGATGATAATGTTTACTCTGCCCCTAACGTACAAAACGAAATTTCTGGCGGTGTATCATCAATCTCTGGTGGTAACTTCACTTTAGAAGATACCAAGGATTTGGCCAACGTATTAAAAGCTGGTCGTTTACCTGCTCCTGCCCGCATCATTGGCGAGGCTGTTGTAGGTCCGTCTTTAGGTCAGGAAGCTATCAGCGCAGGTTTACTTTCATGTATCCTGGGTTTAGTGGTTATCCTTATCTTCATGATAGCTTACTACGATCGTGCAGGTACCGTTGCGGTAGTTGCCGTGTTAGTAAACGTATTCTTCCTGATGGGTGTATTGATCAGCTTACGTGCTGTATTAACCCTGCCGGGTATTGCTGGTATCATTTTGATATTGGGTGTGGCGGTAGATGCTAACGTATTAGTTTATGAGCGTGTGCGCGAAGAGCTTGCTTTAGGCAAATCACTGCGTATTGCCATTGCCGATGGTTTTAAACATGCTTTACCATCTATCCTTGATGCCAACATCAGTACCTTCTTAACCGGTATGATCCTGTTCATCTTCGGTTCGGGCCCTATCCAGGGTTTTGCAACCACTTTAATGATCGGTATCGTAACCACCCTGTTCTGCTCTTTATTAATTTCAAGATTGATATTTGAATTTATGTTAGAAAGAGGCTGGGATATCAAATTCTCACGTCCTTGGAGCTCACATACCTTCAAAAACGCTAACTATGGTTTTGTGAAGAACCGCTTTAAGTTCTATGCGTTCTCTGGTATCTTCATCACTGCAGGTTTAATCTCTATGTTTACACAAGGGTTTAACTACGGTGTTGATTTTGGCGGTGGCCACACTTACGTGGTTAAATTTAACCCGGGTGTTACCACAGGCCAGGTACACGATGCTATCGACGAAACTTTAGGCCGTGGCGCCGAGGTTAAAACTTACGGTACCGATAAGATCAGCATCAACACCAACTATCTTATCAACGATAATTCTCCAAACGCTGATGATAAAGTACAGGCGGCATTGTTAAAAGCATTAGCTACTAACCCTGCTACCAAAATTGATGCAAAACAGATCCTAAGCCATCAAAAGGTTGAAGCCACTATCGCTAACGAAGTAAAAGCTTCTGCAAAATGGACTATCATCATCGCCATCGTAGTGATCTCGGCTTACATCTTAATCCGTTTCCGTAAATGGCAGTTCAGCTTAGGTGCCATGATTGCAACCGCGCATGACTCCCTGCTGGTACTTTCGTTCTTCTCGTTATTTAAAGATGTATTACCATTCTCATTAGATATCGACCAGGCGTTCATCGCGGCATTGCTTACCGTTATCGGTTACTCCATTAATGATACCGTGGTAGTGTTCGACCGTATCCGTGAGTTCCTTGAGCTTCACCATGCTAAAACAGATGACCCTAAAGAAGTAATTAACCACGCTATTAACAATACCTTAAGCCGTACCATCATCACCGCCTTAACCGTGGTAATGATATTGATAGTATTGTTTGCATTCGGTGGCGACGTTATCCGTGGCTTCTCATTCGCATTGTTAATAGGTGTTATCTTCGGTACATACTCTTCAATCTGCGTGGCAACACCGGTAATTGTAGACTTTGGTAAAAAAGACCTTAGATAATGATGCTATAAGTTGAAAGTAAGATGAGTAACTTAACTCAAATAACCCCGATGACATTGCTCACTTACACAACCCGAAAATAATTAAAGGCCCCAAAGAACATTTGGGGCCTTTTTTGTTTTATAAATAATTCCCTTATCACGCACCTCCTGCAAAATGGAGGATTTAAACATATAATAACATTAGTATCATGAACCCCAGTGATCAATCAAAATTCCCAACAATAGTTATCATAGGCGGCGGATTCGGCGGTATACAGGTTGCCAAGCAGCTTGCAGATAAACCGGTAGAAGTTATCCTGATAGATAAACACAATTACCATACGTTTCAGCCCCTGCTGTACCAGGTGGCAACGGGCAGTCTTGAGTCGGAATCTATTGCGTTTTCGCTCCGCAAGAATTTCGAAGGGCAAAAGAACCTGCGTTTTCGCAACACAGAGGTTACCGGCATTGATACCACAGCCAATGTGGTAAAAACTAAAATTGGCGACATACCCTTTGATTACCTGGTGGTGGCTACCGGCTCTACCACTAACTTTTTCGGCAATAAAGAGATAGAACATTATTCTATGCCGATGAAATCTATCCCGGAAGCGCTTAACCTGCGGTATATGGTGCTACAGAACCTTGAGGAAGCTATTTTAAAGCCATCTAAGGAAGAGCGCGCGCCCTACCTATCATTTGTATTGGTTGGTGCCGGCCCTACGGGTGTAGAGCTTGCCGGTTCGTTAGCAGAGTTACGTAACCACGTGCTGAATAAAGATTACCCCGAACTTGCCAAAGAAGAGATGAAAGTATACCTGGTAGATTTTCTGCCAAAGGTATTAGGTCCTTTTTCCGAACAGGGTTCTAAAGCAGCCGAAGGCTATTTAGAAAAAATGGGCGTAGAAATGCTGCTGGGCACCAAGGTTGATAGCTACGATGGCGAAGAGATAAAATTTGAAGGCGGCAAAAGCATTCGTACCAAAAACGTGATCTGGTCTGCCGGGGTAATGGGCGTTGTGCCCGAGGGGATCTCCAAAGAAGCTATTGAACGTGGCAACCGCATTAAGGTTGATGCCACATTAAAGGTTGCCGGCAGCCCTAATATTTTTGCCATTGGCGATGTGGCGGCCATGATAACCAACGAAACGCCTAAGGGCCATCCCGGCGTAGCACAGGTGGCTATCCAAATGGGCGAACTTACCGGTAAAAACATAGTGCGCATGCTGCGTAACGAACCTATGGCTCCGTTTAAATATAACGATAAGGGCTCATTGGCTACCATTGGCCGTAATAAAGCCATTGCAGATTTGGGCAAAATAAAATTTCAGGGCTTTTTCGCCTGGTTGATTTGGATGTTTGTGCACTTAATATCGCTGATGGGTGGCCGTAACCGTGTTATTGTGTTTATTAACTGGGTGGTAAGTTATGTTACCTACAACGGCGGCAGCAGGCTCATCATCCGTAAGTTTAAACGCGGCGAACTGCACCAGAAAGACGAACAAGTTTCGATACCCGATTAATAACATGGCCGATACCATAAGAATAACCGAATGCCCGCGCGATGCCATGCAGGGCCTCGCCGAATTTGTACCAACAGATGTAAAAGCAGCCTACATAAACCTGCTTTTACAGGTTGGTTTTGATACCATAGATTTCGGAAGCTTTGTATCGCCCAAAGCTATCCCCCAAATGCGGGATACTTCCGAATTACTGGCTAAGCTTGATCTGGGCAACACCCGCTCTAAACTGCTGGCCATTATAGCCAACTTTCGCGGGGCCGAAGAAGCGGCATCTCATGAAGAGATCACTTTTTTAGGATACCCGTTCTCTATCTCAGAAACCTTTCAGCAGCGCAATACCAATACTACTGTGCTGGAGGCTTTCGACAATGTAAAACGCATGAACGATCTCTGCGCAGCCAAAAACAAATCGCTGCTTATTTATCTCTCCATGGGCTTTGGCAACCCTTACGGCGATGAATGGAACACCGAACTGGTACAATACTGGGCGCAAAAGATGATAGACGAGAACATAGGTTATATTGCCCTCTCGGATACTATTGGCATTGCCACACCGGAGCAGATCATCACCCTATACCCTGCTCTTACCAAACTGTCCGAAATAACCAGCTTCGGGCTGCACCTGCATTCCACGCCAGACACCTGGCAGGAGAAGGTAGCCGCGGCTTACGAAATAGGTTGCACCCGTTTTGACGCCGCCTTGAAAGGTTACGGCGGCTGCCCAATGGCCAAAGACGAGCTTACAGGCAACATAGCCACCGAAAACCTGGTAGCCTTCCTGCTGCATCAAAACCTCGAATTAGGCCTCGATCTGGATAAACTGGGCGAAGCAATGGAATACTCTGTGAACGTATTTGGGGGATAAAGATTTAAGAGACAAGAATCGAGAGACAAGAAAACTTCTGCAGCATTAGAGTTTAATTTAACCTTTACTTAAAGTTAGCAAAATTTACTCTTGCCCAAATTACCAGCTGCTGTATATGATAAACTATATTCCTCAACATAAAAGTGACCTTACAGCTGTTAAGCACCTTCAATCTTTTTCATTTGAATTCGTTAAAAAAGATGTGCCCAAGCTGTTGGAATGTATCCAGGATATGCATTGGGATATTGGCTGGCCTGTTGCAAAATACTTAGTACCCCATGTTAATGAGATGACTGAAGATTTATTATCGATCTTAAAAACTAAGGATGAAGAATGGAAGTATAACGTTATTCGTTGCTTGATAGCAGATTCGCCCAATAAACCGGACCCGGCATTAATTAAAATAATAAAAAGAATAGCTGAACATCCCACACCTGCCGAAATTGAGGGTGAAGTTAATTATGCGGCAAAAATAGTAATGGCAGATAGCTTTTTGTGTGGATAGTTTTCGCGGCAGCGTTAAACAAAAAATAGCGATGGATTTAAAAACCCATCGCTATTTTTTGTTTTGTAATATAACTATCAATTCAGCGTCAACACCACTACCGAAGCTGCAGGCAGGGTGATTGACAGGTCGCTGCCTTTTAAAGAAGCTCCTTTAAAGGCCACCGGTTTAATTTTCTCGGGGTTGGCAAAGGTGTTATAGTCCTGCACTTTGGCTGATGCCAGCAGGCGGCCTGTTACGCCTTTAAAACTTTTACCAGCCAGGTTAAGGGCAATTTTTTGCGGATGGTTAGGATCTATATTCACTACGGAGATATGCACTACACCCGCTTTGTCCTGCGATGCCGATGCGGAAACAGCGGGCAGGCTTTTGCCATTGTAGGTATAGTTTGGCGTGTTAACCGTAAGCGGCAGCAGGGTGGCATCCTGGTGAACGCTGTACATTTCCATTACGTGGTAAGTAGGCGTCAGGATCATTTTCTCTTCGTTGGTGATAATTACCGATTGCAGCACGTTGATGCATTGCGCCAGGTTGGCCATTTTCACCCTATCGCTGTGGTTATTAAAGATGTTGAGGGTTGCACCAGCTATCATGGCATCGCGCATGGTGTTCTGCTGGTATAAAAAGCCTGGGTTAGTGCCCGGCTCCACATCGTACCATCCGCCCCATTCGTCTACAATCAGCGCAATCTTTTTCTTAGGATCGTATTTATCCATAATGGCCGCGTGGCGGGTTACCAGGGTATCCATCAGCAGGGCACGCTGCATAATTTCGTAATACTGCTCCTCGGTAAAGGTAGTCGAAGGGCCTTTTTTGTCCCAGCTGATCACCGCGTAATGGTGCAGCGCCACGCCGTCTAACAAACTAGCGGGGATGTTTTTCATCAACGTTTCCGTCCAGTGGTAATCATCGTCGCTTGCGCCAGAGGCTATCTTGAAGGCTTTGGTACCTGCATTACCCATAAAGGTGGCGTATTTTTTATACTCATTGGCGTAGTATTCGGCCGTCATGTTGCCACCGCAGCCCCAGGCTTCGTTACCCACACCCCAGTATTTTACGCTCCAGGGTTTATCGCGACCGTTGCCCTTGCGCAGGTCCGACATGGGGTTCTTGTTATCCGTGTTTACGTATTGCACCCAGTCGGCCAGTTCCTGTACCGTGCCGCTGCCTATGTTGCCGGCCAGGTAAGGTTCGGCGCCCAGCAGTTCGCACATATTTAAAAAATCGTGCGTACCGAAGCTGTTATCCTCTACTACCCCACCCCACCATGTGTTTACAATAGATGGCCTTTTGCCTTTAGGGCCAATCCCATCTTTCCAGTGGTAGGTATCGGCAAAGCAACCGCCCGGCCATCTCAACGATGGGATCTTCATTTTTTTAAGCGCTGCTACTACATCATTACGCACGCCGGCAGTGTTTGGGATCTTTGAAGTATCGCCTACATAAAAACCACCGTAAACCCCCTTGCCCAAATGCTCAGCAAAATGGCTGTAGATATTTTTGTTAATGATGGGGTTGGCATCTGTTTTAGCAGCGTTAATTTTAATAACCGCCTGCGCCGAAACCAAGCCCGGCAGCGCGCAAAAAGCAAGTAACAACAGGGAGTAAAATTTTGTCCTCATAAAAAATGATTGGTTAATTACCTGCTTAGCTGTAGCAGGCATTGGTGACCAAATATAAAATATTTTTTAAATGTATAATTAACATTTAAAAAATAAAAAGATCAATTTATTCCTCCGGTTATGCGTCAACTTCTACTTAAAAGGATCTATCAGCTTAATTCCACCATCGGTGGTATGCTCCAATGTGGTTACTTTTACGTTGCGTAGGTGAGTTTTGCCGGAAAGTTCGGTATCGTGATAGAAGATGTACCATTTGCCTTTTACTTCTACAATAGAGTGGTGGGTTGTCCAGCCCTGTACGGGTTTCATAAAGGTGCCTTTATAAGTAAACGGCCCAAGCGGACTATCGCCCGTGGCATAGGCAAGCAAATGGGTATCGCCGGTGGAGTATGTAAAATAATACTTGCCGTTAAACTTATGCATCCACGATCCCTCGAAGAAACGGCGGTTATGATCTTTACCCAGCAGCGGCTTGCCCAGGCTATCCAATATCAGCACATCTTTAACCGCGCCGTCAAACTCCAGCATGTTGCCTTTCAGCTTAGCCACTTTGCAGGATAAGGCAGGCGCTTCGTCATTCTGTGCGTCGGTTTTAGAGCCGTTGGCATCGTACTTGCCACCCTTCCAGCGTTGCAGCTGGCCGCCCCAAATGCCGCCGAAGTACATGTATGAGCTTCCGTCTGTATCGGTAAATACAGCAGGGTCTATACTAAAACTCCCTTCAATAGATTTTAGCTGTGCCTTAAATGGGCCTGCTGGACTTTTGGCTGTAGCTACCCCTATCCTAAATACGTCGTTCTTATCCTTCAGCGGGAAGTAGAGGTAATAAATGCCGTTCTTAAAAGCTGCATCGGGTGCCCAAAGCTGGCGGCCTGCCCAGGGGATATCCTTTACAGAGAAAGCAACGCCGTGGTCGGTAACCTTGCCGCCTATGCTATCCATAGATAGGATATGATAATCGTTCATGGCAAAGTGGTCGCCGTTATCGTTCTCTTTTATACCCGCATCAATATCGTGCGATGGGTAGATGTAGATCTTCCCTTCAAATACGTGCGCGGATGGGTCGGCTGTATAAATATCCTTTACCAGTGGTTCGGCCAGGAATTTTACTTTTTTGGTAGTGTCGCCGGTTTCGGCGCTTTTTGGCGCCGGAGCATTACAGGCCATTAAGGTACTCCCGGAAAGGAGCAAAAGCAACAACGGCTTTGTTTTTTTAGCTGATGTAAACATGAGTTTTGATTTATAATGATGGATTTTTATTGACTTATTCAACGCCCCCTATACCGGGTGCGAAGTGGAATTTTTGGTTACGGTAAAAACTGAGCGGGTGCAGCGGCTTTTCATACCCTGCGGGGATAGGCATGTTAGAGAACGTTTGAAAGTACAACACACAGGCATCGCGCCAGCGCACAGCTTCCTGATACTGGATAGCCATCAGCTGCCGTACTGATTGATATTGCTCTTTATCCACATAAGGGGTCATCTTATCCCAGGTTTGCTGCATTTTACGTACCGAATCGGCTCCCATATAATAATGATGCACCATCTCATCCCACAGGGTTTTACCAGAACGCATTCTGTAGCTCCATTTTACATGATGAAACCATAACAGGTACTCATCCGGGCAAGTAGCCAGGTTTTCAAACCTATCCTGAACGGGCTTTTGGTACTGCGCCAGCGCGTTGCTCCCTTTGCCGGTACGATCAAACCCGATGCCTGCCGAATCTGCCCTGTGGTAATAGGTAGCGTTCCAATCGGCACGGCCGGCGTTATCTACCCAGGGGCCAGGGCCGTAATGCGTATTAACGCCCATAATGTGGTGCAGGCCCAGCGGTGTCATATAATTAACGGCGTTCTCCCGCGATTGCAGCATGATCTGCTGCATAGGCGCTACAAAGGTGGCAGAGTTGGTAAACGTCATCCGCAGCCAGTCGCCGGCAATATCGGCGGAATTTTGCGCCGGGTTCCAGGCCAGCCGGCCGAAGCTGTACCAGTTAGCCTGTGCAAAAGGGTGCCCGCACCAGTTGATATCTGCACCAATGTTAACCACCCCGGCTATACCCGTTATTAACTTTGGGTTTAGCTGCCCGGTTATTATTTTAGCTACGGTGGAGCCTTTCCCCCGGGCGTAAGTATCCGCATCGAAGCATTCTTTAAATAAGGGCGCCAGGTAAACCAGGTTGGTAGCGAAACCCAGGTATTCCTGCGTAAGCTGAAACTCCATCATTAAAGGTGTGTTGGGCATAGCGCCAAACAGCGGGTGGAAAGGTTCGCGCGGCTGAAAATCTATCGGCCCGTTTTTAACCTGTATAATTACATTCTGCCTGAACTTGCCATCCAGCGGTTTAAACTCGTTGTAAGCCTGTTTAAAGCGGTCATCGGGCACGTTGTTGTCGTACACAAAAGCACGCCACATTACAACACCATGGTGCGGCTGCAGGGCATCGGCCAGCATGTTGGCACCATCTGCATGGGTACGGCCATAGGCCTGCGGACCGGGCTGCCCTTCGGAATTTGCCTTTACCAGGAAACCGCCAAAATCGGGAATGTACCTGTAAATCTCATCGGCCTTATCCTTCCACCATTTTTTCACTTCAGAGTCCAGCGGATCGGATGTTTTCAATCCGCCAATTTCCATTGGGCTGCTAAACTTTACCGAAACATACACCCTGATGCCGTACGGCCGGAATACATTAGCCAAAGCCTGAATTTTCTCCAGGTACTCGGGCGTAAGAATCAGCGCGTTGGCGTTTACATTGTTCAGCACCGTGCCGTTGATACCTACAGATGCATTGGCTCGGGCATAATCAATGTATCGCTGATCGATATAACCGGGCAGCTTATGCCAGTTCCAGATGGAGGAGCCCGCATAGCCGCGCTCTACCGAACGGTTAAGGTTATCCCAATGATTGAGGATACGGTATGTGATGCGCGGATACTCTACAACATTTAAAGCCTCCAAACTTTGCCGGGTTTGAATCAGTTTTAAAAAGTTAAACACTCCATGCAATACGCCAGCATCCGTTTGAGCTGTTATTACAATACTTTTTTTATTATTGAAGGTAAGCGTTTTAATGATGTAACCCTCGCTCCCCGCCTTTTCAACTTCTGCTGACGGAATTTTATCAGCACCCAACTTTAAGCTTTTTACAGTTCCAACAAGCAGCGTAGCATTCCCCCTGGTTTGCTGTGGTTTTAAGCCAAGCATTTCATCCAAACCTTTCAGCAGTTCTGTTTTGGCAGCTTGTAATGTTGGCGAACCTGCAGTAAATTGTAAAGAGCGCAGCTGCTGCCTGTACTGCAATGCCACATGCTTATCGGCAATTTTGGTATAGTTAAGCCATAGCCTGTACCCATCATCGGCCTTTGTGGGGCAGGCAAACAGGATAAAACCAAAAACCAAACAGGCTGTGTTCAACAATAATTTATGCATAGCAATTTTTCAGAATCAGGTTAATTAAGGCCGCTGCAGCTTAGCCCTTGTAATTGGTAATAACAAATTTGTACAAAATAAAAACCATATGCAATCGATTGTCGATATAGCTAAAGAAATATTGTTTGTATTTTGTAAACACCATTGCAAACACTAATAACAAGTATTTGCGATGATATTGAAACAAAATTATAATATTTGCGCAATCGATTGCCATGATTGAAAAGATTATTATCAATTAATTTTATATTTATCCTATAAAAAAAGCAGTTAGTAAGTTACAACCTGCTTAACCCTATCTTATGACAGATGGTATAAAAGAAATAACGATATACGACATAGCCAAAAAACTAAACATTTCTGCAGCCACAGTAAGCAGGGGGCTCCAGGATCATCCACGGGTTAATAAGGATACCAAGAAAATGATTATGGATGCTGCGGAAGAAATGGGTTACCGGTATAACTCTATTGCCAGTAACCTGCGCAACAAAAAAAGCAATATTATTGGCGTTATAGTCCCCCGGTTGAACAGTAATTTCATGTCTGACGCGATTGCCGGGATAGAGAACGTGGTGAACAGTAACAACTACAACCTCTTTATCAGCCAATCATTAGAAAGCATGCAAAAGGAGGTAAACAATGCCAAAGCCATGCTGAATAACCGGGTAGACGGGCTGCTGGTTTCCCTCGCTTATGATACCACCAACATAGATCATTTCGAGCCTTTCATCAAACGGAATATCCCCGTTATATTTTTCGACAGGGTGTTTGAGCACCCCTCCTGCCCGCAAATCTATATAGATAATTATAAAGCCGCGCACGAGATCACCACACAGTTGGTTAAAGAAGGCTGTAAACGGATAGTGCATATCACCGGCAACCTGCTGCGGAACGTTTATTCGGAGCGTTTTAGAGGTTATAAAACCGCGCTGGAAGAAAACCATATTCCCTATGATGATAACCTGTTAATTATAAACGACCTGAGCACTATAGCCGGCATTGCCGCAGCCCATCGGTTACTGGCCATGCCGCAATTACCCGATGGGGTATTTGTAGCCAATGATATCTGCGCCATAAGCTGTATGCAAACGCTTAAAAAACATGGCATCCGCATTCCGCAGGATATTGCTTTTGCCGGTTTTAATAATGACCCTACCGGCTGCGTGATTGAGCCGAACCTTACCACAGTAAACTACAAAGGATACGAAATGGGCGAAGAGGCCGCGAAGTTGATGATCAGCCACCTTATTGATAAGCACGATCTTAAGGAAATGCATACCCTGGTATTGCAATCGGAGCTACTTGTGCGCCAATCTTCCATCCGGAACAATAAAATAGCTGCTACCAATAATGAGCTTAAACAATAAAGTTGCCATAGTAACCGGCGGCGCATCGGGCCTGGGGCTTGCCACAACGCAAAAGTTTATTCAAAACAACATTACAACCATTATTATTGGGCGCGATGAGGTAAAACTAAAGGCCGTAACCGAAAGCCTTGGCCAGCTTTGCAGTTACAAAGTGTATGACCTGAGCAATACCGCAGGCATCCCCGCACTAATAGATGAAATTGCAAGCGAATTTGGCAGCCCGGATATTCTGGTGAACAACGCCGGCATTAATCAAAAGAAACCTTTTTTAGAAGTTAGTGATTCGGATTTTCAGCAGATCATTCAAACAAACCTAACATCCGTATTTGTAATGAGCCGTGAAGTTGTAAGGTATATGGTGGCTGCCGGCAGCGGTTGTGTTATCAACATCAGCTCTATGGCATCGCAATATGGCATCCCCTATGTAATTGCCTACACGGCTACAAAGGCGGCAATAGAGGGCATGACAAAGGCGATGGCTACCGAGCTTTCTCCGCAGGGTATCAGGGTTAACTGTGTTGCACCTGGCTTTATAGCTACAGACATGTCGGCCCGAGCGTTGGATAACGATCCTGAGCGCAAGCACAAAGTACTATCGCGCACCCCAATGGGCAAATTAGGCCAGCCGGAGGACATAGCCGAGGCCATCCTGTACCTTGCTTCAGACGCGGCCAAATACGTTACCGGGGTAGTACTACCTGTGGATGGCGGAAACTCAATAGGGTTTTAAGAGTAAAGTGTGGATGCTTAAACGGAAGACAACTTATAAATCCGAAATCGAAAATCCGAAATTCGAAATCACTTCCTCACCATTTTATAATGCCATATGCCGGCTTCTTCAAACATTTCACCTTGCTTTTCAAAATCAAAGCGTAGGTATAAGCCAACGGCATCTACCTGGGCATGCAGATAAACGTAGTTAGCATCAGCAGGCAGATCGGCCAGTACGGCTTTAACAAGCGCCTGCCCTACCCCTGCCCCGCGAAATTTCTTCAGTACGGCAAAACGCTCCAGTTTATAGCCTTTGTCGGTTTTGCGCCAGCGGCTGGCACCGGCCGGTTCGCCATCTGCAGTGGCTAAAAAATGGGTAGATACATCTTCGTTCTCGTACTCCAGTTCGGGCGGGCAGTTTTGCTCATCAACAAATACTTCCCTGCGAATGGCAAATACTTTTCCGAGGCTGGCAGCATCACTTACCTTGTTTGTTTCTATTTTTGATGGCATTATTGTAATGTGCTTTAGTTTTGTAGCCCGATACTTTAGTGTTATGATTCTCTTCTGCAGCATCTATAGAGTGCGTGCAGAGCAGGTCGTCTTCCTTCTCGGCAAGATCAGATAGCTTAACGTAAAATTTGTGCAGCTGATCCAGGTCCTTCTCGCTCAGGTCCTCAATGTTCACCATGCGGTTACTGGCGCCCTGGTGCGATGCAAGCAGTTCGTTCAGCTTTAAATGGATAGCCTTAGAATCTTTGTTTTGCGATTTCTGGATCAGGAACACCATTAAAAACGTAATAATAGTGGTGCCTGTGTTGATAATAAGCTGCCAGGTATCCGAGTATTTAAATATCGGCCCGGTTACTATCCACGCAATAATTACCCCACCCGCGCTTATAAACGCTGCCGAGCTGCCGGTTGCTATGGTTGCCCAGTTGGCAAATCGTTCAAATAGATTCTTTTTGTCGGTTTTATTAGCCATAGCTTTAAATATTTACCTTACAACCTAAAAAAACCGCCAATGTTGTAAACATGGCGGTTTTTTATTCTTTTTAGCTATACGCTTATTACAGCTTGCTTGTAGCGTCGATACAGTTAAGATCGCCGAAAGCCTCGGTAAGGCGTTTTACAAACTGCTCCTCACCTTTACGCAACCAAATGCGCGGATCGTAGTATTTTTTGTTTGGAGAATCCTCACCATCAGGGCTGCCAATTTGCGATTGCAGATAGCCTTCTTTAGATTGGTAGTAGTTTTTAATACCTTCCGAGTA
>Ga0247734_1001646_pt1 | contig 16545 bp, 16 predicted proteins | sample UWRJL103311B2_FD_180933 | JGI IMG/M metagenome (GOLD analysis project Ga0247734, IMG submission 180933) | Plant litter microbial communities from Arlington Agricultural Research Station in Wisconsin, United States - UWRJ-L103-311B-2 | ecosystem: Environmental > Terrestrial > Plant litter >... | reverse complement strand
TTCAGGATATTTACAATTCCTTTTGAAGATGTATTTTACGGAATGTTGATGTTATTGTTGAATGTGTTTTTATTTGAATTTTTTATGGAAAGAAATGAAAAAATAAATCACAAATACGGTCAATAAATGCCGGTGATGGTTACATGCCTATGGCATTTCGGAATCTGAGTAAATGTCTTGGTTGCTACCGCGCGGCGGACCGTAGATCTTATATGCCTAAATGCATTAAAAAAACGCCAGAAAATTCTGGTACTAAGCAATAATTCCTATATTCCCAAATTAATAAAACCAATCGCAGAGCGATGTAAGATTGGTAGAAAAGGGATGTCTGATATTAACGCAAATCCTGTAGGGATGCAAGATTAATCCAAGACACCATTACATTTCCCTCAAAACTTTTCTCCATGTGTTAATGAAACTAATTTATTGGTAACCACCGAAAATTTGTTTAAAAACTTTAATGCATAATCGGTTGTATTCCTTTTCCCAAATAAGTATTGCAAATAATAACCTGCTGTAATTCTCTGGTTAAAAGCATGATTCCATGCTAACCGATAACGATCAATAATATGCTCTTTTAATTGTTTGTGCTCGAACCATTTTATTAATTCAATGGCTAATAATTTGGACGACCTCATTCCCATGCTCATTCCATTTCCACATAACGGTGTAATAGAACCTGCTGCATCACCCAGTAAAAAAATACCATCTGCATCAGTTTGTTTTTTACTGAAATGAACATTGCTGATAATGAACGGCTGCTCATTTATAAATTCTGAATTTGTAAAATAATTTTTAAGAAATGGGTTTTTATGGAGAACATTTTCTTCCATTAACTTTACATTCTTTCCGTTCTCCTGCAAATTTTCTGCTGTCGTCAAATAACATAAACAATGCCAATCATTGTCGACTTTTGATATTCCGCAATAGCCATTTTTAAAATTGTGTAACTCAATTCGGTTTGCAGGAAGATCTGATTTGATATGATATTTTACGCCAATATAATTAATTCCCTTTTTTACTTTTTCTTCGTTGCTGTTTTCCTGAATAAACGCCGGTGTATATTTTCCATAGCTTCCACAAACAACTTTTGAAACAAATGATCCATTTGAACTAATTATTTCATAATTATCAATACCATTTTTTTTAATTGAATTAACCCTACAATTTTCATAGATCACAACTCCTTTGTTTATTGCGATTTTACTAAGATAATTGTCAAGATTATATCTGCTGATTCCAAATCCACCCATTTGTAATGTATGATTCAGCACAAACCCTTTTTCCGAACTGATTCCTAACTGATTAATAACTGGTAAATTCAGATCAGCCAGTGGTAATCCAAGTTCTGCCAGAAAATCCCAGCTTTCCATTGAAATATATTCCCCGCAAACTTTATGAAACGGATATTTATTTTTTTCAAACAAAACAACTGAAACACCTTTTTCCACCAATTGAATAGCAAGACAAAGGCCGGCCAAACCACCTCCTATTATTGCACAATCAAATTGTTTGGTTTGCGTTTCCATTAAATTATTTCACGATGGATAAATAATGACTTCATGACGAAAAGCCCATTTATTTAAAACAGAATATTTAGTTGCACCGGATTTTTCCAGAATGGATAACCACTCTTTTTTCTTAAACCCACGCAGTACAGACAACGGCGCATCATTTTTGACAAGATAGGATTTGGATAAAAAACGGGTTAAATATTTGATAGAATAATAAGCAAGCGGATTCCGTTCCAGATCATTGATTACCAAAACCGAGTAATTTTCAAGCGCAAATTTTACGAGGTCAATTAATTCATTTTCAGATAAATGATGACAAAACAGGCATGCATGAATGATGTCAACTTTTTTTAAATGCTGAAAAACATTCCGGTAATCATCGCAGATAAATTGAATTTTATTGTCCTTCAAATTTGAATTTGCGTATTCAATACATACCGGTTTTAAATCAATTCCGTAGAGATCAAGCTGATAAGAATGATTTTTATTCCAGTTACTGATCCGTTTCAGCGTATCTCCTCCCCCACAACCTATATCGGCAATGATATATTTCTGATCGGGTTTAATGATTTTTTTTAATGCAGCAAAAGAGATATTGTATCCGCCCAGCCAATGATTAATAAAGTCCAGTTCTTTAAGATTCTGAAACAAATCTTTTGATGGAATATTATCCTCATCCAGCAGCTCTTTTTTTTTACTTCGCTCGCTAAACATATTCCAGCTGCATCGTCTCAATACTTAGTCCGGGACCAAAAGCTGCTGCAAATGCCTTACTGCCTTTGTGCTCCGGCTTCACCTTTTCCAGTACTTCTTTCAATACAAAGAGAACCGTTGGTGATGACATATTGCCATAATTTTTCAGGACATTATAAGCCGACGAAAGCTTACATTTATCCAGTTCAAGTGCCAATGCAAAATCATCTACAATACGTTTTCCACCAGGATGAACCGCCCAATGCCTGATATCTTCCGGATTTAAATGAATGGATTTCAACATCGGTTTAATATTTTCCCGGATCAGGTCAGGTACATAAGAAGTCAGATTCATGATAAAACCTGTTTCTGATAGTTGCCAGGCCATATCCGAATATCCGTTATGCAGGATCAGCGAATTAAAAGCATTGATCTGAATATTTGAATTATAATTTCCAGAAGGTTTTGAACTTACAATTACAGCCGCTGCACCGTCTCCAAAAAGAAGATTGGAAAGAATATAATCATCATTGTATCTTTTCTGGAAATGAATGGTACATAATTCAGTACAAACGACGAGCACATTCGCATCAGGGTGATTTCTACAAATAGAATCTGCCTGTTTCAATGCAATAATGGCAGCATTACAGCCCATAAAATTCACACTGCTACGTTGTGTAGAAGATTTCAAATTCAGTTCGCGCATTAATTCCACATCCAGCCCAGGCGCAGAAAGTCCGGTACAGGTTACTGTAATCAGGTGGGATATTGTATTCTTTATTTGGTCAAAATCCTTTATTTGTTCAACGGCTTTTTGGGATAATGCTGTTGCATGCTGCTGATATAACTGCATTCTTTGCGTCAAACCCGGCTCTGGTAAAAGCGTTGCCGATTTGCTGAAAAAGCTATATTCCTCCGGTTCTTTATCAAAATCAGAAATGACAGAATACCTTTTATCAATACCCGTTTTACCGGCTACAATCTTGATTTTTCTTTTACTCATTAAATCGTCTGTCGATTTAATATAAAACGAACTCAGTGTTTCCTGAGAAAAACAATGATCCGGAACGGCTGTCTCAATAGCAGTTATGTAACTCAAAGGAAAATGATTAATGTAAATTAGTAGAATGAAACAGCTATTCATACAAAGTGCAGCAATCCAGTTCATGCGCATTGTATTTTTAAAACTGGCATTAATTGTATCCTTTCTGACCAAATAAAACCAATACCCAAAATAGACAATAATTGGCAAAAAGAACACCTGAATAATATAAAAAACCGTTCCAAGATGCTGTTCGGCAAAGTACAAAAAGTAACATATATTACATATCAGGAACATGATGGCTGTGAACAAAAATGTGCCTGAATAGCCTAATTTATAACTTAATGTCGTAATGCCATCTTTTAAATCCTGTTTGTGCTGATAAATCTGGGTTAACGGATATGCCCCGGCTATTTGAAACGAACATCCTAAAAGCAAATAGATATTTTTCAGGTTAATTTCCAGCGGCTCTCCGGTAATTCCAGCCGTAGACATATAATAAGTAAAGGCGCCCTGAAAAATAACTACGGTCAAAAAACCAATAAACGGATACTTTTTCAACCGTATTTGCTTTGAACTATATGCCCTGGATGCTGCAATGTAAATAACGAGACATAAGGAAAACAACATACTTACGAATACCGCGGCCAAAACGATTGCAGTTGTATCAAGAAAAATAGTTGTATAAAAAAGCTGAATTGTAGGCAACGGCGGCTTTTCCAACCCACCAATACTTTCTTCATCACGATCTATGTAACTGTTGTAACCGTTGCTTGCAGGATAAACCAGAAAATGGATAATAATAAAAGATAACAGGGCTTTCGAAGATATAATGTTTTCTGCCTGGCTTAATGCAAACAAGAACAAAGGCATCAGGAAAAATGAGAACGGGATCCTCAAAAGTTTAATCGTATTTCCGTTTATCAGCATGAACAAATTTATACATAAATGAATGGGTTTACAAAATCAGGCATATTAATTATATTTAGAATTATGTTCAAAAAACATACATGTAATTTGAATATAATTCTGAATATAAATAACTTTACAGAATGATAAGCGGAACTGATATAGTATTAGATAAAATAGATCTGAGCATTTTAAAATTCATGCAGGAAAATGCACGGATTTCTAATGCAGACCTGGCTCGTGAACTGGAAATGGCACCTTCGGCAGTTTTGGAGCGCGTCAAAAAGCTGGAACAGAAAAACGTAATACTTCAATATACAACACGCCTGAATCCGCTGGCAGTAAACCAGAAATTGCTGGCATTTATTTCCATGAAATCTTCTGAGGGAATGGGAAGCAATAATACAGCAAAAGAACTGGCCAAGATTCCGGAGGTGCAGGAAGTACATCATATTGCCGGAGATGATTGTTATCTGGTAAAAGTCCGGACGGCAGATTCTGCTTCACTAATGGACCTGATGAGAAATTCATTTGGCAAAATCCCAAATATCCTTTCAACACGAACAACAATTGTGCTGGAAACAGTAAAAGAAGAACAACAATTGGTAATTCCTGAAAAATAAAAACTGTGGAAACTCAATCTAACAAAACTCCGTCAACGTTTATACTTGTATTGGCTTTTGCCATTATTTACATCGTTTGGGGATCAACTTACTTCTTCATACAAAAAGCACTTGTAGGCTTTCCACCACTATTTTTGGGTGCATTTCGTTTTGTGGCAGCTGGTTTACTGATGATGGCCTGGTGTGTTTTGCAGGGCGAAAAAGTGTTTTTATGGAAAAACATAAAACCGGCCATTATAACCGGATTGTTCTTATTATTCGTAAGCAATGGCATTGTAATCTGGGTTGAACAATTTTTGCCAAGCGCAATGGTTGCCATCATGATTTCGGCTACTCCACTGTGGTTCATACTATTGGACAAACCAAAATGGCAGGAAAATTTCAGTAATAAGTCGACTATTTTTGGTTTAATAATTGGTTTTGCAGGCGTTGTTCTTTTGTTCAGTGAAAGAATTGTAAGTTCTTTTGCATCGCTAAACAGCAGCAGAGATTTAATCGCAATGGGATTTGTTCTGCTGGGATCTATGTCCTGGGCCGGAGGTTCATTGTATTCCAAATATAATTCAGCTGACAGTTCAGCTACCGTCAACACAACCTGGCAGACAATGTCTGCCGGTATTGCATTTACACTTTCCAGTATTATTGGTGGCGAATTACCAAGTTTGAACTTGCAATCTGTAACTGCTGATTCCTGGTTTGCAATTATATACCTGGTTATTTTTGGTTCTATTATTGGTTTTAGTGCTTATGTTTGGCTGCTAAAAGTACAGCCGGTGACCAAGGTTAGTACACATGCTTATGTAAATCCGGTTGTTGCGGTTTTACTTGGAATATTTTTCGGAAAAGAATCCATTACCCAAATTCAGATCATTGGACTTGTTATTATTCTGGGTAGCGTTTTGTTGATTAATCTTCATAAATACCGCAAACCTTCCAAATCTTTATCTACTGCAAATGCATAAGATTTTAAGAAGCCAGATTGTAAATTATCTTGCCTGATTCCTCATTTTCTTCAAGCCGGTCAGACTGATAAATGGCAATGATTGATTTTACGATATAGTCGATTTCTTCGTTGGTATTAAACTTACTAAATGAGAAACGTACAATTTCTTTATCAGGATTTTTATAGATAGCGCTTATCACATGTGAACCGCCGCTACTCAGATTGGAGCAGGCACTTCCTCCTGAAACTGCAATACCCAGCGCATCGAGCCTGCTCACCAGGTTGCCTGACGACAAACATGGAAATGCTACACTTACAATACTACTAAGGCTTTTATGAACTGATCTGCTTTCACCATTGAACGTAATTCCGCCAATTGTAAGATCATCCAGATGCGAAATAAAACGTTTTTTTAATTTGGCAATATGATTTTGTCTTACTTCTTTATTCCGGTAAGCAAGTTCCATTGCTTTGGCTAATCCAACAATTCCAGTAACGTTTTCGGTACCGCCACGCTGGCCCTTTTCTTGTCCTCCGCCAACTATAAAGGGTTTAATTTTATTTTTTTTGTTAATATAAATAAAACCAATTCCCTTCGGTCCATGAAATTTATGCGCGGAACCTACTAAAAAATCAATGTTCGTTTCCTTAAGATTAAAGGGAAATTTTCCGATTGTTTGAGTCGTATCAGTATGAAAAACTGCATTATATTTTTTAGCCAATTCACTGACCGCATAAATATCAGTTACATTTCCAATCTCATTATTTGCATGCATCAAACTGATCAAAGACTGCGGATTGGCATCTAACAGGTTTTCCAGATGTTTTAAATCGACATTACCGAAATCGTCCAGTTTAACAAAACTAATTTCAATATCACCAGCTTTTTCGTATTGAGACAAAGTTTGCAAAACTGCTTTATGTTCAATTTTGCTAGTAATAACATGACTGATATCATTTGCTTTAATGGCTCCTGAAAGTGCCAGATTGTTGGCCTCAGTTGCTCCGGACATAAAAAAGATTTCATCCGTAGTAGCTCCAAGCAAGTTTGCAATTGTCTGGCGGGAAGCTGCAATGGCATCTTTTACTTTTCTTCCTGCCCAATGACTGGACGAAGGATTACCATAGTTTGTTGTGAGGTAAGGCAGTATAGCTTCCACCACCTCAGGATCTATTGCCGTTGTGGCAGCGTTATCACAATAAATTTCCATCTTTATTTTTTTATTATCTCTTGATTATTGGATCATTGAAGTGCAGATAAGGGAGTTTTTTAACATTGAGCTTAAAGTTTACAGCAACGCCCTTTGGTGCCTATTTTACAAAACTTCTTCTTTATGGTAATGGCTCTGCGATGAGTTTGGCAAGATCTTCATTCCATTTTTTTACATAATCCTGATAAAACTGACCCGTTCCTTTTCCTGAAAAACCAGCATGGATTTCTTTTACTTTGCCATCACGACCTACAATAATGGTAGTCGGATAAGCCAAAAGTTTATCAATTGCAGGTAATTTTTGCGCAATAATATCCCCTCCTACTTTTCCTGCAAAAAGCAGATCATATTGAATATCATACCGGTTTTTAAGTTTGGTCAAAGTACCTTTTGCAAATTGAAGATCATCTTTTGCTTCAAATGCAAGACCGATTACTTCTACTCCTTTTGCTTTATTTTCTTTGTACCAAGGCGCAAGAAACTGGACCTGATCAATACAGTTGGGGCACCAGGTTCCCATTAGTTCAATGATGACAACTTTGCCTTTATATTTTTCATTGCTTAATGAAACCAGATTACCGTTCACATCAGGAAAAGTAAAATCCAGTTTATCATAACCTGGTTTTAGGAAAGTCAGCGCGTAAGGATCAGGTAATGCTGCATTGTCATCTTTAACACCTTCAAAAGGAATAGGAGTTGCGCTGGCACCAATGGAACCAGTAATTGTTTTTCCATCTATAATTTTACCTTTTACATACGACGGTCCTGATCCTGTAAAACCGGAAAGCACAAACTCATTTCCCTGTACATTTCCTTCCAGTTCGCGACTGTCACCTGAAACAGTAAGTATAATTCCATTCAGTTTATTACCATTTTGTTCAAAAACAGCCACGCGATCCGGCAATGGCTTACCCGTTGTCGGTGAATTTGCTTTCACTTTAATGGTCCATTTACCTGAAATATCTGCCGTCGGAGCCACTTCTTTTCCAGGCTCAGTAAAACGGTATGATTTTCCTGGCTGTGCGGTAAATGGAAGTCCATGTCCGGTATTCCCTGCAATCAGACTTTTCTGGATTCCGGAAAGGCTCCCATCCGCTTCAATCTTAGCAAACCAGGCAGACTCGAATGTATTCAAAGTAACCTGAATAGAATCTTTTGAAATATGTTTTACATTAAAATCATCTCTCCGGTCACCGTTTGTGGCAGTCAGAACCGGTGCTTTTCCAGCACCATTTGTAACTTCAAAATTAAACGGAACAGCAATTTCACCAACCTGAAAAACGCCTCTCCATTTGCCATTACTCAGCGGTTTGTCCTGAGCTTGTAATGTTGTGGATAATAAAACTGCACTGACAGCACCTACGGACAATAAATTTCTAAATTTCATTACTTATGACTTTGCTTTTAGTAATTGAGTTTTTTAATACAAAACATTATTCTGAATTAACAAGTATTGGCAGTTCTACCAACCGCTTCATTCAGAACAACTTACATTTCAATAACAACTTAATACTTTATTGGATTTTCAGATTTATCCTTAGAATTAGGTTGGGGCACCTTAACAGGTCATAGGTTGCCAGAAGATCATAGAGCCTAACCTCTCCCTTCATTCTCGATAAATCTACTAATTCGATAGACAAAGGTTAATTTATTTTTTTGAATTACCTAAAAGAGTTAATGAAATTTTAAAAATAAAATCTTATTTATTGCAATGATTTGACACACAAACAGATATAATAACAGTTTTAAGGAAAGCGTTATTCAAAATAAGTGAGTTAGATAATTTGCAGAAATATGAAAACAGAATTTGAGATTGTCGCCGAGCTTAAATCCAGGTATAATGATTTAAGTAATTATCAGGCTTTAACAATTGCCTGTGAAATAAGAAGAAATGAAATTTTAAAAACCGCATTTATAACAAATGACGATATTGAAAAGGCTGCTGTGCCTGAAGCTATTTCGGCTGCATTGGGAAAAGACAAAAGCAAAAAATAATATAAAAACTAAAGTAAAAAAAGAGTGAGCAGAACGCTCACTCTTTCAAGAGTAAAGTGTGTGTGATTTATTTTTTTGCCGGGATAGCCCAGAATACGCTTAATTGAATAGTGCTGTTTTTGAAATCAGGATTAATACTGTTTCCTGAAAAATCCCCAACTTTTGACAAACCTGCAATATATCGTGCTCCAATTCCCAGGCCAATTCCTGACTGATAACCAATTCCTCCGCCAACTGCCAAATCAAGTGATTTAGCAAAATGGTCAATTGTTTGATCCGGAATATCTTCGGAAGTTCTGAATGCTACCTGAGGCCCCACTTCAACATAAAATCCTCCGTTAGTTTTAAGTTTAAACATAACCGGCACAGAAACGTAAGAAGTTTTGAAATTTTGTTTTTCTACTCCATCATCGATTTTTGCACCCTGTGTTGAAAATAAAACCTCCGGTTGAATAGAAAAATTATTCCCTATACCAAAATTCAGAAGTCCGCCCAAATGAAATCCTACCAACGCATCTGATTCAATATCACTACCTGTGTAGTTGCTTACGTTTAAGCCAACTTTGGGCCCGAATGAAAAAGATTGTGAAAAAGCAGCGGTACTGAATACCGCAAAGAATAGTAGTAACGAGATTTTTTTCATGTCTTTTGGTTTAAAATAAAAGTGATGTTGATTATCCAGGTTCATTAAAAAAGTATACCAACCCATTATTTTTATATACTTATTTTAAAATATTTTAAAATAGCAGCTTATATAATCAATTGACTGGCAATAAATTATACTTAAATGTTATTACTATAGTAAAGTGGATTTCCCGTCTTCTTCCTCATCCATACGTTCAATATCAACCTCAGTTTTCCTGATTGTATCACGAATGATTTCCTCAGTTTCAGTAATTGTTTTACTAATTTTCACTTCCTCTACTACCCTTGCCTCTTTGGTAATTACAGGCACTTCCTTCGTTTCTATCAGCTCAATTTGTCCTTCCTTAAAAGTCTCAAAATCAGCTTCCGTAGCAGGGTGATTGGTAGCAATCCTGTCCAGATAAATATGTTCCTCTTTAAGATTTATCGTTTCCTCAACCGGATGCTCTGTAATACTGGTGGTAATTTGTGCACCTCCTGTTTGAACTTCTGCTTTATTAATATTAAGCGTTTCTTCAATGACAGGAATTGATACATTTTGAGATGCGATCCGGCTGTTGTAGAAACGGTTCTGATCAAAATGTTCATGTTCGTAAAATTCTTCCGGATGACTTTCATAAGATGTAGCACCGGCAGCAACCGCAGCAGCAAGCCCCGTAAACGAATTACGAATTGTGGATTCTTCAACTGGTGTAATTTTTCCTTTTATGTATTCAGGAAGATTATCTAATTGTCGTGCAGTTAATTCAGCAAGGATCACTTCATCATCTTTTTCATGCAGAGTGGCAAGTCCAATTGGCACCAGGACTTTCTTCGGCTCCATGTCAAAATCATTTCCTTCCAGATCCACAACCAGATACAATACTTTTCGTTTGATTGTATCAAAAATTAATTCATCAACTTCACCAATATCACCTCCTGTTGTATCCTTAACATTCCAACCAATAATATTAGGATGGCCGTCCGCTATCTCAAAATCACTTCCGCTTAGTTCTTTCAAACGGTCGTTATTTCTGGTATTATCATTTGTGTCCATCATCTTTTTTAGATTAATTTATCCTTTATTATTAAGGTAATTTATAGAAAACAAAAGCCCCAGACTTAGCTGGAGCTTTTGTTAAATTATTTGTTTTGACAGGAATTACAGATCGTGATATTTGTCAGAGTCTGTTCTGCGAATAGTGCTATCCGTATCTGAAATATCCTCGGTTTCAACCTCTGTTCTGCGAACAGTATCGCTGATTACTTCTTCTCTTTCTGTCACTTCTTTGCCGAAGCTTACTTCTTCTACAACACGCGCTTCTTTTGATACCACCGGCACTTCTGCATGTTCAATAATTTCGATTGTTCCTTCTTTAAAAGTATTGAAATCCGCATCAGTGGCCACACGGTTAACAGTAGTTCTTTCCACATTTACAAATTCCTGGCGCAGACGAATACTTTCTTCAACCGGACGTTCTACAATACGGCTTTTCAAACGCACACCCCCTGTTTGTACTTCACGTTTCCCTACCTGAAGTTCTTCTTCAATAATTGGAATAGATGTGGAATCCAAGGCTGGATTTACTACATCAGAAGTATCCGGTACATAAGAACTGTCGGCAGATGAATAAGAACTATTAATAGCTTTTGATGAATTTTCATTTACGTCCACCGCTCCGAAATTATCCAGAATCCGTGCTGCCGCTTCTGCCTCATCAGCTGTTCTTGCATGTACAGTTACGATCGTACCTTTACGGCCCGCTTCGGAATAACGGGTTACTTCATCATCATCGTCTCCAAATAAATGTCTGAAAAAGCCCCCGATTCCATCTGAGCTATCTTCCTTCCTGTAAGGTTCAGTGGTGTTAAAAGTTGAATTATCTGTCTTGTATGTTTCAGTAGTATCCAAAGTAGAACTGTCTCCTGTATAAGGCTCAGTGGTATCAGATATTGTTCCGGTCGATGACACTTTAATGTCTACATTATCACTTGAAAAGCCATTCGCAATTAAGTATTTTTGCGCTTCCTGTGCTTCACTGGTATATTCAAAAATTCCAACAACTGTGCTTGACATGATTTCTGTGTTTTAAGATTAACGGTAAATTTTATTGTTAGTCGTCCTTAAATTTCTGTGCCAGAAACGCTTCTCAAAACATGAATTTCTTCTTTCCGAACTGTTTCTGAAATGACAACAGGCTCCTCTTTCTTATGTTTTGTAATGTGTAATTCTTCGACTAATAACAGCCGCTTTTCAATAACAAGTACTTCTTTCACAACCGAAATAATAGTTACATTTCCTTCCTGTCTGACAGCTTCCGGAGCTACATCAACATACTGGTTAATCTCTTTTTTTTCTACTATTACTTCCTCACTTCTAATCATACTGTTTATTACAGATTCTTCCTCAAAAACCTTCTTCGAAATCAGAACCCGGCCAGTTTCAACAGTCTTGCTGCTTACAAGAAGCTCTTGATTGATTACAGGAATAGTAATAGTTTCTCCTTCTGCTAAACTGACAATTATTGGCTTGTTGTCATTCGGTAATTCATACTGATTTTCCTGCATTATATTGTTGTTTAATATTATTCATCTAAATTTTTATGCAGGCAATTTTATCTTGTTAAACCATCTTGATAATTGACTGATAATTGCAGAATTAAAATAGTATACCAAACTCATGAATATGATTTTTTACAATGTGTGGTAATTATGATAAAATACTGTTCAGGCTAATAAAATGGTGAACAGCCCGACCTTTTACCTGATTTTGGAATTTAAAATTTAATCATTTTTTAAATAATTATCCAGACAAGATGCTTTTAACCGCACAGGCTTATGAAATGATGTAACCCCTATATTATACGGCGTAAAAAGTCTACATTTATCACATCTACTTTGCTTTGACTGACCAGTTCTTCCATTTTTATTCTTTAAGTTTTATTAACAAGTCACCCTGGATTCCATAGTTTTTATTGCGGTAAGTTTGCAGCATAGGTTAGTAAATACCTGTCCTATCAAATTTATCAGCCATGAAAACCCTGCTTTGCTTCTTACTTATCTTAATGAATTATTGCGGGATAAATGCACAATCACAAGAAAAAGCCGGAATGAGAAACCCGATTTCCATCAAAACTTCTTGCAATGAAGCTTCCCGATTACCGGATTCTGCTAAGATGAGGTTAAAGAAAGATCCTGTCGTCAAGTTTGCTCCTGTTCCAAAAAAGTCAGCTTTGATGGCTTTACTTCCTGGAGGCGGTCAAATTTATAATCGTGATTACTGGAAATTACCTCTGATCTATTTAGGAATTGGCGGGGGAGTTTATTCTTATTATTTAAACAAATTGAAGTACAATGACTTACTGGAAGCGTATGGATCGTTTTATGATATAGATCCGGAAAGTATCTATTTCGGACAACTAAAACCTGACATTAATCCCGACACCAAACATACTGTTCGCATGCGTAATCTTCTCAATACCAAAAGCGATTATAGAACTGCCAGTCGTGATAATATTGAAAAAGCAAAAAACTACTGGCGAAGGAACAAAAACCTGTCTATAATAGCAACCGGACTAATTTACACACTCACGATTATTGAGGCCAATGTTGCTGCACATCTTAAAACTTTTGATCTGTCTGATGATCTTACGTTGAGGCTCAGGCCTGATATTATCAGTCTGCCTTTGAATTCGCAATCTCTTCCGGCGGTATGTTTGGTACTAAATTTCAAATAAATTTCAATTGTTATGAACCTGATCTTACCAGGAATATCAGACCAATTTTTGCATGAAAAAAGGAGCTCATTTCGTAAGCTCCCTTTCATTTTATATACAAACTCTCTACTAATCAACCGGCCAAAAAGGGGATTCTACTCTGCTTGTGAGCAAATAAGTTTCTATCTTTTTAATAATATCCGGGTTTTGTATTGATACATCTTTTGTTTCACCAATATCCTTTTTCAAATTATAAAGCTCAATCTTACCTGCTTTTTTGACTGCTTTCCAATCTCCGTATCTGACTGCCTGTTCAAAACCATTTTCAAAAAATTCCCAATACAAAAATCTGGGTTTAACTGCGTTTTGTTTTCCGTTTAATAGTGAATAAATGCTTGTACCATCAGATGTATATTTCACTTTGGATTTAGCAATATCAGCGAAAGTCGGCATGATGTCGGCAAAATATCCGGGTGTACTGTTTACTTTTCCTGGTTCTATAATACCTGGTGCCCACACAATCATTGGAACTCTGATTCCACCGTCATACATATCGCGTTTGTATCCTTTCAGGTCGCCGTTTGAATTAAAAAATTCAGCTACTGCGGTCAGCTGTTTGGTGCCTTCTGATCTTGCTCCGTTATCTGAACAGAAAAATACAATCGTGTTTTTAGACAAGCCGTTATCAATGAGGTATTGTTTGAGTTTGCCAACCGATTGATCCAGATTATAGATCATGGAAGCGTACGTTTTCATATCATTTGGCCAGTCTTTATTTGCATAAACGGATTCGTCCGGTGCGTCCAGAGGCGAATGAGGATTGTTGTAATTGACCATCAACAGAAACGGTTTTTTTGCATTTTGCTGCCCGGAAAGGAAATCAATAGCTTCGTCTGTGGTTATCTGGTCAGCATAATATCCTTTTTTGCTATCTGTATTTTTCTCAATAATTTTTGTCTTTCCATTAATATAACGCTGTGCCGGCCAATATCCGTTAGAATATGTTTCCGGGTAACTGACCAGCCAGCCGGAAAACTGGTCAAAACCTCTGTGTATAGGTGTTGCCAACGTATCATAACCGTCCAGATGCCATTTTCCAGCCATAGCCGTTGTATAACCAGACTGCTGCAACAGGTTCCCGATTGTAAGATCTTTTTCATTTAAATTAGCTCTGTAAATAGTCTGAACTCCTTTTTTGCCAGGATTTCCACCTTTTTTAGTCATGTTTCCCCGGATAGTAGTGTGCCCCGAATTAAGTCCGGTCATTAAAACACTTCGCGACGGCGAGCAAACTGGTGCGCCTGCATAAAAATCCGTAAAAGTCATTCCTTCTTTAGACAACTGATCAATGTTAGGGGTCAGAATTAGTTTTTGTCCATAACTGCCGAGATCTCCGTAGCCCAAATCATCAGCCAGAATAAAAATAATATTAGGAGTTTGCGATTGGGCTGAAACCTGTAAAACCACAAAAAAACCGGCAAATAGCAGTGTTAATTTTTTAAGCATATTGAATTAAAATGTATTGTAATTAATGACAAGTAGCTGTTGGCAATTAGCCCTTAGTATTGGTATTTATCCTAAAAATAATTTACACCAAAATAACCTATGTTCCATTTTGGATAAATCTAATTTTATCAGGTTAATTAGTAACAATCAATATTTATAAAGTTATATTTTCCAGATATTAATTGTACTAAGGACACAAATTTAAACCAATCTATTTACTCTACAATTTTTATATACTTATAATTAGATAGTCTTAAAACAAATACGCCTGATAAGCTGTTTTTAGGCTTATCAGGCGTATTTGTTTCCTTCTTAAATAATTTAGATAACAGGTAGATTCCCACCATCGATTATATAATTTGCTCCTGTTATGTATGAAGCCCTTGGCGAAACAAGGAAATAAACCAACTCTGCCGTTTCCTCAGGCTCGGCCATTCTTCCCATAGGTATCCCGCCAATTCTGTCCATTAGATTTTGCGTCATCTCTTCGACAGTAATACCTGCACTTTCTGCTAAATCCGTTAGAAAAGTTGCCACAGCAGGTGTTTTATTCAGTCCTGGTGAAACTGTTATTACCCTTACTCCATGAGTAGCCACTTCATTGGACAACGTTTTGCTATATGCATTCAGCGCAGCTTTGGCTGCGGTATAAGCCATAGTAGACTCCCAAATTGGAAGCAGACCGCTGGTTGAAGAGATATGAATGATAACACCGCTTTTTTGTTCCAGCATTTTAGGCAATAATGCTTTGTCCAAACGTACTGAAGACAGCAAATTTACCTGCAATGCCTGATCCCAATGTTCGTCTGTCAGCATACTGAATCCGCCACCGGGAAAAGTGTTAGCGCCCATATTATTGATCAGTATATCTACTCCGCCAAATTTTTCATTGATCTCATTTACCAAATTTGCCACATCATCCGGTTTTGACAAATCACCTGGTATAAAATGTTGATTTATAGCTGTTTCATCCGGATGACTTCTGGCAGTTATAATAACTTTGGCTCCTGCCTGTGCTAATTTATTGGCAATAGCTTTACCTATTCCTTTGGTTCCACCGGTAACGAGAGCAACCTTTCCTTCAAGCTCCAAATCCTGATTCTGATTATTTATCATTATTTATTTTACTTTTGTTTCATAAAGAAACCAAAGTAGTTTCAGTTAAGTTATTGATCTGGCGAAATTGGTGGTTACAAAAGCGTAACCAAAGGAAATAAGTGGTAACATATTAGTAACTAATGAGAAAAATTCAGCAGAACCCGCTCAACTGTGCCGTTGTACGAACAGTTAGTTTCATAGGAGGCAAATGGAAACCAATTATTTTGATCAGACTAATAAGCGGCCCGGTGCGTTTTGGAAAATTGACTATGCAGATACCTGACATATCCCGTAAAATACTAACGCAGCAACTTAATGAATTACAAGATGATGGTTTAATAATACGGCATCAGTATCAGGAAAAGCCTCCACGTGTTGAATACGAATTAAGTGAACGCGGAAAAACGCTTATACCAGTATTAAAAGCTATGTTCGATTGGGGAGTTCAGATGGAAGATCCTAAAACAAGAGCAACCTGGGAGCCGATCATTCCGAAGTAGTTAATAATTTGTGTGATTTTATAAGAATGTGTTCAAATCATATTTATTTTGGTATCAGTAAATAAGTGAACAAACTGAGGCCAATCAGAAATACTATTAAGGTATTTGAAACGACTTTAAGACTTATATAGGTTTATAGAAGACTGCATAAGGGCAAGAATTTGATGTGAA
>Ga0247734_1001645_pt1 | contig 16564 bp, 16 predicted proteins | sample UWRJL103311B2_FD_180933 | JGI IMG/M metagenome (GOLD analysis project Ga0247734, IMG submission 180933) | Plant litter microbial communities from Arlington Agricultural Research Station in Wisconsin, United States - UWRJ-L103-311B-2 | ecosystem: Environmental > Terrestrial > Plant litter >... | reverse complement strand
AGCATTGTTGAACGCACTTCCACCTAGGGAAAAGACCAACTGAGAGACTATGCAGCTCACATAGAACATCGAAATACCCGCCGGGCCAAGCTTCTCAAATATTGGCTGGCCAAGTGGAAATAGAATCATACCTAATTGTCTATTGTTAGCGACACTTCAGGACCAGAGGTAATATCAAATCCATGATAGTTCAAATAAACTCGACAGTTTACCAATTTGCAAAGCTTACAGCTCCAGAAGTTGAAGAGAGAAAGCTACATACCATACGATAGAGCATCCAAAATATTCAACAAGGCACCTAAAACGGCGGCAGGAAAGTTACGAGCAGGTGCATAAACTAGATTTTGGACTATGGCTTCCCGATCCCATTCTTTAGGATGAAGAAGCGTGTGAGTGACCTTAGAGACCTTTTTTTGGGGCCAAGATATTAATCCGTGTAACTTTGGCCACGAGGGTCTTCTTTTGGTGTCCTGTTGTTCAAGGTCTGACTGACCTCCTATCCAGTCTGGATGCGATGGTTCAGTAGGCTGCTGTTTTAGAAAAAGGGGAGTCCGTTCTGTAGCATCGACTTTTAGTCCATTGGATGTTATGATCAGACGCCCCTGCGACCTATCAGGTTCACTTTCACTTTCACTTCCACTTTTTGAGCTCTGACTACCATTGTCAGGCGGCGACCTGCTGGGAGGTGATCTCCTCAACAAGTTTGACAATGCAGATTGGCCTGGAGATTTCGACGAAGGCCCATTTTCTGGCGAAACTGGTTCTGATACCTCTTGTATGATCTCGTGCCGTACCCTCTCCAATTCTCGATCCGAGGAAGTTTCATAGTCCGTTGGCTGATTGAAATAAGACTCGATGTGGGTCTGCCCGGCTCGTTTTGTTGGGGGAGAGGAGGCACTCTGTATCGATGCTCTATCAGATAAGGCGTACGATGCCAGCTCCGCACTGTCGTCGCGAACACTCAGAGCAGATTGGGTGTTGTCAATTGGACCTTGTCGTATGTTAGCACGTTGGAAGCTGCATTGGTACCATATATCGTTAACATACCTTGAGCTCCGACAAAAGAACGGTGCACGAATGACCTTGTTGGCTCCCTCATACCGGACGCATTAGCTGGGCTGATCAACGAGTAGTTCCTGAGGTCCGAAAGACCTCGCAGAGAGCCATGACTGAGTTCGGACGACCCATCTAGAGAATCTCTTGAGGAATCAGGTATCACCCGCGGGCTTGAGTGAGAAGCCATTGATGCCGCACGCAGTCGACGGTTGGGCATGTGGGCAGATGGGAGCGACATAGCTAGTTAGTTGATGCAGAAACCGCCCTTTTGTCCCTCAGCATCACTGTGGACGGCGATGGGGTGGTTTTCCTAGCTAGGCGTGGGGAGCTCTTCTCTGCAAATGCAAATGCAAAGCCAAAGCAGCTGCATGGAATATTGTACACAAATGACGAACGAGGGTACCAAAGTTGAATGGGCCCTGCAAAATTTATAACCAGGGCCGGTGGGGTTGTTAATTAACCACTACTACACTACTACACTTCAAGCAAGACCAGACTCGCCAGACTACTGGTATTTTAGTCCCCGGCACAGGATGGATCCAAACTATGGGCCAGGGAGGCGAATAAGGAGGGGAGGCGGCACTACTAGTGCTAGATAAGAGAAAATGAAGATATAAAATGATGGTGAAGTGAAAACTTAACTACTATAGTGATGTTGGGATGTCCTCTGAAAATCATATGTTCACAGGGGTAGCGGAGGATGAAATTGCCATGTATTATTTATATGGGGACACTCACGATGACGACGAGAAGGTAGGAACAGGTGAGGCAAAAAAACAGACGAGAGAGAGAGTGAGAGAAGGCGGGTGGGGCGGGGGGTTTGTGTTGTGGTGCTGTGGCTGGCTGGGTTGGCTCGGGCCAACACGTCAAGGTTCTTTGCGACTTTTGCTATCAGCCTTTTCATGTACAGTACATATTACATATTACATATTACATATAGTACGGGTAGTATGGAGAAAGAGAGGAGGAGGAGGAAGAGGAGTAGTAGTAGTAGTAGTAGTATATATTAGTAGTATACAGTAGTATTATTTACTTAGTACCTTTGAGCCTTGATAAATCTTTAGCATTTGGAGTATCATCTATCCCGACTGCTGCTTGTGCTGCAATCAAAAGCAACCTGTATATTTGGATCATCATCTTTGCAGAATAACTATTGTTCATATGTTTGTTCTTCGACTTAACTTAATAGCCACATGCTTCATAACAAAGTCTCACACCATACATAGTACGAAAAGCAAGTACTGTACGTACTGTATCACCTGTCCAACATAATTGCAATGCACCCGAAGACAGGTACACACACGTCCTCCATGTGTATGCGATGCACCAGGCAATACTTTTCTGGGTGGAGTTGCTTGAATTTCAGAGTTTTCTTTTCTACCTCCTTCCGTGCATGTGCAGTGCCATGCCATGCACCGCAGATCTAGTATCGACAGGCAAGCCTCAGAAAACCCACCTCCGCTCCGCTCCATTATTGCTTTGGAGGACTGTTTGTTATTCCTTACAATATATAATACGTACCAAAGTATAATCGTGTGGAGGTAACTGTACGAGCCTCGAGGTCCCCCTCCCGCCTAGGGCCGCGATGGTATTGCAACGCTGGGTCGGCGTCTAATTCGAACGAGTCGGATCGCTGCGAGCTGCAGCACGCGTCGATGCAATTCTTCTGTTCGTGTTGTGATACCCCGCACCAAAGAAGATCCTGCGTCTCACGAATTGCGCAACCCAGCTCGCCATACAACGCCATTGGCTCAACCATGTGCGTGCCAAATGCCAATTGAGAATTGCAACTCGCCTGATCTCCCGCAACCGGGCCTTTATGATACAGTACCAGTGACCCATTTGCTTCAATTGTACTCGATCATTCTATTGTAGTGGTATTGAGCTGATATGCCCCGCGCTCTTCCATGCCCCTTGGTTTCTGCTTTAGCAAGCAAGCTGTCAGCGGCAGTACTCCACTTAGCAATGCATGAACTTCTGAGTTTTCCCTCTAACCCCCCCCTATTTCCCCTTTTAAAAGTATGAACTGTAGAACCAGTATATTTCCCGGCTTTTCCTACCCTGGGCCGGCTGAATACTGAAATGGAGGCCATTTTGTGCATCATGCTGCATTTTCAATCTGACAGAACTTTGTGAAGCTGCGTACCAGCCACGTTGGAAATGCGTCTCGTCGACGTTGCCTCGTTGCGTCGGAAAACCGGTATTAAGCCAACATTGATCAACTGAGCTTCTGGAGATATCCCTGAGCAATCAGCCTTTCGACATCTCCCTGCCTAACATAAAATTGCGAGTTCTTCGTCAGATTAATGGTCCTTTGCGAAATTAGCCTCCATATCACACAACTACCCGTATAATGAAGGAAGCCTCAGTCCTAACACCAACTCAATGCTCAAAATGAAAAGTAAACAATGAACATACCCATATTCCGTCTGTATCTCCCCCGCATCCCTCAACACCCTTACATCAATGAACAAATCCCTCGGCGGCTCCAGACTTCCAGTCAGGTCCACATCCGTCCATCTCCCCTTATACGCCGCCAACAGATCACCAAACTGCCTTACGTACTCCTCTTCCTCCGGACTCAAACTACTTCCTTCCTCTGCCCCATCACCTCCACCTACACTCTGCGTAGCCATCTCCACGTCACTCCCTTTCCAAACCATCTCCTCCAACTTATCAGTCCTCGTCCGATGATAAGCCAATAAACACCGCTTATTCCTCCGCATACACAAATGATTCACGAGAAGATTCGTAGCGGTGGCGGGATCAGAAGATGGATCAAAAGACCCGTTCATCGATTGCAGGATATTGGTAACGTCGCGGTCTAAATCGCGAACCTCGCGGGTTACGGCGCGAACGGTTTCGGTTTTGTAGGCGGGGAGGTTTTCGAGGTTGCGGATGCGTTTGGCATCTTGCACCTAGGAATTATTAGAGAGACTAGAAAGGGAGAAGGGGGGTTATACAAGCTTGTTTCCTAGATCTCCATACATTTGGATTCGGCGTAGAGATTTGAATTGAATGTGTACAGGGTGGTAGTTTCTCAGCCTTGTGAGACCGCGACGCAAAGAGGGGCGTGGCGCGTCTGTTTTACTGTACAGTACACGCCTCCTTGGCGGAATAGCCGATATCCACTTTCTTCAAAGTCTGTCTCATCATGAGCAAGAGAGATTATATTTTGCCTCATATATCCAGGAGCAGAATGTATCTACCACTAACCAGTTTTAGATAATTCTATTGTACTCTTGACTCCTTTTCTTTAAATTTATTTTATAATTAAACCCAATATCGCCTACGACCCCAGGAGGACGGTCAACTACATACACAATAGCATTGTCAATGTCTCGAGCCATCGCAAAGAAGATGGATTTTCAGTTACATCGAATGCCAAGTTGCATGTTATTTAGTCCAATAATCTTTTGTGCTGTTGGATTGATTTGTGGGTGCTCTTTGTGGCAGTTGGGGATGAAAGTTCATTACCTTACGAATACTAGTGTTATGAAATGTGCTGAAAATTTTAGCATGCAAAAACATCTCTTTGAGATCTATGTCAAGCTTTCTAAGGCGTATGGCTTTAGTTTCATGAGAAATCAATGAAGGAGACCCTTCTGATGAGCATATCTTTCCTTCAAGTGAAGCACGTGACTGCACCAGTTTCACAAAGATTGCAAGTACCTGAAGAAAGAACCTGGCTGCAGATAGCAGCGACTTTTTGTACATACTAAACTGATCTATCATGCCAAATTGCAGACAAGTGTTATCCCTGAATAAAAGCAACACATGCCATCACCCAACCAAAAAAAATGCAAGCAAAGGCTCCTCCAGAAAATATCCAAATGCCCAGCCCAATCAAAACACTGCTCTCCTGGCGCTCTGGGTAGGTCGCCAGTGGTACAAAATCATATATCTCCTTGTGTATTGCAACATTCAAACATACCCAAGCTTTTCAACTACTTGTCCATCCACTGATCAAATTGACCACCTTCATCCAGTGTCTCTACATTCCAATTCTCTGTGTGTCCTCTCAGGACATGAGCATGTTGGTCCTGAATCTGGATATTATTGAACTCTGGATCTAGCTGACTCAACCTTGGCTGGCTGAGGGGACGTGCCGCCGCGTTATATGATGCTTGCCATTGCAGGTCACCACTATGGCCATCCCCGAAATATACATCGTCTGGATGAGAGTCACCATAGCCAGTCCCATTATACATCGAGTGATCGGGGGTGATTAGGGAAGGGTCGATCTTGTATTCGGGTCCGAAATGTTCATCATATTGATTTGGGAATTGCTGCATGATTTCGTACTCGTGTCCACCCGCGGGAAATCCGAGGAGAGAATGCACACCTGGTGCCACCGCCTTTCTTAGAATAACGTCTTGTACTCCTGGGATGGTCGCGTTGGGATGGATTATCTGCTGATAGTATTCGCCACTCCCTAAGCTCGCTTGATCGTATGGTGGTGGCATCGGTTGTCCTGGGTTGTTTGCTTGGAACGAAGACTTGCTATATCCACTCTGGGCCGGCTCCAACGAATTGTCCCGCGAGGAGTAGTGATAAGCAGATCGCGTTGTTGGATAAGGAACTGGTTGCGGAGGTCGGGCACTGGGTCGATGCTTCTTCGATCTCCTAGACTGTCCGCTTTGCTGCCATTCCCAATCATCCAAATCCGATTCATCAGTTTCGACCTCTTCCGATATCTTTCTCTTTCCTCCTCCCTTTGCAATTCCTGGTTTTGTGGGCGAGAACTTGTACCCTGGGTGTGCGTTCTGGTGGTTTTGTCGCTCGAGTCTTGCCCACTCGTTGAACTGCTCCTTCACTTCCTCCGGTTCTAATGGCCAACTATCACCACAAACTTGCGAGACAACTTGATGGTTATTTTGTAGACACCATTCCTTCGTTCTGTTCTGGTATGCCTTCCGATATAGCATGAAGGAATTCATCGGTCTTTTGACTTTTCCAGGAATCTTACCTTCTTCTACCTCCTTACGTCTTTCTTCTGCAGATCTGTTGACATATGCCTCGATGTCTGCTACGGGACAGTGTTTCCAGTCTTTGGTTAGCTCACTTAGTGGTTTCTCAAGCTTCGCAACTTTCTTCTCCGCTTTGACCTTTGCCTTCCTCTCCTTCCTCAACGCAGGAGACTTGCCGACCCGTGACCGACCTTCAGGCATCGGCTTGAGATTCTGATGTGTTCTTGGAATAGCAAATCCGCTTCTGGTGTGCATTTGAGGAGTGGGTGGCGAGGTTCCGGGTGTGCTGTAGTTCTGGTACAGCGGTTCTTGGAATTCATGATTAAAGTTTTCCTTCTCTCAGGTCAGTGTCCGGCAAGCCAGCAGATCAGCAGATGCTTACATATGGTATTCCTAGACCCGAATCCTGATGCTGGTGTTGATGATATGCATATCTGGGCTGTTGATCGCGATATCTATATGCCTCATCATGCCCTGGAGTTGGCGAGTTGTAATTTGAGTGTTGTTGTAAGTTGATCCCTTCATCTTGATATTGTTCGGTGAATGGGCTGTTTGCAATATGGCGGGCGATATGTTGAAGTCCGTGAGGAAGAACCTCGCTGCCGTGGGACGGAGCCGGAGAGATTGGAATGCTCGTGGTGGCCATTCTGAGATATAAGAAGCGATCGTGAAAATGGTTGGTATTCGATGTTCTGATCGCTTCCGGGGTCTTTGCTGTTGAATATTTAGATGAGCAGGTGGCGGTTCAGTGACCGCAACTCACCTCTCATCGAGATCGGGCACTCTCAATTTAAATCAAAACTGAGCCTTTCCAACCTGGGAAATGGTAAGAAATGATGCTCTATCAAGACTCCAGAGTCACTATCACCAGCCCAGGCCGGTATAGACTGAGTTTTGAGAGGCAGAGCGCAACGAAGCCGGCTTGTCACAACCACGCGTAGGAGGTTTCCTCCAAAGAAAGCCTAGGATCAAGTGAGACCGGAGTAGAGCTTCCCTCGATGGAACCCGAGTGAAATGCTTCTGGAAAAGAAGGATGGAAAATCTAGCGATGTTTCTCTGCTTTTAGATTGTTCATCTGAGGTTTCCACGATGTATTAGACTTCTGTGGTCTGAGGGAAGTGATGAGGCAGGCAACGGGAATAGGGTTTGTCTTTTGCTCTCGGATCGCGTTAGGGCCAGCGAGTTTGGGACGAACCTATTGCAGGAAGCCGTCTTGCAGCAACTATCCAAGCTTGTATCCTGTGCAGGGCTTGTTGTTCTGGAACTGCACTATCCGTGTTCAAGATGGTTGAGGTTTTGGTGGCTGCTAGTGAGGTACGCTAGCAATTGGGTGATATTTAGAAATCACCTATTTGAGCGTTGATGCAACAACTGCTCTAGAGGTTACTGTTGAGACTAAATTTTTCTTTGTCTGGTATGTCAATATACAGTTGGCATGAAAAGCATCTCTTGGATGAAGCGTGGAACCAAATAATAGGAAGTGGAAGTATGCCAATTGAAGACGCAGCCTCTTTGTGCAAAGATTGTACCAAAAGTGTTAAAAAGGATTGGTACAGTATATTTATGTGCCGGCCTCCGTCAGACGGGTCAACGAATTGGGGATAGGGGCTTTGATGGGAGCAGATGTGGTTGCTGTTTTCGGTTTACCGACTGCATCCGACCAGAAAACTAGACTATGTGCTTCTGCTGCTTGCATTGCCTGGCAGCTCCAACGATTACGTGACGTTATCTTCAAATTTGATATATAGAAAGAAGAGTTTGATTTCTACTTCGTCGGGGCTCCCTACAGGCAATCTCATGATGAATGGCAGTGGGCATCAAAGCTTAGCACCTTCCCACGGAAACTCACTCGTATGTTCATATATGATTGCTTCTCTTCACCAACCACTCCATCATGGCTGGTCTGAGAATGATATGATGGGTTTACTGTCGAGGTAACTTGCTACCCACTTATAAACTGCTGGTGATAACTATGATCTCAGCGTCTACCACTATAAATCAGTTTTGAACCAGTTTAGGGTCAGGTTAAGATCCGATAATGATACTCCATCTAGAAACCCAGTTTCTGTCATGACCAACAGTTCATGCATACGTTCGCATCAGTCACCCGGCAATCCACTCCCAGACCAGGATCCCCTGGCCGCGTGTTGAATCTGTTGATGGAAAATACCGGGTTGGTGACAAGGAATGCGCCTTCTCGACAGTCGCCACGTTACACACAATCTCAAGCGCAGCTGTTCCTGGCATGTGGAATGCAGCAGCCACACAATCATCACCCTATCAATCTACCAACCCGTCTGCCCGTCAACTTGTCAACCTATCAACCTAGTCTCGCCAATCTCACTTACTTGTATTCAAGTGACCCCTTTAGCCGCTAAAGAAACAACCTAAGGTCACACAAACCCGCCTCGAAGTGGATCAAGCGATCGCCAACTATGCCTGAGAAGATCTTGCAATACTTCAATTCAAAGAAATCGGTTTGGGAAGGTAGAAGAGATGGTGATGGATGAAGACATCTTTTTGCAGGCCAGACACGGCAAGGTGCAGGAACATGGTGAGCGAGCGAGCTAACCGTGAACGACGGATAGTTGCATTGCATTGGTGGCTGCGCTCTGCTTGAGGCTGTTTGAATGTTTAAGTTTCACCATGCTGCTTGGTAGATGTATCAAGAGCAGCAGCACCAATTTTACCAATATGCACTTTATTCCTTCATATGGATATTATAATAAGAGTATGCTGTCTGCCTATGGTGCCTAGAAGCAAAAGGATTGACACAGATGCACGAACAACAGATACTGACAAGCTACATTTTTTTATCTGTTGGAAGGGGGAAAGGGGGAAGCTGCTCGCGCCTACATGAAGTTCCCCTGTTCCTCCGTTCGTCAACGCTTTTTGCACCGCCATGCTGGTCCCGTATATAAGTCTGTACAAATATAAAATGCATGCCAACGAACGAGGGAATGAATATGACCGCACTCCCAATGGTTTTTCACTGGGTTTGCTTGCAAGGAATCTCCTATCTTAACCATGTCAGATCCCACAGCTTCACCCAATCTCTAATGTTGCACATTTCCATGTAATAAATTTCATCTTAAAAGAGGCAGTTGGCCTTGTGTTTCCGAACCTCATTCATTATCTACTCTACATAGAGCGCTAAGTAGCCGCCCATCCAAGCAGCTTTTTCTTCCCCCGTCATCCTGCTACTACATTACTTCCAAACACATCACTACGAGACTGGGAAACTTCGTCATATCTCATGATCGAAGCATCCATTGCATCCTACTTATGTGTCTTGTTGCTATGCATGCGATACTGCTAGATGATATTGTGGAGTGATGCTGATGCCTGCCATGGCGCTCGCTATTCAGGTGATTTGGAAAAGGGTTTATTCGCTTGCGGCGACTTTCAAGGGTTCTAGACTCATTTGATGTGCCTTGATCAACAAAGAAATACCGCTCATTCGTCATTCGGGAGAGTTGCGATTGGGTGTATACAAATATAAGTCAAGTGAGAAGATCTTGGGGTCTCATGATTAGAACAAGGCAATGCAGATGTATTCCAATTACGCCGTACATCGTACTTCCATGCTTTGCTGAAATATCAAAAAATTGTAAACACTGATCTATCACGCCCCGCTTTCTACAATGAACGGAGTTCTTCCCCTCTCTTATTGTTATACTGACTCCAAAACTCCATAACATGAATCTAGAGACAAGCTCCGCCGCCCAGAAACTCCATAAAAATCCCAGAGAAAGTTTCCCCGCGCATGTGGTAGAAATACTTTAGGAGGTAGGGTTAAATATTTAAGCACTGACATAATACAGTTGGAGTCTCCGCATGTCCTGATCGCTGACTACCCAAGGTTTCTACTTCTTTGTCTTAATAGACAGATCAAGATGTTATATAGCATCCCCTTGCAAATCGATCTTTTGACTTCATGATTCGATATATTGTACTACCAAGGGAATTTTCAAGTACTGGTGACCGATCGGGGACGCTCCGGCTCCGATGGCTTGACTGGTGGCGAGAGGTTCTGAAGTCGCGGGCTTGGGGACAAAGAAGCGACTGGAGGTAGCATCGAGGGGGTGGCAGAACCAAAACTCCCATTCGATGTTGTTGGCCGTGGTGGAGAGTGTTTGGTTGGAGAATAGCCGGTTGATGCTGGTGGCAGGACAGATGTATGGGTTTGGGGTTGCTCAAATGCCGGGGCCATAGGAGAAGAGACTGCCTGGGGAGGTGCGAAATTGAACTTCGCGGGCATACTTGGTGTTGATTGATTTGGTGGACTGCTGGACGGGGCGAATGGGGAGTGGTATGGCTTAGCAGGGGTGAGAACCGGCGCAGGAGACGGGAAGTTCATCGAGCCTCGTCGATGGACTTCACTTTTGGATGGAGATACTTGTCCATTGATAGCTCGTTGGGAAGAGTATGGTTCTGGCTGCGCGAAGGGAGAAGGAGAAGCCTGAGCAGAAGGGTGCAGGCGTGTGGGTGTTGGTGGTACAGTACTGCTTGGTATACGAGTATCATGGTTCGATGCACTTCCATTCGTAAAAGAGTATGATTGCGGTTGTGCTGGTGGGGGTAGACTAGTTGGACTATCGTGACGTGGTGATGAGAATGCATGGGAACTTGATGGTCGTGGGGCATTGTATGGCGTGTATGCTACACCTCCCGTGGTGTTGCCATATGGAGATTGTCTCGATGGGACGGAGCTCTTCTCGTCATATTTCCCATTAGGTGTAGCTCCTGGAACAATTGGTCCGGAAGGCTCTGAGGCTCTTGAAGCACCATTACTTGTGGAAGGAATAGCTTCTGGTACCTGCTGATAATTAGATGGAGCCTGCCAGTGCGCTTGCGGGCTCCCCTTCTGAGGTGATTGACTGATAGCGGCCTTTGGTGGAAGAATGGCAGGATAATCATTTACTTTCTGATTGGGAGTTGCCATCGTAGAAGCTGACCCAGGTCGTTTAATTGTAATCTTGATTGGAGGGTGTGTTTTGGCTCTCTCATCATCCCTAGCACGTCGTTGACATGTGCTACATATGAAATGAAAGTCATCCCGCTCTGCCTCTGCCTGACTGACGCCGACACATTTGCTATGTTGCCATATATTGCACTTCTCGCATGCAATACTGTGGGTGCCATCATCGATTTGACCATAAGCACCGCAAATGCAATCAAATATCCAGTCTTCCTCCTCAGCAAGCTCTTCCAAGGCTTGCTTCTTTCTTTCAATTTCGGCTTTTAGATGTCGTTCCGAAAGTCGCCCTGCTCCACTCTCAATTTTCTTACTGTCCTCAGAAAGGTTGGCAAGTTCATCTTCGTGAAGGATACGGCGTGCTTCTCTTTCCTTCACTCGTTGTTCTCGCGTCATCATACGAGACTCTCGTTCCTTTTCCAGCTTGACCCACTTCTCTTGCTCTTTCTTTGCCATTGCAAGGTCGGCGAGCTTCTTGCGTTCAGCTTCACGGGCCTCTTCTTCCTGTCTCTGGTGCTCCATTTTGCCAGCAATTCTACTTGATCTTTTTGCGGTAGCGAGCTTTTCTAAATTCAGAAGCTCGCGCTCTTTCTGAGCTGCTTTGCGTTTCCGAGACTCTTCTTGCTTTTCCAGGAGTGGTAGAAGGACTGACTTGACCTCCTTACACAAGATCTTTTCGTTAGGATCACGACTCTTTTCGATAGAGGCAATGAAAGTATTGACCTCATCGAAGGTGATTGCCAGACATTCCCATTTCATGCCTCCAAAACCATCGTCTACCTTCTCTAATGACTCATCATTGCCAGCATCATCTTCCTCTGGTTGTTCCGTTTCACTCTCAACCGCTTCAGAAACTCTTCTGCGTTTACTAGCCCTTAGAGCCGCTTTCGCTTTTTTCGACCCTTTCTTTGGTTTTGCAGCCGGCTTTGGGGGTGGTGGTGGATCCGTCCGACGATACAGTCGGTTGTCATCTAAGAGGAAGTAAGTACGTTCATCTGAATCCCACCCAAATGGTTCAATTCGCTAGAATACCACGATTAGCGAAATATTGGCATATGATTTTGCAAATTAGCATACCCAAATAGTCTGTTCGGAGTCTTTTTGTTCCTCCATCCTCTCCCGGATGCGATCTGGATTTCCCATCGTCCACTGAGTTAATTGTTGCAGGACGCGAATCTGAATACACATGAGCAAGCTTGCTAAATATACAGTAAAAGACCTCAGAACAATATACCTTTGTGAATATATCAAACTCATTGAATTTAGCAGGCTCTTCTTCCGTTCCAAAGGGGTTTCGCTGTGGGGCTTTCGCCACATATTGCCGACGGGTGTACTCATCGAATAATTCAGGACTGTAAGTTATCGGATTAGTATGAACACGTTTAGCTAGCTAGGAGGACATACGTCAAGCCTCGATGGGATGATACAAATTTCAGCAGAGCAAGACCAATTTCAGCTAGCACTGGCGAGTTGTGCTTTAGGCATTCCATCTCGAGCTCCTAGCAGCGTATCAGTACGTGAGTGGAAGCGCAAAACCGCCGACATGAAGATGGACTTTGGCAGGAGTAGGACATACCTCAATGTCCGACCAGGTCTCATCGATCTTGACCGCTTTCCCAAAGGTGAATATCCATTGCGACAAGTTGGCAAACTCCCACGTATTCCGAATGCGATCCAGGAGGGTAGGTTCTCTAGGAGGCTCAACTGCCTCGGCCTCCATCTGCTCCCTACCACGTTTTCTGCTGGACGACACCATCTTCCAGGCGAGGTCGACGTCAGAAGTGAAGGAGTTTTGGAAGGTCTGCAAAAGACAGTGCAGCCTTCTGAATGAGAACTGCTGCGAGTGAAGTGTTCAGTTATGGAATGTGCAAGATTGTGATGGTCGTGGTCGTGGTTGTGGTATAGGTGACGTCGCAAAAGGTATTCTTTTGGTTGACTTTTGACCTGCGCAGCTGGTCTGGGCTAGGTCAAAATTCAACGCGCTTTGAAAGTTCGCGGACCGTGATTGATTTGTGCCAAGGAGCCAAGGAGCCAAGCCAGACTAGAATGGTCCTCTCTCCCTCTATATAATAAGTACAGTAAGCCGTACAGCACTCCGTACTCTTTTGTACGGGTGCTGAGGTGCTCTGTACGGTGACCTTTTCCAACATTTACGTCCAAAAGTACCGAGGCGCTAAGCCGGTGACTGACTGGGCTTGACTGGCTGGAACGAGAGGATCCAGCGTTGCAATCGATAACGGAAATATACTTGACTTACTTACTGTACTGTAACAGTACGTTCACTACTGTACGATACTGGACCGACATTTCAACTATCCGACCTGAATGGTGCACTTTTTCGAACCGACAGGTGTCTACTCGGAATGCAACATATATAACGGAAGAATGGCTCGAGCTGGGACGGGCAATGATGCTACACACCTTGCAGCGAGCGGCGAGCATACATATCACAGTTATCTTTTTTATTTTTATTGATCATTCATGCGTGATACCTTAGGAAGTATAATACTACTATACTATATGATATGCAGTACCTACTGTTGTTACCAACCACGCGATTATTATTTGTCTGGAGACAACCAGCTACATCGCATTGCATACCTATTAGCCAATGCAATACCCATACAGTCAGTACTGCCCCCATACCGTTCTGCACCAACTCGAGTCTCTTTTTGGTATCCGTATCTTTGATCAGCCTCGCCAAAAATAAATCCCAAATAGTCATCCGCACGTGTGTTGTGATTCGTCACCTAACCCTGTCAGCTCAGCTCAGGTACGGGGGTTTCCATCTGCCACTCCACTACACGTTGTTGCAATACAGTTTCAAGCGACACACGACGACGGCGACGACGACGGCCTCTCTCCAACATAGTGTAGTATTGGACCATCACTGCACCGGGCGACCCTTCGTTGAACTCTATACTATGAAGGGACATCCATAACACCAATGCGCCTTATTTGGATTTTATGAATTGATGAAATAATACCAGCCGCGTCCTCTCTCCTCCGCTAGCATACACGTTATCGCTTTTGCGCCAACTCCCCCCCATCGCTGATTTACCTGTGCAATTCCCCCCCAGCAAGAATCGATACCTCTCAGCTGCCCATTCTTCGCAGATTTCACAGATTTTGATATAAGCCAGGAACCGTGTGACAACCGCGATAGTCATCAAAAATAGAGGGTTGGCCCGCGGGTCGTGGGCTTCTTAAGCCATAGACCATGCCTCCCGATTCAGAGAACCCATCAACCCCGCCTCAATCAATACCTCTTCGGGATCTCTCGGTAAGTTTGGCACAAACAGAAAGAGTGCTAGTCTATAATCCGGAGAACTTGAGGCACTTGCCCGTCACATGGATGATTGAATGCTAACTCGACCTTCTATCTATAGCGTCCTCCGGATTCAGTAGACTTGGGCGATGGAGTGCAAAGGAGCCATAATCGTGGACGAAGTCTGCTAAGCACTGGACAACATGGATACGGCCCTCGATATGAAAGGCTCGGGGAGGAATCGTCGCCCAGCCCCGTCGATCGATTGAGTTATCGGCAAGGACTACCTCCACTAAGAGTACATGCTCCAACACCGAATCCATACGAGGAAGCTCAGACTCCATCATCGCCGGTTGGAAATCCTGCGGATTTTCAAGCTGCTATGGGGTTTGCGGGACTGCTGGTACCAGATATAAGTTTATCACAAGCCCCAGGAACAGGGTCAGCATCATACAGCTCGGGAGACTTTGGTGGCCCCTCGCCATATGGTGATAGTATACACGATGTGCGTGATAGCAATGACTATGAGCATTCATATTTTGCATCAGATTCATTTGCACCAGAATCAGATAGGGCACCTCTAAACAATCAAGACAATTTACAACCGATCAGTGGCACACAAGAACCATCGACGCCTGATGGCCAGAGACATGACCGATCATCTTTTCGAACTGTGAGCTTTAGCTCACCTAATTCGAGGCCTACTGGCGCAAGACTGGGAGATGACCTTCGTGTTGGTGGCAGAGGATTGACGCCTCCTTCGGGCAGATCCAGATCCCACAGTTACGGAGTTTCTCTAACACCAGATAGCCAGCCTCCTGGATCTCGCAAACCATCAACATCTACTGCATTTTCAAGAGCAGGATCTATAGTGAGAGCCATGTCACAGCGTGTGGTAAACCTTAGCGGCGAAGCCGAGCTTATTGAAGAAAGTGCCCGCCGCGAAGCTATCCGTGCTTCAACTCAACGAGGCTCTAAAAGTACCCGCACCCCACGACCAGAGCTATCAGAAGAAGATCGCTGGTCGGACATTTCCAGTCTCGACGAGGAAATGGAACCCCGTGTTTTTCGCAAGAAAGATCCAATGGGTGCAGGGCCTAACTACAAGGAGCGTCTTCCTACAGCACCCGTAGAAAAGGCCATCCAATTTCTAGGTAAGGGAAAGAATAAAGAGGAGCCTTCCTGGGAACAAGCGGAAAAAGCACCAAACCCATTGAAAGGCAAATCCTTGGGCATATTTCCTGCAGAAAGTTTAATAAGGAAGAAGTTATGCGATGTCTTGGTGTACCCTCTTACAGAGCCTATTATATTGCTCCTCATCGTGGTCCAGACTGTACTTCTGGCTGTTGATGCTTCCGAAAGCGTATATGAGAAAGGGAGATCTAGAAAATGGGGCACAACTCCAATCGATTATGCTCTACTGGCTCTTTTTATTCTTTTCACGGTTGAAGTTGTAGCTAGAATAATCGTGTCTGGTCTCATCTTTAATGCACCTGAGTATGGCAATGGCAAAAAGCGAAGTGTGAAAGCAGCAATTACTGAGAAATATCGACAAGTGTTCGCCCCACAACGGCAATCATCGCTCAGAGCACCACAACGCACAGAGACTTCTTTCAGCACTCCAGATCTCCTTCGATCATTTACGGCAAAACAAGGTGAGGCTATTCGCACAGTCGAACAAGCGCAGCGTCTACAATTGGCCAGAAGAGCTTTCTTGCGGCACTCTTTCAACAGACTAGACTTTCTCGCCGTTCTCGCGTTCTGGATTACTTTCGTAATTAGCATCACTGGTATAGAGGACAGATTCCACATATACGTATTCCGTATGATAAGCTGCTTGCGCATCCTTCGACTGCTTGCACTAACACATGGCACTGCTGTAAGGATACATTCTCTGATTATATATGGGCTCAGCTAATAAACCTCTATTAGATCATCCTTCGAAGTTTGAAGAAGGCCGCTCCTCTGCTTCTCAATGTGTCATTTCTAATCGGCTTTTTTTGGCTTCTTTTCGCGATTATTGGCGTTCAGAGCTTTAAATCCAGCTTAGATAGGCAATGTGTATGGATTGACCCTACAGATCCGGTAAACACTACGGGAAGCGCCTTCATTAATTTATTCACGTTTTGCGGTGGCCAGTTAAATGATTCAGGCTTCCCTGAAACCTGGAAATACGGACCTCTGTCTAATAACATGACTATTGGCGACACTGCACCGAAGGGGTTCTTATGCCCTCGTGGATCTTTTTGTCTAGTGCTTGAGCCATCTCAGCTTCCATATAACGGGACGATG
>Ga0247734_1001643_pt1 | contig 16571 bp, 13 predicted proteins | sample UWRJL103311B2_FD_180933 | JGI IMG/M metagenome (GOLD analysis project Ga0247734, IMG submission 180933) | Plant litter microbial communities from Arlington Agricultural Research Station in Wisconsin, United States - UWRJ-L103-311B-2 | ecosystem: Environmental > Terrestrial > Plant litter >... | reverse complement strand
TTATACCCTTCCTTTTCGTATGTCGTTCCGGAGCAAAAGATGTCATACGGCATCGTGCTTGTGGTTAATTACATACAATATTGATGATTTTATAAACCATATCGGTAAACTAAACTCAGAGGAAAGTCAAGCCTATGTTGTAGTATATACTACTACTACGGATTGGTTTTTTGTGAAGTTACAGTATCTCGGAACTATGTTGTAACCACGAGCACCAACACTGGCCCTGCTACTGCTGTCTATAACTTCCATCATCAATCGAAGTTTTTGGTACTTCCTTATGCTATACTGAAGCCATAATCTTTGCTTATGAAAGGGCAATATCCCTCCTATCCATATGACTGAAAAGCAGCCATGACAACTAACTTTGTGTTGCATGTTATACATGATAGTTTGTTTAGAAGAACTTACACTTCTACGAAACCATTTTTTGATAAGTATACTTGAATTGGGAGCTCTTGGAAAGGCATGGTTTAGTTAGTTCATGAAGAACCAAGAGGTAAACGCTTGACAAAATGTATATTTCGCGTATTATCAGTCCAGATGGAGTTTTGAACACTCATATCACCTATCTTACAAGAATTGGCGTTTTCTTTTTCTCAAAAATATAGTTTTTATTATCTTACATCATCACTTCTCCTATACTTAGCGTGTTTCTTCTCAGATCGTATTGTCACAACTATTCACTCCTCAGTCTTCCCCGTTTTTGAATATTTTTCTTCCCTATCCACACATCCACTCCTGTTGAAGAAAAGTCGAAAGCTTTACTCGATAAATCTCCCTCATCAGTCAAATGTGCCTATTGCCAGTAACCAAAATTCCATTTCAGTTTCAAAGTTGTTGCAAATATACTGTATTTAGAGCTAGAGGGGTCAAAGGCGGAAGTTGGCCACTTCCACACACCGCTTTTTGCCTGTGTCTTGAAGATGATGAACGTTCTTTATGGGATTTTTGAAGTGTTGAATATTGCATTTCAGGAAAGGACCTTGAGTATTGCTAATCTTGGAATGTGTGAGCAGCTTTTGCAGTTGTTTTTTGAGGTTTTGGGCATCTAGTAATGCACGAACGCTAGGAAGATGTCTTGTGAACTGAATGGAATAAGGCTTTTAAGATGAATGCTGAAGGACATCCATATTGTAAATAGACCCGTGCGTTTATTCCTGACTTCTTGGTGAGTCTTGGGTTAGTATTTGTGGCTCAAGAACATACATGTATACTCTTCTAAGAGCATCAGTAATTGGCACAGCTCAGTATACAAGAATACTTTATCACTATAGCCGTTTTTAATGGCTATAACACCTACTACTATAATAGAAGTATCACGAAAGCTTGCTGTTATAGCCGGTCGCATGCCATCTTCATATACCCTCGCTAAATACCGACATATGGTCAGACCTCCCCCAATTGTGTCTAGAGAAATTGATCTCACAAGGTATCACCAAAAAATTATCTAAAGTCCACTAATATCAGGGAAACAAAGATTCTTAAGGCGATATTCCAATATCAAAATTTAGATGTAAGCCACCTCAATTGTTTCTTTACTCGGCATCTGAATGCTGTAATTCCTAATAAACAAGACCTAGTTGAACATATCGCCACACAAATGTGACTTCGATCTAGCCTTTTTAGATAACTCCGGTCATAGTCTTTCCAAAATCAACCCATCCCCTCTGAACTCCGGCTCTTATCACAGACAAGTGCCTTTTTTTGGTACTCCAATCATTAATTTCCGAAAGCAACATGATGCAACATGCCGCTTAAATCTCCTCGGGCCATACATTATAACCGAATGTGTCCTTCATGTTAACAAAACGCGTCCATCTTCCTTCGGCAACTTTGTTTACAGCAGCGAACTCCTCGTCCGTCAATTTAACCAGTTCCGCATTACTCTCGATCCGTCCTGGATTACTGCTCTTGGGTAGCACGGCATAGCCTCTCTTCATGCCCCAGGCAATCAGTACCTGTGCCAAACTAGCACCCTTAGACTCTGCTACATTGATCAATCCCTTGTTCGTAGCAACCTTCTCGCCGGTCCCAGGAACTTGATCTTGCGAGCCAAGAGGCGAGTAAGCGACGGGGATGATGTTGTGTGATAGACAGAAGGCAATAAGCGGGTCTTGGGGAAGGAATGGGTGAATCTCGATTTGATTCATGGTAGGTGTGATTTTGGCAAATGATAGCAATTGTGTTATGCCAGCTTCCGTGAAATTGGAGACACCAATCGAGCGTGCAAGACCACGTGTATAAAGGGATTCCATTGCCCGCCATGTTGGTTCCGGGTTGTTGGTCAATTCGTGGTTTATAACATACTATGACATGTCTTTAGTAAAGGTTTTTGTGGGATTGGAGACTGAGATTTACCTTTCCGTCAGCACCGATTTTGATGCTGTAATCAGCATTCTTCTCGGACGCTATGGGCCAATGAACCAAGAAGGCATCAACATGGTCTGTTTGAAGCAACCTCAAAGACCGCTGCAAGCTCCATTCCACATCCTCAGGCGCGTGAAGATGGTTCCATACTTTTGTGCAGATAAAGATGTCGGATCGGGACACTGTGGGATTGGCAGCCAAGAACTCCTTGACACCGGTTCCAACCTCTGCTTCGTTATCATAACTGTACATATAAACATTAGCCTTTGTTGTTATTTTTACCAAGGGGTGCGAGCAATGGTTGTAGAATTGTGGTGGTCATACAATGCTGCACAATCAAGGTGACGGTATCCAGCGTTCAAGGCACAAACTACTGCTCGGTGGGTTTCTCCCTTGCTTCCCTGTGAGGCAAATGTGCCGAACCCAAGAGAGGGCATTGTTACGCCATTATTGAGGGTGAGAACTGGTCCAGTTACTGCTGGGGCAGTTGCTGCGGCAATGCTGTGTGGCATATTGTGTGAAGGGCGGTGGGTTTATATTGATGGGTAGACTGAGCTGTTGTTCTTGGTATATCAGCGGTTGTAGATTGTCTATTAGTCGGAAAGAAACAATTGTTATGATATGATATGATGTGATATGAGATGAAATAAGATGATAGTGAAATATGGTTCAGCAGTTAGTTGGATATTCCTCTCCAACCGAGTTTATGCTTTTACACCGACTATCTATATCGGTGCCTGGTGGATCTATCTACCTTTTGCCCTCACCCGCCCATTTTTCATCCAAGCTAAGCAAACCCTTCACGAGGATTCTTCGGCCTCCCTCGAAAGAGGTGAGCTTTCTGAAACCTCGCAAGCGGGGGGTTATGACGTTGGTAAAACCTTCTTATCTAACCATCTACCTATCCGAGCTATCTGTGTACCTATCTCGTGTCAACGTGGGACTACTACATGTACAGTGCCGTCCCGAAAGAAAACAGGATGTTGATTCAAATCTTCCACGCTAGAAATCCCTTAAAGTGGATGCAAGGTGGATGTCAGATGCCTGTAAGATGGATCTAGGTGGATGCAGTGGATAGAGTGGATGTGAGAAAAGTGGCGCATTCGTCAAGCAGATTTGCGGCCCGAGAACTGTATAAGGCTGATGATCGCCACGCCAGAACCACCAGAACCACCAGAACTGGCATTTCCATCGTCATTGTGGAGACATGGCCAGAAATAGGATGCATACAGCTAGCGGCATATATGGTGGATTGCCTCAAACTGGACCCTGGATTCCACACATTCAACGTTCTTCCACTTTTGTGGCGGACTCCCTCTGGCTGGCAATAATGTAATGAATGGCAGCACACACACCAAAACCACCACCACCACTACCACCTTGAGGACTGGAACTACCTAACTAACTATCTTGGGAGACTTCCTTCATGTTATATGTTTTTATATACTTGGTCAAAAGCAGCCTTTCAACTCCAACTCCAACTGCAAACGCCAACTCCAACTTCAACTTCAACTCCAACCACGAGAAAGAAGGAATAAGAAAGAAATAATGGACAACGCAATTTCCGTCTCCATCATCGTACATAATCATACATAATCCGTACAGAACATAATCGTACCAGAGCAGCAGTAGCCCGCCCCTCCAAGGTGCTTAATCGCGTAGCTGCGACAGCTTGACTCGGTGATACTCTCAACCATTCGGCCCCAATGTGAGATTGGCTGGTTCCGCTTTTGATAGAGACTTCATACACCGTCATAATTTACTGGAGACACTGGGACCTCGTGTCAAACAACATCTCAACCAGGACTATCTGGCTGTTTCCCGGTGGAGTCGAATGGGAGTTCTCGGATACTGCAGAGACCCTCCCAGTGCATGTATAATTTTTCTAGCTCGTCTTTCACTTTGTCAAGTTGGAATATATACACCCAGCTCCCATCGATTTCACCAAGATTCATTATCATCTTTCACTACCATCAGTTGATTTAAGCTACATCTCTTCACAACTTTCATCCACTTATCCATAACCACCAACCCTCTACGAGACCGCTTCCTACTTTGTCAACATGCCAGCATTCGAAGATTCCGACTTCTCGCAATCCGCGCGACCTACCAGCTCCAAGGGAGACAATCTTCGCAAAATGGCTAGCCAGGGTTCCGTTCGTTCAATGCCCAAATCCCACGCCTCCCTCACGGTCCCATCTGAATATGAAGAGTCAAACACAATCGAAGTCCCAGCTACACGATCACAAATTGCTGAGACCGATGCTCTTATGCATTCCCTGAGTGTCTCGCCTGCATTAGCAGAGCGTAGAGGCTCCCGAAATAGCTTTGGAACTGCTCTCCCCATCCCCCGCACAAAACGACAGTCTCGCCTCTCATCTACCTACAATGCAGATGGCCGACCAAACAGACCAGGGATGCCCACCATCCAACCAACCCGGGACATCCTCTCCTCCCAAGTGCAGGATATGTCTCACGTAACAACCGCCGCCGCAAAGGATATGGCTTTTGCATTCGATATCGACGGAGTTCTTGTGCACGGAGACCGACTTATCCCAGAAGGAAAGCGGGTTCTTGAGATTCTGAACGGAGACAACCAGCTCGGCATCAAGATCCCTCACATTTTCCTCACCAATGGTTCTGGTAAACCAGAGGCAGCACGTTGTGCTCAGCTTTCCAAGATTCTTCACTCGCCAATTTCAACCGAACAGTTCATCCAATCTCACACGCCCATGTCTGCATTATCGGAGTACTACGAGACCGTTCTAGTCGTTGGAGGTGAGAACTATCAATGCCGTGAAGTCGCCAAACAATACGGATTCCGCAACATTGTGGTTCCAAACGACATTGTCGCCGCCGATGCTACCATCTCACCTTTGAAAGAGTTCTTCACCGCAGAACAACGAGCCACATCCACCCCCAAGGACTTCTCGAAAGTGAAGATTGACGCCATCCTGGTTTTCTCAGACTCTCGCGACTACGCAACGGATTTGCAGATCATCATGGACTTGCTCCAATCTCAGGACGGAGTCTTGGGAACCCGTGCTAAGGACCCCATCGCCAACCGAATCCCAATCTACTTCTCCCAGGGCGATTTGCTCTGCCCAACCGAGCACCCCACCCCTCGTATGTCGCAAGGCACATTCCGAATCGCACTGGAGGCGATTTACAAATCCATCACCGGCATCGAGCTTGAGCGGGTGGTTTACGGAAAGCCCGAGCTGGCCACCTACAAGTATGCCGATGAGATCATGTCCAGCTGGATGGAAACCATCCACAACGAAGACCGCCTGCCAAAGAACATCTACATGATCGGTGACAACCCCGCGAGTGATATCGTGGGCGGAAACATGTACGGATGGAACACGTGCCTGGTGCGCACCGGTGTTTACCAGGGAGAGGGCAACGACGATGCCAACCCAGCCAACTTTGGTGTTTTCACCAACGTGTTGGAAGCCGTGCAAGCAGCATTGCGCAAGGAGCTTGGTGAAGATTTCCAGCTGTGCTGGAACGATGATGTTAACCCTGCTACGGGTAACACCTCGGCATCTGCCATTGAGTAGATTGTAGGACAACATGAATACGAATTTCTTTTTGGGATAGAATGGATAGGTGTTTGGGATACCATTAAACATAGCATGAGCCAGAGTTGCTCCAATGAATATTTTACACTTTAAATTACTTTGTCTCTTACTGCTACTTGTGTCTTGCTGATGAATCTCCCCCACCAAACCGCCTCCCAACACCCTTGTCATTATCTACAACCCAAGCCACCGACTTGGTGTGAATGAGACTTGCTTCAGTGAACTCTTTCTCTTTTAATTCGGTTCAAATTGTACTAATCATTTTACAACTGTTTTAACATAAGCTAATATTGTGCCATTGTTTTGAGTTACATGATATATTGTGTTACACACTAGATAGTTCTCATTGCTCTATTGATATATTTGGAAGTCCCCTCTGTACAACAAGTAATCCCCCCTCAAAAATCTCTCAAAAGTCCCTCCTCAACAGCAACAACTCCATAAATCTCCTTCCTAGCCAAACCCAGCCCAGCCCTCTTTGTAGAAATCCACATACTTCTAAACCGTTCACTAAACTCCGTCTAGTCTGCTTCCCAGTTCTGGTGCTTCCCAAAGCCTCGTGGCGCCCCATTAGCCACCTTTCTTCCCGTTATTTCTGGGGGGCGTCGGGAGCCTATCATCTTGGTGATTGATGTGGGTTTTCTGTTTTTGTTTTTGGGTATCGTCAGAAGCAGGTGTTGGGCGATCGGGGTGCCACGTAAAAAAGAGGATCGTAAGAACAAATTGTTGTCCTCGATATCCCTTCTTCTTTTAGTCGTCCTCTTCGTCAAGCTCGATCTCAAAAACCTCAACGACCGAGTAATGTTCGTTGCCCACCACTGCCACAGACCCCTGCTGGGGTTTGCTTTGCACGTCAAGAAGTTTTGCGTCTCCGCTTTCAACGGCGGACGTTGATTCGGCATCCGAATCCCAATCGTCATCTGAAGGTTCTGACTCGTCTCCACTGCTCTCCCCATCGACAATCCATTCGAAATGATCTGTTTGTCCAGGTTGACCTGCGATCGCGCCTTTTTCCTCGGCTGCCTCCTCTCGATCTTCCTCCTCCTGGTACTTTTCTAGCAACATGTCGTAGAGCTGAGCATGGTGGACGATACGGGCGAGATTGTGGTCCTTATGCTCGGCTTCGCACAGAAGCTTCTCCTTTGCTATGGTAGCGATGTGATATATTTCTGATATAGACATGTCTGCTAATCTGTGCATATGGGCTTTGAATTGACGTTCCCGTGTGTGCCCGTGGAAGATGGGAAATGTTTTGGTTGGTTTGGCGGGAAGATACTATTTGCTGTGGTTGAATTGTGGTATTGAACTTCATGATGAGCTCTATGAGGATTTAGACTGTTATGTATATACTACTTCCACCCAGAAGCCGCGGAGCCGTTGGAAAAGCATGGTAGGTAGGTATGCGCGCATATGCATATTGATGACACCTCGAGTATGGAAGCCCGGGAACAACAAAGAGATGGATTGCGGTATTGCCGACAGCAAGCACTGATGACCAATCGCCGAAACATCTCCGAGTGTCGTGTTATTGGTTACATCCAATATCAAGATCCAAGATCGAGAGAATTCTTGAATTCTTGAGTTTGAAGTATTCGAATTTAGCCACTCATCCTACGATCCGCAAATCTCGCAAGAGCAGGCACATCATCTCCAAGAATAGTTGACATGGGGTGGACATTGTGCTAATTAGCAGTCAATGGGAAATCCCCAGACAAGGGAAGCTAACTGGCTGGCTGGCTGGGGTCGATCAAGATGATGGATGGGATTCCGCCCATTGCACATGCTAACTTCCAAGTACTGCTCCCAGCTGCTGGACTGAATGGGAAAAGATCAATCAATGCCCGTCACATCTCCATAAGTTGCAAACTCTTTGATCGAGTCAGCAAAAGAACGGGGAAATATCACGTGACTTAGGGTAATTGAAACATCTACCTTTGGAACACGCTATAAAGTACCAGAACTATAGGATCTAACATACGCTATTTCCTACACATAATCGATCGTCAGGAACTAATAATTCATTCTTGGTTTACGTAACTTGAAACTTGGCACAACTGCTTCCGATCGATCTAGACTACCATGTTGCTTACTTGGTATTTTGACCCCGCAATTTGACGTAAAAACCGCGATTTTACGTACTCACTATGAGCTTAAAAAGAGTTATGTTATATGCGTGCATAAGTTTTATGCTAGTTTTTAGTTCTTGTTGGCGGGTGTTCGCGGGTGTTGGGTGTAGTATAGTATACTACAGTACATAACTAATAATATTATATGTATTGGGGTTAAACTGGATGATATGCCCAAAATATTGGTGTACAGATTCATATTTCTTAATTAGGTCACTGGTGTCTTGATTTATGTAATGTCTATGTAGGTATACATGCAAATAACACGACCAAAAACACCAAAGCAGCACCAATGAAGAACGGATAGATGTATAGATAAGGATAGTTCAAGGATTGGAACTATACGTAAATCAAAAGTATACTACTTAATACATGTCCCCTCTCTCTATCTAGGTATCGAAACAAAGGAAAATGTTGTCGTACAGGTATACAAAAATTCTAAAGATGGGTATCATACTTCCAGGTCATCAACACATACATCCAAACACCTCGCAATGCAATCTCTCAGGTCTCTTTCTTTCTTCTTTCTTCTCTCTATTCCCACCATTGTATCCTTCAGCCCCATCACCGGATGAGGATATCTCAAGGTTGGGATGACTGAGTAAGTTCACTCCTCCCCTTCAACATCCCCGCTCCCAAAATACGCCTGATCAATCTTGAAAATCCACTCCATCTTCTCTCTCTCCCCTCTCGCTTTGAAAAGCCATGTATTATCGGTTCCGTAAACTGCGAAGATGTTGTCCTCTCCTACGCCAGCAACACCGCCACCACGCATTCCATTACCACCACCTCTCTTTAATAACTTTGCAATTTCTGGCTTGGCATCAACACGAGAATTGCGCAAACTCACAATCCCTACCTGTTCCCCATCAGGAACAGAAAGAAGATGTAAATAAGGATGCCGTAACTCCACGAAACGACGGACCCACTTCGTGCTATCAGCGCTGGGGGTGAGAAGATACCCGTTTTTGAGAACGAGGGTATTTTTGGCGACCAGAGAGACGGTAGCCAAGAAGAGGGGTTTGCGGTAGGAGGGAGAAGCGGAGCGAGAACGGGATACTGGAGAAGAAGGGTGTGGAGGTGGTCTATGAGATGTGGGCGTGATGCCGTTTTTGGGGGGTTCGACATTGGCAGCTTTGAGAATCGAGGTGCTCGGATCAAGGCTCCGTTTCCAAAGAGTGAGGTATTTCTCGAGATTTTGAACTTGCGCCGATGATAGATCTTGATCTCCTTTGGTATCAGAAACTTCACGAATCACTTCGTCATTGACACTCCCGTTGATTTCAATATCTGTCTCGCCACCTGTGAGGACGGATGTAGGCTCTACAGTGGCTTGAGAATCAAGCTTCTTCAGCAACGGTGCAGCTGCTTCTAATTCCGCCAGTCTGACCTTCCTTCGTTTCGCAGAAATGTGATCGCGAATTAGCGATATACCTCTTGGCGTCCAGTTCTCCAGGCTCTCTTCGCCCTTCACGTAATCATTGCCAGTATTCATCCGCCACAGGTCGCCAGCTGTTTTGACTGGGGACGGCCGAACAGCAATGCCGAATATACCGCCAACAGAATGGAGGATACGCGAGGACTGCCACAGACTGGCGAACATGCTTGTTGAACGTACATGTGTTCTAGATAGGATTTGTGAGCAGACATCGATGGAAAATGACATTGGTAAGGCTAGCTTTTCGGACGCGACATCCCACTGCAGTTTCACTTGAATTTTGTATTTATCTGTAGTAACGCGGTCGAGTAGAAGGGATTCATGAACAGATGAGTCCCATTGGCCTACTATTAATACATTGCAAGTTCCGTTGGCGTGTATTTTCAGACTAGGTCTAGCAACCAGTTTTAATGGAATCGCTGGAGTTGGTGAGGTCAGGTCCGGGGTCTTGCCAGCGTGATCGACGAGTTGAACATGGCCAACACGAAGATTGGATATCTCGTCCCAGGGTAAAGCTTCTCCCGAACTATGAGTAAGATTGACCGCAACGCGGCGCTGAAGTCCTTGGTGAAGCTGGAATATGCCCTGATCTGTGTCGCTGGTCTGTACTACTTCGACAGGATGGTATTCGCCATTCTCAGCAGGCTCGAGGATCTGAACCCTACCAAAGACATCATGCTTGTCTTCAGTATAGAAGTGCGACTCTGCAATTCGCGGAGTTTTGCGTTTTTGTGCTATAGGAACATTGTCACGCATTTCATCCCAGCTTAGCAATTTATCGAGATGCATGGAAGACACTTTGGCAAAAATGGCAATCCGGAGAAACGTTTCAGGAGGAGCAAACAGCGGCACGCTCATACTGTGAACACTCTCAAATTTAACAGGGCCTTCATCGAAATCCGAAATCATTTGGGTTGTAGTAACTCCCCCTTCGATACCAGGGATGAAAAGCTGCCCGTGAACTTCTGTACCTTCTCGCTCAGGAAACCCTACCATCTCATGCATAACCACATTGAACTTGAGTGTACTGGAGGGTGCTCGGGCGGATGATGGTTCTAATGCCAACTTGACTATACCAATAGCGTGTGATGTGTAAGGTGACAACACATCGATGGTAAAGTCATGAACACGACTCTCAAATACAGCAGCCAAAGGTACATCGACATCTCCTATGTGAGTGTATTGAGGCATGCATGTCTCCATAAATGGATTATCCAGTTGAAAATGCTGGAGATATTCAGGTCGGTCCATGTATTGGTGCATTTGTCGCATCAGCGTGACTCTATCCTTCAACTTCTCCAGACTCCAAAGATGCACCACGCTATTCCTGTAATCGATGACTCGAACGCCAACGCAAGGTTTGGGGGCTTCCTCGAGATACAAATCATCACCTTCGCGGGAAACATCATTGAGAACCATGTCGTATGACGAACAGAGGTAATGCCCAACGTCAACAATTGTGAACTGGAACACTACACCCTCATCCATCTCTTGACTCATAATCTGTGCTTCCTTGAGGTGATGAGCATATTTCAACACTGCCTCGGCCATCTGCACATATCTTCGTCCCCGCCAATACTTAAAGGTTTTCTTTGCAACAGTAACCTCTGCCTCTGTGAGTGGTGCTGGTCCTTTGGACAATGATATGGATGGATCGATCTGTTGTAGTCGTTCCTCAAACTCCTGGCGCTGGGTCGCAAGCTGCTTTAGCATTTCTTCCTTCACTTCTCTCAAGTTGTCTTCCATTCTAGCCTTTTCTTTCCTTATTTCCTCAACTTCAACATTTGCAGCCTCCGCTGACTTGAGTTGATTTTGATACTGTTCTTTCTGTTTTTCTAGTTGATTTTGCATCTCTTCTCTAACCTCTCGCATTTTATCTTCTACCTCACCCAGCTTTGGGGTTGATGGCATCGTGAGCGCGGTATCTAGTGAGAAGTTGTCTAGAGTACCATTGGATAGGTACTTTTCTCGTATTGGATAGGATGTGTTAGAATCCATGTCGTCGTCCATGTCCCTAACCGCGCGTTCTGCTCTTGCGCGCTGGACATCTTCAAACAGAATATTCAGCTCTTCATCTGAAAGGCCAGCAATCTTTTGGTCCGGGCCAAGGATTGCGCCAGCAGCCTCGCGACGAGCGAATGACCAATCAGAATCACGGCCATTAGTTTGGAATGGCATAGGTGAATCTGGCCTGCTACCTCCTTCCCACCCGAGATCCGTAGCTTTGCTGAATGTTCTCTCGTGTCCTGGTCTAGGACTCGGCGATGGTGTTCCTTTATCATAGTCACCCACCTCACTAGCAGTGATAGAATGTCGAAGGAGGCTTTGTTCGGCTCTTTCTGCTCGGGCTTCCATAGGATTGTTAAATCGAAAAATGTGGAAGTCTCCAAGGATCACCCGATATCCACTTCTCAATCGGGTTGGCTCAACAACTCGCTTTCCATTTACCATCACAGCCGCTCCTTCCTGAGGTACAAGTGTGACCTTGTTGTCTAAGTTTTCGAACGTGCAGTGATCATGCAAGATACGACTGCCATTCAGACGAATTTCAGCAGAGGCAGCATCAGTAGTATCCACATTTCCAACAGTGGTGGTACCGGGCTTCAGATTATAGACTAAACACTCTGCTAAAAGAGGATCATCTGATAGATTGACCAAATGAGGCATCTTTTTAGGAGTGTGTAGCCCAACAAATCCCTTCTCGATGCTGATACCCAGCTCTTCCAATGCAGCTTCACGTTCTTTGTGAATCTCTTCGGTTTTCTGGAGTTTCTCTTCCCAAGTCTGGTTAAGATCGGAGTACAGCTTCTCGCTCTGGTTGAGTTGTTCTGCGATCTCTGCTTTGGACACCTTTTTGACGGTTCCATCTGGTTGTACAATACTGACGATCTGTTTATCTAATGGTGTACCCTCGGCATAGATTTCTTCCGTCGATCCGCCGCCACCAGTAAGTTTACTTCTGAGAGTAGCTAGCTCTTCCTTCAGCTCGCGGATCATTCTTGCATTGGCATCTTCGTTGACCACAGCGTGGTTCTTGATTCTCTTGGCACTGTCGGCGTATCGAAGTGTACTAAGTGTTTCATCAAAATTGATATCTGCTGGAGAAATAGCTGCGATCATGGCCGTCATACTGTTGCCTCCAAGCGAGTCCTTGAGTAACCATGTTAAGACACTGTCTCTATATGGGACTTTGACATTCTTTTTCTTGCCATCAGATAAGTCGGCGAGTGATGCAATAACTCGACCAAGCGTGGAGAGTGAGCGATTGATCTCCGCACCTTCCTTCAATCGAGCTCCAGTGGCTCCAGTGGAATTTGCTCTCTCCGAACCAGCCAAATCAACAAGACTGATCTTTGCTACTTTCTCCATACCCATATTGGTTTCCACATCATGCCTTTTTTGTGTCAAAGTAAGCGTGAATACAGCATGACTACGACTAGAAGTTTCATTCATGTTGGTGGCTGCGACAGTTCTCGCCTTATTTCCCTCGTCCATGAGATTCTCAATCTCATTGAAACTCGAAACCACCAATTTGGCCAAATCTTCCACATATGGTCCAGTCGATGGATGTTCTCTAACTTTCAGATTGCCCTTCGTAGTTGGATTCAGCAGATCCCGAACTCTCTCATTGTATATTTCCAGGTATGATACTTCCACTGTGCATCGTAGATTCTTGTCTTCTTGTAAGCTTCCTATCCGCTCAAACATATCCTGGCAAATCTTAGGGATGACACCAGCTTCGGGACCATATCCCATCATAGAGTACGATTTCCCGGAGCCCGTCTGTCCATATGCGAAAATGCAATTATTGTATCCTTGAAATGCATTGTCCAATAGCGGTTTCCCTAAATCCGAATGTAAATCCTCCTGCCCAGCATAATGGGAATCTCCACGATCGAAGGACCAGTATGATTTATCGAATGCGAAGACCTTTTGCTCGTCATCTTTGCCGCCTTTTGTACCGCGCTGGTTTGACTGAGCACTCGGAGGGGAGCTGAGGACAGTCTGCGCTCCTTTCATTTGCACTATACATTTTGCATTTCGGTCCTTTTCTGGTGAATGTTAGACATTGCCAGCCATGGCAATTGCCGCAACAGTAAGGATAAACTGAACATACCTCGACTATTGAAAGGCCGCACCCTCACTACCACCTTGATATTACCTCCACCTGCCGGCGGCATCCTTGCGTATGTCGATGCCGGCCTGCCACTTTGGCGATCCTATAATTTGTTCGATTCCCCCTTTCCCTCTCCCGAGTTCAGGGTCTAGGAGATCTAGCGATGCTTTACGTCTGCATACAAGTTTGCTGCAGACCACGATTCATCCGAAAAAGTTGGTGCTACCGTTCTTCAGAGCGCCCCGCTCGTCATGATTTGTATTCCGTTTTGTTTAGAGGATTTCTGGCGTACAGTAACGGATTCGAGGTTACTCAGCGCCACAGTTGTCTTCGGGAGCGTTTCTGGAATTTGGTATGAGGACTAGCGATATTATCTTCTCGGACAGGGGTAACATCAAGTGTTTGTATGATGTTTGTGGTTGTAAATATTTGTTTATTTTATTTTATATTCGCGTCTCCCTGTCGCGTCTGTCTTTGAAATTGAGGACATTCCCCTGTCATGCATAAGAAGAGGCTGAGATGGCATGTGTCATGCCTTATATTCAAGGCCAAAATATATGGATGCCAACTCCGGCATCAGTTTCTCGGTTTCTATTCTCATCACATTTATAGATAGACCGGAAACATAATTGTTGTTTTGGACTTCGAAGCAAGAGTGAAGTATGCTAGGACATTTACGCTCACAACAACAGCCAGCACTTCTACCCCTGTATCAAAATCTCAGAACTGAGAAACTTACCTCACAGAAACATACCCCTCATCTCACAAGCCTTTTTCCCTTTGGGGGGAAAAGGTTGTGTATTTTTTGTAACCATCGACTTGGTAAAATCAGCCGAGTTGAAGAAATAGTTTCCGAACCAGTTTCCAAGGTATCATGAGGGATAACTGTATTGTATGTGGCTTCTGGGTTTAAAGGCATGGTCCTGTAAGTCGAGATGCACCCCAAGTGATATGGCTACCATCATCACATATTCACCTGAAAATACGAAATAGTTTCTAGACCGAGTCCATCTTTCCATTATCAAACAATGTATTAATAAGGTCTTCTACTGCAAAATGAAGGCATGAAAAAAGTGGGAAGTGATAGCTTGTTATTATAATCCCTTCCACTCAACATAATTATATGTCGTAACTTGAGAATAAGATCCACGGACCTAATAACAGTGGTAAGAGTAAAAACATACCCGAGCTGTAGATTTATTGATAATTATCTCCTCCAGGCCCAAAACTAGCATTCACCCCATCGATTACACATTCTTGATCACCTCTCAATAGTCACAAGATAGCTTCGCCACGCTGAAAGTACAAGATGTTAAAGTAGAAGAAGATGATTATATACGCTTCACGGCAAGGTTTTACTTCATAGTAGTACATCATACATCCTATGCATGATATCTGTGTAAATAACATCTCACTCATACCGTGCTTGAGCTCATTAACACCCCATCGATCCATCTGAAAGACGTTCATAACATCCACATTAAATGGGCTCACGATAAACTAGCACTTTACTTGCCTAGAGCTTGCTTTAGTCCGTCATAAAAAACTCTTGTTGTTAGGCCGCCCTGGTGTGTTTCGGAAGCAGCCTTACTACTCTTCACACTTGGAGTAACACTGAAAGAAATCAAATACGGCTTATTGTGCAGCGAGAACAAAGAGCATCAGCTGAGGCGTAGAGTAATTAAGATAATAAATAACATGCTAGATTAATGCTGTCAAGTTTGATTTTGTTTTTATCGCAGGCGGAAAATCGATGCTGGGGTCGACGGTGACATGATCAAGTAGGTTAACCTTGTAGAATAAAAAAGCAAGCAACATAACTTCATTTCTCTTGGTTTCAAGCTGTTTAAGATGAGAGGATCGCCCAAAACTTTCTATCAGCTTGACTACAAAGATTGATAACTAGATTGCTTCAGCAAGCATGTTGCTGACAAAGTGAAAGGATGCGAAAGGACAAGTTCTGATATATATACCCTCAAATTGCTTGCTGGTCAAGCTGCCAGCAAGGTAAACTGTACTCATATACAACTACACAATACTACTACACAAGACTAAGATGTATATTTTGGTATTTTTTGTGTAATGTAATATTGGATTCTATTCGATTCTATCCTGGCAGAGTGCAATACGAAGCTAGAATGAAATCCATCAAATCCCAATAAGCTCCAACAGAGAGGAGACTTTCACTCCGAATACAATGTATACCTACTACAGTCATATCTCGCTAGAAACCCAACACAGCTAGCTAATGCCTGGCCGACCAAGTGGTCCTTATTCGCAAACAAACCCTACTATTCCCCTTTCCTGTCCAACCTTTGCCACAAACTAGATAATTCTCAGACAGGTCACCGGTCAAAAAAGCAGAGAGGAGATGGAAGGGGTACCTGGACTCTCACGGAGGGCCAGCTTTCTCATATAGTCTAGCTCCACCCCCACTTCTTGCTTTGTCTACTGGTTTTCGTCCATAATGTATGTACGGAGTAGTATGTATCTTTCATATGATCTCCACATATGATCAGCCACAGGATGCATCGTCCATCCCCAATTTCTCACGGGACGGAGGAGCGCATCGCTGATCCGAGTTTTACATTATACATAGGAAGTGAAACTTTCGCTTGTATCCAGCCCCAGGTTCCTAACTCTTCTCCAGAGGCTCGGTGCTTCTACGGTGTTGTTGGCACGGAAGTGGAGGAAACTCAAACTTGGTTTTAGGCACGCATTATCGTTGCCGATGCTGGCTTCACAGACGCCCTGGCAACAAAAAGAGATCACTTCTTCTTTTTTGTTGAAAAGGAAGATAAGCAGAGCATTATTATATGTTTTAGAGAAAGAAAGAAAGAAATAAGAACAGAAAGGATACTAATTTAATACTGTTAACGAAATGCTATTTATTGTTGAAGAAGGGGGGGGGGGGGGGGGGTTTTTTGGTTTGCCAT
>Ga0247734_1001642_pt1 | contig 16588 bp, 18 predicted proteins | sample UWRJL103311B2_FD_180933 | JGI IMG/M metagenome (GOLD analysis project Ga0247734, IMG submission 180933) | Plant litter microbial communities from Arlington Agricultural Research Station in Wisconsin, United States - UWRJ-L103-311B-2 | ecosystem: Environmental > Terrestrial > Plant litter >... | reverse complement strand
ATCAGGTGTTGCTGACCGTATGTTCTCCACTCAGGAATCTCCCGTGTATTTCCCTGACAGCCTTACAGAGAAGTTTCTGGTAGAGTTGTATTCCCGCATGCGAGCTGATGCAGATAAGGATTATGCGGATAAGGGTGAACTATTCCGCAGTTATTTGAGCCTGCTATTTCATCAGGCCATACAGACCCGAACTACGGCAAGCACTATAGATAATCCTGTTCCGCGCGTCGCAGCAGAATTTATCCGGTTGCTTAACCTGCAGTTTCCGGTCGATTTGCCATTACAAACTATAGCACTCAAGAAACCAGTAGATTATGCCAGCCAAATTGCAGTACATATTAACCATTTAAATACTGCGGTTCAAAAAGCTACCGGAAAATCTACCACCACCCACATTAGTGAACGCTTGTTCGCAGAAGCTAAATCGCTGCTGAATTACACAGACTATAATGTCGCCGAGATCGCATCAGGCCTGGGCTTTGAGTACCAAAGCTACTTTAACAGGTTCTTCAAAAAGTATGCAGGCGTTTCGCCAACGAAATACCGTAAGAACTTTGAAAAGTATAAATAAGCCTTTGAAAAGTCTTCGTTTCTAAGCTGCTGAGTTGATAGTTTTGCTTTCATAAATATGCTAATATGGAAACAACATCAAATTTTAAAAAGACTTTTTTATTAGGTGGTGATCTCAAGGTGAACCGTATGGGTTATGGCGCAATGAGGATCACCGGTCCGCAAATATGGGGCATGCCAGAAGATCCACAAAACTCGGTTAACGTGCTGCAAGAGCGGTTGAATTGGGTGTGAATTTTATTGATACCGCAGATCAATATGGGCCTTTTATATCCGAACAATTGATTGGTGAAGCCTTGCATCCTTACCAGGATGATGTGGTTATCGGTACCAAAGGCGGCCTGGTACGTTTTGGCCCTTGGGCTGATATCAATAACGACGCCAGTCCACAACACTTACAAGATGCCCTGGATGGAAGTTTGCGAAGGCTCAAGTTAGATAGGATAGAACTGTACCAGTTACACCGAATCGATCCGCAAGTTCCTGCTGAGATCAGTTTCGACTTTTTAGCAAAAGCGCAGCAACAGGGCAAGATCAGGCATCTCGGATTGTCTGAGGTCTCAGTTGATGATATTAAACTTGCCCAGAAACATTTTAAGGTAGTTTCGGTGCAAAACCGCTACAGTTTGCTCGATCGCCAATGGGAGCCGGTACTGGAATACTGTATATCCCAAAACATTGCCTTTATCCCCTGGTTCCCGATAGGAGGAGGAATGGTCCAATTGGAAGAGCAGCTTAAAAGTATAGCAGACCGTAAACACGTGACGATGCATCAATTGGCTTTGTCCTGGCTGTTACACCATTCAGACAACATTCTTTTGATTCCAGGAACCTCCAGTATTGCACACCTTGAAGAGAATGTGTCAGCTTTATCAATTCAATTGGATGCTGAAGATATGAGAGAGCTAAACGGTTTGGTTTCAGTGCAATAATACAGACATACGCATACCTGATTTTCATTCCCCTAAATTGGCATCATTCTGCTCGCCAATTTAGGGGAATTTTGCGGATATTACGCCGAATCCTTACCGCAATGAATGCCAGAGTAAAATCCATATCCATCATTTTGACACTAGGAATTCTGACGGCTATTGGTTCCATTTCAATTGATATGTATCTGCCAGCGTTTGATGTTATGGCGGGATATTTTAAAGTACCACTTGCGCGGATCGAAACAACGGTTTCGTTATTTCTGTTCGGGATGGCCTTTGGCCAGATATTTATTGGTCCTATATCAGATGTTTGGGGCAGAAAACTACCACTACGAATCGGATTGGCAATCTATATCCTGAGTAGTATTTGCTGTATATTGACTAACTCTTTCGTGATATTTCTTATCCTGAGGTTTGTTCAGGGATTGGCCGGAAGCTCATGCCAGGTAATATCGAGGGCATTAGTAAATGACCTCTACCAGGATAAGAATAGCACACATGTATTTACGCTGCTTCAAATAATAATGGGTGTATCGCCTATTCTTTCACCGATGGTGGGTGGTACCCTGGCCAACGTAGATACCTGGAAATACCTTTTCCTGATTATGGCGGTTGTTTCGGGAATTGGAATGGTAGGCTGTTTAACAGTTTTGCCCGCTGGTAAATCTCCTTTAAAAATCAGGACCTTAAATTTTAGGACATTGATGACCAGCTACGCCTATTGCGTTCGCCACCCGGCATTTGTAAATTATGCCTTGGTGAGATCTATAAGCAACAGCGCCGCATTTTCTATGATTACTGCCTCTCCGTTTGTTTTTACAAAAATATATGGATTAAGTAGCAAGCAATTTGGCTTTGTTTTCTCAGGGATGGCTATTGGGATTATATTTACTGGAATGATCAATACCCAACTGATCAAGCGTTTTGACACCCATAAGATCATCAGATTTGCAATCATTTTTCAAATGGTTACAGGTCTACTGATGGTGACTTCGCTTTATTTTAGAACCTCTTTTGCGGTGCTTGCGGGCCTGATATTTATTTTTATAGCGATGCTTGGTTTAATTTTACCAATTGCTACTTCGTTGTATATCAAAGCTGTTCCTACTCATGGTGGTGCAGGTTCTGCATTGCTGGGGACTCTTAGTTACCTTTCTGCATTTTTAATCACGGTACTGCTGAATTTATTATTTAACCACACGGCATATCCGATGGTTATCACCATGTGGAGTTGTGCTGTTGTGGCTTATTTTTGTTTACAGTATAGTAAGGCGCATACCGCGGCGCCTTACTGCTGATTGTCACATTTGTTTATAAAGTTATGTTTTTACCATTCCCAGGTACGTTGTTTCAGAAACGCGTTTTCCATCTGCAGACACAAAAAACATATAACAAAAAAGTTCTTGTCCTGTGATGAACTCAGTTCGGGGTATTATGCCTCCTAAATCACTTCTTAAAGCACCATTATGCAAACAATACTTCCGTCTGTTAGAACAGTAAACTATAAACCACGCTTTGTCATTCAGTTGAGTAGATTTTGCTGGAAGAGGATTGAGCTCCCATTTGAATTCCAACATACCGTCTTCATGGTAAATAAGTTTCGTATGATATCCCTCTTCCGTTGGCTGCAACGGCCTGCTAAATTTTACCTTACTAAGTTCAACCTGAATATCTGTTGCACTGCCTTTCACAGCATTTAAAAGGTGATAGGAAGTTGCAGCATTCAAGGCGGTCATTTTTTCATTTTTCCGGAGTTGGTAGCCATTTTTAATCGCTGCCGCCGCCCCCTTCAAAAATTGTTGTATTGCTTTAAATCTTCCGCGTTGCTTCACTTGTCCTTTTGACTTTTTAGCATCTTTGTTGATCACTGGACGTGACTTTACCACAGGAATGCCCTTCCAGGAAGAGCAAACCACAGGACCTACCGGGCCCCTCAGATCACTAAAAATTGATTTTCTCTTTTCAACTGCCATATTCTACCAGATTAATTGTCCTAAATAAACACTGTTTGATATAGCGCGTCGGTCGTTTGAAATAAAGGAAATGTATACCTCGGCACTTATTCCTTTTGCAATTCCTGACAGTACCAACTGATCCTTACTCCGGTTTCTTTGTGCGCCGGCGGTAGAGAAACGTGCCTCGTTCAGTTCCGGGAAATAGGCCAGTAACATTACTTGATCGCTATAATGCGTATTTTTCTCTTCCGTACCGGGGTTCCAGTGGAACTCGAAACCAGATTCAATAACAGTCACTCCAACATCCTTCGGTAATGGCATGCTACCTCTCGTGACCAACCAGTCGCCAAAATTCACCTTACGTTCAGGATATTTGCCTGTAACTACTTCTTTCCTGAAGTGCGAAACCATTGCGTTATATTGGTTCTGTCCCTTTTTTTTAGCCCATAGTTCGTAGCCCACTACTATAAAGCTTTTTAAAGGCTTTAAGATGTTATTAGTGAATGTAGTGTCGGATTGGATGTTCAACTGATTCTCACTGGTGGGCTTGTAACTTGCCGATCTTACTTGACTAACGGTAGTGGTACCATTTTTTTGCTGGCTGTACACGTTATTTCCGACTTTGCCTGACCAACCCATTGAGGGTCCATGTTTTACTATTCCCATGTTGTTTAGATTTAGGTTTATAATTATTAATTTTATTTTAAAATTCATAACACCTAATCCAAACAGATGTACTATCGCATGTACGGTAGAATAATCTTATGTTTCAGTGTGTAATGTTGCCTCTTTTGCTTCGCCATAATTTTAGTGGGTACAAATATAATATCAGAATCTGCGTTTGTCAAGCATTTTTTTACATTCTGCTAAGAGAATAATTAATGGGGTATACGTTTGCGATATTTTGTTATTTAAAGCTTAATATTCCGTGTTTTTTGTAAGCTGAAATGCATACAACAAGAATTTAATATTCTTTGTGTTCTGGCTGCCCTTCGACGGTTATTGCTGATGAACAAATGAATTGAAAGCTATTAATATCAGTTCAATCGGCGCTTATAGATAAGCGTTCTTTTTAGTCCCTTTGTACTTTATATTTGGAATATACATTTTTATCGCGGTTTCACGTCAAATATAGACCGTGTTTACCCTGCGTTTACCCCCGGGGGTAAACGCAGGGTAAACACGGTCTATATTTGTGCTATTTTTCAGCTAACCTTGGTCAGACTATCCAGTGGGCACCTCGTGTTTATAATCGAAAGTTATATATAAGTAGTATCCTAAAGTGAGAGATCTGAAATTGCCCGCTTCAATTATTCGGGTTTACGATGTATACAACATCCTGTAAAACTTAAGTTGACTATACGGGTTTATAAATTATGTAAGGCATTCAAATTTATGGAGGCAAGAAAAAATATGAATTGATGGACATTTTGGTTTCTGGTGGCAGTATTGCGGGCCCAACTTTGGCTTATTGGTTAAATCGCTACGGTTTTAAAGTTACACTGGTCGAGCGTGCGAGTGAGCTACGTTTAGGCGGGCAAAATATTGATGTTAAAGGGCCCGCGCTGGAAATAGTGAGAAAAATGGGGCTGGAAGACAAAATACGGGCCGCGAATACGACTGAAGTAGGACTTAGGTTTGTAAATATAAAAAATGAAACGGTGGGGGAGTTTCCAAAAGAAAGTGCATTTAGCATGACTCAGGATTTGGAAATTTTGCGTGGCGACCTGGTAAAAATCCTATATGACCATACAAAGGATGACGTTACATACGTTTTTGGTGATTACATTACAGGGATTGATCAAACGCCAGAGAAGGTATCTGTTACCTTTTCCAGCGGGAAAAATGAATTTTATGACTTTGTTATTTCTGCCGAAGGGATTGGCTCTAAGACGCGGGGCCTTATGTTTAAAAATAAAATCGAATTCAACTACCTTGGTATTTATACTGCCTATTTCACCGTTAAAAGGACAGATACAGACAGCCGATGGGCAAGATGGTGTAATACAAAAGGAGGAATTGTTTTTATGTTACGCCCTGATAAATATGGAACAACGCGGGCAAGTATCACATTTTTATCACCGGAGGCAGGATATGAAAAACTCTCTCTGGCAGAGCAGAAAGACGTGCTAATCAAAAAGATTCAGGATGTGGGTTGGGAAGCAGATAGGTTGGTCGTCGAAATTAAAGATTCGGAAGACCTTTATTTCGATCGTGTAAGTCAGGTGAAAGCATCTACCTGGCATATTGGTAGGGTTGCATTAACCGGCGACGCCGCTTACTGTGCAACGCCAATTGCCGGAAAAGGAGTTGACCTTTCTATGTCCGGAGCCTACATACTTGCCGGGGAATTGTCAAAAAACAGCGACCATCAAACCGCATTTGAGAACTACGAGAACCGGATGCGTAAATATGTGGAATCATCGCAAAAACTTCCCCCAGGTATTCCTGGCATAGTTTATCCAACATCTAAGACGGGCGTTGCGGTATTAAACGGCATTGTGTCGTTAGTTGCCAGCAAACCTGTAATGTTGTTTATGGGGCTGTTCAATAAAAAAGATCAGAAGGTTCAACGGGAGATTGAACTTCCTGATTATGATGGTTAATATAATAATAAACGTGCTATTTCTCCATCTTCTTAAACTCACTGGGAGACACAGCATATTTGCCTTGAATATCGTCGAAAAGTAAGTTGGAGAAGAAATTCCAACCATATAACTCACTTCGGCAATAGAATGGTCCCCGTGGACCAGATAATATTTAGCTTTTTGCAAACGCCTGTTTATATTTATGTGGACCGTACTTCTATTGAGGTGTTTACCGACGGCGGCGCTTTAACATTATTTCATGTGACACTGCGAAAAAAGCGGACGAATGGTAAACGAATATCTATAGATTTACAGGAAAGAATTACACCAATTTAAACAGGATTTAAATGATCAACCTCTCTGACTTCATCAAGTCAAAAATTGCTATCGATCAAACTGATCTGGCAAACATTCTATCCCATTTTAAAGTAAGAAAGGTAAAAAAAGGCCAGTTAATCTTGAAACGTGGTCAGATCGCCTACCAGTATTATTATATCAATTCTGGCGTGTTCCGTTTCTTTTTCGGTGATTTCGAAGAGCAGTTAACTGCCTGGATAGTTTTTCAGGATGAGTTCTTTACTGAAATATCGAGCCTTAGTCCGCAAAAACCCACAAGGTTTAATATCGAAGCCATAGAGGACTCGGAATTGTATTATATAGACATGGCAGACATGGAAAAGCTGTATAAACAATTTCCGGCCTGGCAGGAATTTGGAAGAATTACCTGGGAGGCGATGGCCGTAAGGATGATTGATCAAATCATAACATTTCAAACCTTATCAGCAGAGGAGAGGTACCTTGCATTGATATCGAACTCCAAAATAATACAGACTGTTCCTATTAAACAAATAGCTTCTTATCTGGGAATAACCCCAAACGCCCTTAGCAGGATCAGAAAAAATATCAAATAGATTTATTAACTACCAAATGGTAGTTCACTTAATTTATCTTGCCCGTAGATTTGCTTCATACCTAATGGAGAATAAATGGAAAAGCTAATACTGGTAGCAGGAGCTACAGGAAACCTGGGACAGAGGATATGCCGGGAATTAATTAAAAGAAAAATACCTGTAAGGGCTATAGTGCGTAACGGAAGTGCTCAGCAAAAGATAGATGCGCTGATGGAAATGGGCGTAGATGTTTTTAATGTTGACCTTGCTAATGAGCAGGAGCTGATTGGGGCGTGTAGCAAAGTATCTTGCGTGGTTTCTGCTTTAGCAGGTTTGCGTGAGGCAATCCTCGAAACCCAAACTAAGTTATTGAATGCAGCAGTTGCCGCAGGTGTCCCTCATTTTATACCATCGGACTTTTCATCCGATTTTACACTTATGCCTGCTGGCGAAAACAGGAATTTTGACCTGCGTAAAGAATTTCATCAGATACTTGATCACAGTCAGATTCGCGCGACATCGATTTTTAATGGTGCTTTCTCAGATATCCTGAGGTATAACACACCGCTTTTCAATGTAAAGGAACGTACCGTCGCCTATTACGATGATAAGACCGACTGGAAAATTGATTTCACTACCATGGATGATACTGCTGCCTTTACCGCGATGGCAGCACTGGATGAAACTGCGCCGAGATATCTGCGGATCGCCAGTTTTAGTGTGAGTCCAAACGATTTGGTTGCTTTGAGCGAAAAGATTAAAGCATCTAAATTTCAATTGATCAACATGGGTTCAATGGAGGGTTTTTCGGCATACAATAAAATACAACGTGCAGCAAATCCAGAAGGAGAGAATGAACTGTATCCAAAATGGCAGCAGTCTCAATACCTGTATAGTATGTTTTTAGTGCAGCATCCTGAAATAAACAATGACCGATATGAGGGACTGAGCTGGTCGCCGGTTGAAGCGAACATTTAACAAAAATTCATGAACAACGAACAAAAAATAATAGCCGATCAGTATTCAGATGAAGAACTGATCAAAAGCTGGCCGGGATTTGAAAATAAATACGCAACGGTTAACGGAGTTGAGTTACATTATGTGGACGGAGGGAGTGGTGTACCTATAATATGTCTGCCCGGATGGCCTCAAACCTGGTACTCCTATAGCAACATAGCGCCCGTACTTGCGCAAAACTACCAGGTGTTGGTGGTTGACATTCGTGGAATGGGTACCTCGGGCAAACCTGAATCGGGTTACGATAAAAAAACAATGGCCAAAGATATTTATGAACTTATCAAGCAGCTTGGATTAGGAAAAGTGCATTTGCTTGGACATGATATTGGCGGCATGGTAGCCATGAGCATGGCATTTAATTATCCTGAAAGTGTAGAAAAGCTGGTGTTGATGGATGGTGCACATCCCAGTGAAGGAATGTTACAAATGCCATTAATACCCGCATTAGGTGCTTTCAAAAAGAAAATGACCGGTGAGGCGCAGTATGTTTGGTGGATGGGTTTTAATCAGGTTAAGGAGCTGCCAGAAAAATTATTGGAAGGAAGGTTTCAGTATTTATTGGATTGGCTGTTTGCTTACGTAATGATAGATGAAACAAAAATGACCGCGTTTGAAAGGGATGTTTATGCCTCGGCATATAATCAGTCGGAGAGCATTCGTGCCTCGAATGCCTGGTATCAAACTTTTACTCAAGACATTGAAGATGGTAAAAACTACCAGCAGCTCGATATGCCCGTTCTTGGTATTGGTAGTAATGTAAGTTATAATTATATTAAAATGGGTTTGCCCTACGTGGCAAAAGACTGTAAAGTTATAGGCTTGCTTGACAGCGGACATTATATGAACGAAGAGCAACCAGAGAAAGTCTTGGAAGCAATTTTACCATTTTTGAATAGTGATAGTGAGTCATTAACGATAGAAGAATCTATAGCTGTTGGTTAGATAGGCAAATATTTCAAAATCAATGAAAAGCCGTTTTTTGATTAGAGAAGCGGCTTTTCATTGCATAATAATTGAACTTGCCTGGTTGATACCAGACACATCTGAACAGGATGGATTTAAATCACTGGGTGCTGGCTCTCAATTGAACAGTATAATAGGAGTAATGTGTTGTTATTTCGCCCTGCTTCTGATAGTCAACAGTCCTAAATGCTTTACCAATTGCGCTGCTTCTGCAGGGCTAAGTGAAACGTGCATGGCGAGGTTTTTTAGAAATAAATCGTACATGATGCGGTGATGGAGTTGTATTATTTTCTATGAAGTTTAATTTAAGCATTTCTCGCAAACTGATAAAGTCACATTTTCAGAATTTGTAAAAAAGTTCAAATTTTTATAAAACTAGTTTTAATATTTCCAGAGCTGTAATTGATTCCTTTACTATATAAATAAAAAGATCAAATATGAATGGGATAGAAATCACACACGAAAATATGGATGCAGCGGAAGCATCCATACCAAAAAACACGCCATTTCTAATGCTTAACCTACTCCGGTTCAAAGACCAGGCAAGTTATGGCCCAGATGAAGATTTTGAACCGTCCAGCGGACGTGAAGCATATTTTAAACGTTACATCCCTGCATTTATGGAGCTTTCTGCCTCAAAATTAGAGATACAACCCTTTTTCCTCGGTAAAGTTCTGGCAGGACTTGTTCTTGGAGAAGATGAAGACTGGGAAATTTGCGCATTGATATCGTATCCTGATTTCCAGTCGTTCAAGGCCATTGTGGTATCGGAAGCCTATAAATTAAAAGCACTTCCTCATCGACTTGCCGCCCTGGCAGACCTGAGACTTATGGCTGCGGTTGAGGCTGATCTGGAATAAAATCATTATTGTTGTTGGATAGGAGCTGATATTGAAGACTGGCTGGTAAAAGTTAATTAATCAACAATTCGAAAAATTTGAACTGCTTCAATTGAGGCAATTCAAATTTTCATCAATAATAATTTTAAAAGCACATCAATTTAGTTACCTGGGTCCTTTGATTTCTCCACTGCATCCTGAACCGACTGTGGTAAGTTTGACAGTAAATTATAACCTGTTTGTGCCTCGATGTCCCTGACCGTCGTGATATATTGCTTCCAGTCGGCATTGATGGTATTCACATTTGGCGTATTGATAGCAATGACGCGTGTGGCAGCGGCAACCCTGCTGATATCATTATCACCTTTGGAAAGGATAACTACTACTTTCCAAACATTTGCCGGTACATTAATTTTTCCCCCATTGATCGAGGTAATAACTGCCGTACTTGCAGAACCTATTCCACCACTGCCATAGCTACCCATGATGATATAGGCTTCATTACCACTCAGGACTTGCGCCCTGATATAACCTTCAAAAGAATTCCAGGTTTTCTGGTTATTATTTGGCGCCTGGGGGATCATATTGGTCATCAGGAAGGTAGCAGAGTTCGCATCGGTTGAGCTGGTGCGGTCGCCACTTGGGCAGTTGTGTCCGCGGTCAAATCCTGAACCCTTATAACTAGTGCTTTGCGCCTGATACCAGCCATTAGGAAGATCAGAATAGGATGCAAAATTATCATTTCGAGAGACCGCACCTGTGAAATTGCTGGCATCCAGATGCCAGCTTACCCAGTTAGGACGGCCTTTGGTCATGCTATAACTTTCTGTATAATAATGCATATCAATCAAATAGTTTTCTGCAACAGTGACAGAGGCAGTTGCGCCAGAAGGATTGCCGAGCAGGAGGTTAGAGTTGTCTCCGCCTGCAGGAGGTGCATCAGCACCAGCAACTGGTGTACCGCGTCCTGCGCTTGGGGTAGAGGTGTTGGTGGTATCTACAGGATCTGTGTCTGGCGCTCCTATAATAATACCCGGATCACCTTTTCCCTTAAATGTGATATCATCGATATTGATGCGTGTTGTACCGGCCTTTTTGATCTGGAAACGTACCTTGGCAGTAGCGGCAACGCTGAATGAATCTGTTACTAGAATGGTATTGGTTTCCGTAATGTCGGAGCCTAGCTGGATATAAGTTTTTCCTCCGTCAGTTGACATCAATAGTTGCCAGGTTGAGTTTGCGTCGGAACCGAATTTTGCATGTTTTATATATATAGTGGATACACCGGAGATGTCGAAGTTCATTCCTATATATCCAGTTCTCAATCGAAGTGATTTGGCTCCGTTTTTTGCATCGGTTATAAGGTTACCAATCAAAGCATCACTTAAAGTCCATTTTCCGGTGGTTAGTTGTATGCTGTCGATTGCATAGCCGTCTTTAGTACCCGATTCAAAACCCTCGGTGATAAGGTAGGGGGCAGGTACAGGGGTGGTAACAGCCGGATTTTCCGGATTAATAGCTGTTTTCTTAGAGCAGGCCGAAAATGATATAATACCCGCAAGCCCGCAGGAAAAGATTATATTTTTGATAGTCATAATGTATTGGATTTTTTCTCCGGTAGATGGAGGTGAGGTTTTCTAAGGTGAGGTAGCTGGATGTTAAAGGTAAAACTATCACAAAAATATGTATTATGTTGCAATAATTTGATTATAAGTTGTCACCATCTTATTAGAAAATTGTATACGAACTGCCAATATATCATCAATTGAAATTATGTGAACGACCGCTCGCGCCACTATATGATGAAGAACAGAAATGATAATGCAGGCAATAGTGGCGACATTGTTATAACCAAAACGCGCCGGTAATTATACCAGCGCGTTTGATTACTCAATTTATCGTTTGCAGAAGATAAAATGATGTCAGTCACAGATTGTTTACAGGGTTATTAAGCATTAAATCCACCATCAATGGTAACCCATGATCCTGTGATCTGTCTGCCTTCTTCACTGGCAAGGAAAGAAACTACACCCGCCACATCATCGCCGGTGCCATAATTTGGCAACGCCATCCTGCTACGGAGGTAATCGGCTTTTTCGGTGTTATCCGGGTTCATATCTGTATTTGTTGCACCGGGCTGCACCAGTGTAACGGTAATGCCCTTTGGTCCAAGGTCTCTGGCCAATCCGCGTGTGAAACCCTGTAACGCCGATTTGCTCATTGTATAAAGAGTGGTTTGTGGTCCGATGGCATTATCACCCATATTGCTACCGATAGTGATGATGCGCCCGCCACTTTTCAGGTGCTTCACAGCTTCCAATGCAGCTACATAGACAGCCTTTACATTTACATCCATCAATTGGTCGTATTCTTCGATGGTATGTTCCTGGAAATCTTTTCCGATGTAAATGCCGGCATTGTTGACCAATATATCCAGGCCGCCAAACTGCGCAACAGTTTTGTCTACTGCATTTATAATATCTGCAGATTTGGCGCTATCTGCGCTTATTGCTAATGCGCGACCGCCATCGGCGTTAATTTCGCTGGCTAAAGCTTCTGCTTTTTCTTCCGAGCGGGTATAGGTAAAAGCTACACTTGCGCCGTCGGCTGTTAAACGACGCACGATTGCGGCGCCTATTCCACGGCTACCACCAGTTACTAATGCTACTTTATTTGCTAACTTTTTCATTTGAATCTAATTGTTTTTGTACAATGACACAAAGCTAAATCCATTAATTTATATTTGCATGCAAGCACCAAATTGTTAGGTACTAACAAATAAGTAAGTAATGAGAAAAGAGAACTCAACCAATGCTTTGAATGAAAAACGCATCATTAATACATGCGACATGGCAACAACGTTACGCGTGATTGGTGGCAGGTGGAAACCTGCCATTTTATGCAGGCTGGTAGCTGGCACAATGCGTTATGGTGAGCTGAAAAAATCTATTGAAGGTATTTCTGAGCGAATGCTGGTAGCTCAGCTTCGTGAACTGGAATCCGATGGCATTGTAAATAGGGTGGTATATGCAGAAGTTCCGCCGCGCGTGGAATATGTGATGACAGCCCTGGGCCATACAATGACGCCTATGCTGAACGCAATGTCTGAATGGGGTGGATTACACCGCAGTTCGCAGGAGCAGAAAATTACGGCGGAGCTAGTGGAAGGGTAGACTTATCAATGCCTACACTATTGTTTGGGATTTACCAGATGATCGGTCGTCCTTAATTTTCTGACGGTGCTGAATACCCCACTCTTTAAGAGACGAAACAACGTCCTGCAATGTGTTGCTATAAGGTGCCAGCTCGTATTCTATACTGACTGGATATCCGGCGGTTACTTTTCTTACGATGAAGCTGTTAAGCTCCAATTCCTTTAGTTCATTTGAAAGTACCCTTGCAGAAATACCGGTTACCTTCTTTTGAATCTCGGAAAAACGATTGTTTCCCCTTGCAATTGATATAATAATCATCAGTTTCCATTTGCCGCCAATAGCATAAAGTGCATCAGCCACGGCGGTCAATACAACGGTACATTCATCAGTAAACTCTTTGTTGACAACAATTACTTCTTGTTTATCTTCCATGGCCTGTACTTTTCTTATTGGGTAATATTTGAATAAACCGGTGTTTACATTGTAAAGTAAGTATATTTTGGTTTCTTACAAAATGATAATGCAAGCGCATATACTGTTTGATTTGCAATAGCGAAGATATCCGGATTAACCAGTGTTTTTTTCTTCGCTATCGTTGGGAACGGTCTTGAGAATAGCCAGGCCTTAGTTATCAATATTTCTCGTCTCAACTATCACAAAGTATCCTACACGATCCTTTATCTTCCACTTCGCATCGTTAAGCACATATGTGTCATTGTATCTGACACTGTAGTCTGTGATGAAGACCTTACCGTCATTTTCCCTAATCATTTTGATTTGCGAGAACGAAACCCCAGTTGCATCATTACTATTGATATTTACTTTATGCTGTCCGTTTAATGTGAAATACGTTTTTACCTGCGAGGCATGCCCATTAAACTCTTCCTCCAATTGCCGCCTGCCAGAAATATCTGCTGCCAGAAAGTCGTTCATATAAACTTTGTAAGTTACATCTGGTGTGAACAGGTCCATTTGTTCCGAAATTCTTTTTTCATCTCCTAAAGATGCATAGTCATCGATCAAACCTCTTAATTCTTCTTTAATTTTTAACGTTTCGATTGTCATAATTTCCATATTTATTACCGGCAAAATTACGTAGTGCCTCTTTACCATTTACCCATCGTAACCTAAAGGTTAGTAACTTAAATGTATTAGCTGCATTAAAATGTTAACTTCAACCACCAGAACACAAAATGGAATGAAGCTTAAAATTACCATTGCAGTTTTTATCATTATTTGTATACTTACCAGCGTTTATGCATTTTCCCGCTACGTTGTCCGCGAAAGTGAGGCTTCATTGCTTTTCTCATTTAAATATTTTGCAATCCCGAGTCTGGTAATTTTAACGCCTTTGTGCTTTATCTTTTATCGTTCCGTAATCCTGCCCGGTGAGGTGCATATAAATCATGGTTTCAAAAGAACAATTAAAGTCATTCAGAGTGCACTATTGATTTCACTTGGGCTTTGCTTTTTCGTCTTGGTCACCTTACACGCGATCAGATTAATTACCAATGAATTTCTGGGTTATAAAACAGTATTCCTGAAAGCCCACGTAGTAAGATCTTACAAAACTAGGCACCATGGAAATGAAAGTTATTACGTAATACTGCAGGATACATTGGGTAAAGAAACAAAGCTGACCGTAGAAAAACTGTATAAGAATGGTACGGTCTTCAATGGTTCTTTTAAACTTGGCTATTGGGGCATTCTTTTTAGAACTAAATAAATAATGGTAAATACACCCGAAGGGAATATACCTCGGGTGTATTTACCATTATTTCCTCATCATCATATGATTCATCGTCAATTGCCTTCGTAGCTGATCCATGTAAGCACGCCTGAGCAGCAAAACGCTACAACACCCATTAAGAAGAAGCTGTAGTCACCGTCAAGGGGTATGCCGATTTTGGTGAGATGAACTGCAATAACGCCCGCCATTAATGCTGTTGCCATGATAGCGCCGTATTTAAGCGTGGGAGGGTAGAGTAACAATAAAGCCGCAATCATCTCAAGCGTTCCGGCGAGGATCCTCCCAAAAGGCTCAAGTTGACGTCCTGAAAATAGTTGTACCGCGCCGGGATTTCCACTGAGTTTAACGTGTGCGTTGTAAAACAAAATCAAGACTGTAGGGCTTACCAATAACCAATTAATCAACTTTGGCATTTGCAGCTTCTTCAATAATGTGCAATACTGCTTTCGCATGGGAAATCATCACTACATGGCTTGCCTCAATTTCAGTTGTTTTTGACCCCGCCCTTTTGGCCATCATACGTTCCAGTTCGGGACTAATTGACCTATCACTTTTAGCAAGGATATACCAACTCGGTTTAGTTTTCCATGCGGGTTCTCCGCTTTGTTCAGCAAATACATGCTCAGATGCCGCGGTCTGTGTTGCAAAAATTACCTTTTGCTGTTTTGGCGATAGATCCTGAGCAAATACCTCTTTTACACCCTCTTCAGAAAGATAGATAAATCCACCAGAAGGCTTGAAATAGTTGCTCAATGTGATAGCCGGGCCTTTTGCGGAAAGGGTTGGGAGCGTTTCTCCCAGATCAGGCGCCAATGCCGCTACGTAAACAAGTCCACTTACCTTTGGGTCATTTCCAGCTTGTGTGATCACGAAGCCTCCCCAGGAATGGCCTACCAGGATAACCTTACCTTTCGCCTGGTTTATAGCTCTTTTGGTTGCTGCAACATCATCCGCCAGAGAGGTGATTGGATTCTGAACAGAAATGACAGGATAACCTTTAGCTTGAAGATCTAAAATCTGACTGTTCCAGGATGAGCCGTCCGCCCAGATGCCATGAACAAAGATGATAGTTGGTTTTTCAATGTTTTGTGCAATGGCACCAATAGTAGCCCCTAACATCAGGATAGATAAGGCGATAAATTTAATAGTTTTCATTTTATGTTTTTTTGTGTCCAGCAAAGTTGCCGCTCTTTAAGCGAACATTAATTGGATAATTTTCCCAAGTTCTTGCCGATTTGTCCATTTGGCCAATCGTGATGCTAAGCTGACATATCGGTTAACATTATAAAACTAGCTTTTTATGCATAGCAATTGTTTAAGTCGCCTAAAACCCTAAACAGGATTTTTAAAGGTTTTAATTATAGCAGCCCACCATTGATGATACAAGACCGGATTATGATGGAGGCAAAACGGCTTTTTTGCTATACAACATTTTCGGTGAAGGAGATCGCTTTTCAATTGGGTTTCGGCGATGCAGCACATTTTAGCCGTTTCTTTAAAAACGCTACAGGCATAAATCCGTCTGAGTACAGAAAGCAAATCTGATAGGGTGTTTATTCCTTTTCCCTAACGAACAATGTGCTGTCCCTGAACTTTTTATCTGTAGTATTCATATCCATACACCGGTATAACAGGGCGTTGTTTTTTTTTATAATTTCACAATAGGGGCAGCGAAGGTCGGTTTTACTTTCGGGCATTACCAGTTTGCCTTTTTCGATCCATGCCTTGTAAGCGTCTATAGAATTATTTTCCTGGTTCCATTTACCTTGCCAATCATTAATGTCCACATATTTCCGGCCATCGTATGAGATGATAAGGTGTCTTTTCTCCTTTTTATTTACCCATCGGCCTTCAAATAATTTTTGGGAAACCTTCAACTCCGCTTTTGTCTGACCAAGCATGTTAATGCTTAAGGTCATTAGCGCTAAA
>Ga0247734_1001641_pt1 | contig 16601 bp, 17 predicted proteins | sample UWRJL103311B2_FD_180933 | JGI IMG/M metagenome (GOLD analysis project Ga0247734, IMG submission 180933) | Plant litter microbial communities from Arlington Agricultural Research Station in Wisconsin, United States - UWRJ-L103-311B-2 | ecosystem: Environmental > Terrestrial > Plant litter >... | reverse complement strand
TACCGCACAGGAAGAGGTTATACTTGCGCAGAAGATCCGTGAAGGTGACCAAGCAGCATTAGAACGTTTAACAAAAACAAATTTACGTTTTGTGGTGTCGGTTGCCAAGCAATACCAAAACCAGGGATTAACTTTAGGCGATCTGATAAACGAGGGAAACTTAGGTTTAATTAAAGCAGCACGCCGCTTTGATGAAACAAAAGGCTTTAAATTTATCTCTTACGCCGTTTGGTGGATCCGCCAGTCTATTTTATCAGCAGTTGCAGAGCAATCGCGTATTGTGCGCCTGCCCTTAAACCAGATTGGATCATTAAGTAAAATACATAAATCAGCATCAAAGCTTGAGCAAACCCTTGAGCGCCAGCCTACGCCGGAAGAACTGGCTGATGACCTGGAAACTACAACAGACAGGATAGCGGATTCGTTATCAAACTCTGGCCGCCAGGTTTCTGTGGATGCGCCATTTGTTGCAGGTGAAGAAAATACCCTGCTGGATGTTTTGCAAAGCAGCGATGCCGGTACCGATAGCGATCTGATGCTTGATTCACTTTCGCAGGAAATTAAACGTTCTTTAAACATTCTTGCAGAGCGCGACCGCCAGGTTATTGTACTGTTTTTTGGTTTAAATAACAATGCAGCACACTCTTTAGAGGAAATTGGCGAAAAATACAGCCTTACCCGCGAGCGTGTGCGCCAGATAAAAGATAAAGCACTGATGCGTTTGAGGCAAAACTCAAAAGCAAACCTGCTGCAATCTTATTTGTAAGCATAAATTATACGGCCTTTTACCGGTCCGCAAATAACTTTAAAAAGGCTTCCTGATGTATCGGGAAGCCTTTTTTGTTTACTGTGTTATTGATACACTTTGCCTGCGCCGGTTCTTAAAAAATTGTTGTAACGTTTTGTTTTTGAAATACTTATTGGTAAATTGAAACACCCAATTTAACCAGTTCAATTTATGAAAAGCGTAAAACACATCTTAACCCGTAAGGGAAGTGCGGTTGTTGCCGTACCTGCTAATACCACAGTATTAAATGTGCTGAAACTGATGGCCAAAAGAAACATCGGCTCCGTAGTTGTTAATAACGATGATGATGAATACATCGGGCTGGTAACAGAGCGCGATTATGCCCGCAAGATCATCCTGATGGGCAAGCACTCTGATGAAACTATCGTAGGCGAGATCATGAGCACTAACCTGCCGCATATCACCCCCAAATCGTCGGTAGAAACCTGTATGATCATCATGAGCGAGAACAACATCCGCTATTTGCCGGTATTTGATGATGAAAAACAACTTTGCGGTATCATCTCCATTAATGATGTGGTTTATGAAACCATTCACTCGCAAAAAGAAACTATAGAGCAATTGCACAGCTATATCCAGTCGACATAAGATAAATGCCCGGAGGTTTTGATCCGGGCATTTATGTTTACTGTATCAATCTCTAAAGTTCCAGTTCAGGATGGGGAGTTTTCTCTTTTGGTTGCGATTCCAGAGGCCCAGCTGTATACCTTTAAGGTTTTTAGATTCATTGAATAAACCGATCTGTAGCCCCCGTGCCCTGTTCCCGTAATTACTTAACCCTATTTGCAGGCCATTCATGGCGTAGCTTTCGTTAAACATCGCTATTTGGATGCCGTTGTGCCTTTCGGCCAGGTTCATAACCAGGCTTGCAGAAACGCCGCTCACTTGTCTGTTGATCTGGCCGATCAGCCCGGCGCTTATTCCATTTACAATACAATCGCATACCGTACCGGCAGGCGATAAATTAAAACCATTGATGCGTTCGGATGCAGGGGTAGCCATCATAGCTTTAAATCCTTCTTCACTGTCGCTGATGGGGCTGCTTGGAATAAGCGGGACGAGTATTCCACCACCAAGGGCTTCCAGCCGGATGCCGTTACTGGTTACATTTCGCATACTGTCACCAAAATCACCATAGCCGGAATACAGCCCTACCGAAAGGCCGTTAATATTTTGGTTCTTTTTATGAAAAGTACCAACTGGAAAGCGGTTGGTTCTTTTTGGCGACTGAGCGCTTGCTGCAGTTATGCTTGTAATAAGCATTAGTATGATAAGTTTAAATTTCATGGCCTGTTTTTTATTTCAAAAGTATACAAGCAAAAAATGGTGGATTATCTTAAAGAATTTTAAGCGGTTAGTTTATAACCTTCTGGTTTACTTGTGATTTTAAATACTACATTTATAATCTTTGAGATTATTTAGTAGGGTGGAATACATATTTGGAATTAAACAAAGTATTACAAATTGCTTCTTAGATTATTCTTTATGAACGAGCAGCAGGTTAATTTCTTCCAGGCGATCAGTGCGGCGTTGCCCGAATATCAGAACCTGGCACAAAGCGTAGCCGATGTATTAGGCATCAGCACAAATGAAGCTTATAAAAAGATAAGGGGCACCAGCAATATAAGCCTGCCGCAATTGATTAAATTATCTGATGCCTTCGCAACGCCGTTTACTTACCAGCCTAACCGCCTGCCCTCGGTAAGTTTTAATTACCTGTACATAAACCGCGATACGCCGGATATGCTCGGCTATCTCAAGAATTTGCTTCAAAATCTTAAACTCATCCAACAGCGGGCAGATAAGCATATTATCATCGCTACCGACGATATACCAATTTTTCATTTTTTTAAATACCCGGAGCTTGCCTGTTTTAAATTGTTCTTTTGGGCTGATAACCCTGCGCATAAATTTGATTATGCTGCCATTAACGAGGAGGTTGTTGCTGTTGCGCAGGAACTTAACCGTATTTACCTGGAGATACCCAGTACCGAAATCTGGTCTAAAGATGCCGTATTAGGCACAGTATACCAGCTACGCTATGCTTTTGAAGCAGGCCACATTGGCGACAAAGCACTTGCTGAAAAAATAGTGGAGCAGATACGCTACTGCCTTACGGATATGAATATGTACGCCATCAGCGCCAAAAAAACCATCGACCCAAAACATAGCTTTAACTGGTACAATTGCGACGTACTGGGGAGCCTGGCTTATTTAATAGAGTTTAAAGATAGTATGCTGTGCTACAACAGGTTTAATACTTTTAACTATCTTAAAACCGACGATCAGTTTTATTGCAGCCAAACTAAAGACTGGATGCAGGGCCTTATCAGGAAATCGGTAGCCTTTAGCGGGCAGGGCGAAAAGCACCGTAATAAGTTTCTGTACACTGCCTTTGCCATATGCGATCAGTTGCTAAAGGAAATTACCGTGTGATTAAATGGTATTATGCAGCCTGATAATGAAATATATATTAAAAACCTATGTAACCTTTATACTCCTTTTTTCATCTTCAGTACAAACATTGTACATGATGAAAAAATTCGTAACTATTATATTATTGGCATTAAGCGGGTTTATCTGCCGGGCTCAAAACTTAAGATTACCTACCGATAATCAGCTTAAAACCCCTTTTGACTCGCTGGTAAATAATTCGGTTGCAGCTTTCATGAACAGTGGCCCGCGGGTTGGCGTTTCAATAGGGATCATAAAAGACGGGCGCTCACATTTTTTTAATTATGGTACCATAGAAAAAGGAAAGAATCAACTACCAACAGAAAATTCAGTGTATGAGCTTGCATCCATAACTAAAACATTTAGTTCAGCATTGCTTGCACAAGCAGTTTTAGATAAAAAAGTTAAGCTTGATGATGATATTCGCATGTATCTGGACGGAGAATATCCAAACTTAGCCTACAGGGGTGTCCCGATCAAGCTCGTTAATCTTGCTAACCTTACATCCGGGCTGCCTAACTGGATGCCCGATAATAAGGACCTTTTTACAAATGTAAATCCTGATTCCATTCCTGCTGTTCTGGATGATCTCCATAAAAAATATAAACGTGCTGATCTGTACCGTGATCTACATAATGTAAAGCTGGATACTATCCCCGGCTCGGTTACCCGGCATTGTAACACTGCTGCTCAGTTGCTTGGATATATTATGGAGCGGGTGTACGGCGCACCTTTAGAAACAGTGCTGAAGAAGCAACTCACTGGGCCGTTGAAAATGAAAAACACTACTTTTTTAAGTGACGGAAAACTCCCTTCAACACTGGTAAAAGGCTATGATGGCAAAGCAAGGATTATGCCCTTTATTGTTTGGGAGGATCTGCAGGTTGCGGCAAGTTTGAGCTCATCAACTGCCGATATGTTAAAATATATGGCTTATGAAATGGATGAAAAGAAAGCAGATGTAGCGCTAAGCCATCAGCCAACTAATGGCAAACAAGAAAATGGAGCGATTGCATTAAACTGGAAAATAAATACGACAGCCAATAACGGAAGAAAGGTTTCCCATACTGGTGGCAGCTTAGGTTTTAGCACCTATATTGTTTTTTATCCCAACAAAAAAATGGGTATAATATTGCTTACCAATGAAGCTGACCCGGCCACCCAGGGAGAATTGATTAGCTTGGCAGATAAAATCCTCAAACCTTAACTATCGAAATATAAAGATCAAATAAAACTACCAATCTAGTTTAACACACTTAAACGAGATTGGTAATTGAAAAAGAGGCTTAAAAGTTCAAATGCAATTTTACTTTATCATTGTTTTTTTAATGGCTATCTCCGGTTAATTGCAACAGCGTTTCTGTTTTGGTTAGGAATTGTTTCAGCGCGTCATTAATATCCAGATCCATGCGGTTGGCTAATATGGTTAACCACCACATGCATTCGCCTATTTTATGTTCCAGTTCGGGTTGGGTATCTCCGCCTTTTGGCCAACGGCCTTGTTGTGACATGGTTAAGCGGCCAACCAGTGCGGCATCCGTTAAAAAAGCCAAAGCATCTTCTTCAACAGTCCACTTACTGCCATGATGGGTTATTTCCAGTTCATGGTACTTTTTTCGTATTTTTTTTGATCTTTCGATCACTTCGCTCAGTTTAAAATCGCTCATGTTGATGTTAATTAAAAGATTGCCTGAAATTAAGCGGTGACACTTTGGTTTTGCTTTTAAACAGACGGTTGAATGACTGCGGATGCTCAAAACCTAACTGGTACGCTACTTCAGCCACTGATAGTTGGCTGGTGCTAAGTAGTTCCTTAGCTTTTTCTATTAATTTTTGATGGATATGCTGCTGCGTGTTTTTCCCGGTAAGCGAGCGCAGCATATCACTAAGATAGTGCGTTGATACGTTTAAATTTGCGGCCACTTGCTCAACAGCGGGTAAGCCATTTGATAGGGCTTTACCCTCATTAAAATATTTATTCAACAAAGTTTCAAAACGGGCCAGTAGTTGGTTGCTGGCCGTTTGGCGGGTAATAAATTGCCGGTTATAGTAACGTTTACTGTAATTCAATAACAACTCCACCTGCGAAACCAAAACATCCTGGCTTATCTGATCAATGGCGCTGTTTAATTCCTGTTCAATGTTGCTGAACAGGCCGGTAATAACTTCCTTCTCCTTTGCTGATAGATACAAAGCTTCGGTTACCGAATAAGAGAAAAAGCCGTAATTTTTGATGCTTTTACCCAAAGGGTAATTACTAATAAAATCCGGATGGATAAGCAGTGTGTAGCCGCCATAATCCGCTTCGCCTTCCAGCGCCGTTATCACCTGGTTGGGCAAAATGAAAGATAAGCCGCCTTCATCAAAATCATAATAGCTTTGCCCATATTTAATCTTGCCGCTAAAATTCTTTTTGTAGGATATTTTATAAAAATTAAACAACATGCCTTTCTCTAAGTCTGTTGTATCAGCTTTTATATTACTATAATCTACCAGGCTAATCAAAGGGTGCATCGGTTTTGGTAACCCTAATGCCCTATGCAGTTCAGATATCGAATTGAAGATAACAGGTTGCTTTATATTTCGGTTCATGCTACAGGGTACGGGCTACGCAAGTTAAGGTATTTTGTTAAATTGATGCGATAAGCTTCCGGTCCTACGGCCAGGCGTTTTGCATATAGCCTTATTGCATCGTTCCCGGCAGGGTAGGTGAGTTGGTCCTTTTCATCCGTTGCTGCCCGGTAAACAACGTCCGCAATCAGGGCGGCTTCGGTAAATTCCATTAGTGTGCCATCGGTAAAACCCTCTGTCATTTTGGCCATGGTGGCATCGTAAGCTTTGTCTTGTGTTACCTGCATGGCTTTCATAAAATCGCTTTTAATACCGCCGGGAGCCACATTTTTAATGCCGATGCCAAACTGCGCAAGATCATATGACAGGCTTTCGGCCAGCCCTTGCATAGCCCATTTTGAGGCATTGTAAATTGCCGATTGCGGGTTAGATACCAACCCGCAAAGCGAAGTAGTGTTGATGAATAATCCTTGCTGCCGGCTGCGGAAATAGGGGATAAAAGCCCTGATCACCGCGAGTGTTCCAAAAAAGTTGGTGTCAAATTGTGCTCTTATCTGCTGTTCGGTATGTGATTCTATCGGGCCTATCAGGCCGTAACCCGCATTGTTAAAAACCACATCGATATCGCCCAGTGTAAGAGCTTCCTGTACAGTTTGATTAACCTGATCTGCATCTGTCACATCCAGCGGCAATAAGGTAATGTTATCCAATTGGTTTAGTTCTGTTTTTTTTTCGGGGCTGCGCATAGTTGCAATAACATTCCAACCGTTTGCCTGAAATAGTATAGCGGTTGCTTTGCCCAATCCGGTTGAAGCACCGGTAATAAAAATTGTTTTCATGATTGCTTTTGTTTTTGTGTTACAAAGTTGGGCTGGCTGCACCTGTGAATTGTAACCGAAACGGGCGGAGTTGTAGCTGAAATGAAGGTGGGCTTTAGATGGAGTTTCTTTTCATATAAGGATAAACAAAAAAGCCCTCTAAATTGCGCTAAAGGGCTTTTGGTGACCCTTAGTACAAAATTTTCGAACTCTTTCATTGAAGATTTAAAGAAAATTGCTTCTTTGCAGGGGCTGAAATAAAGATTGATTTTTAATGGCCAAGTATTATCACGACTCAATTTTATACCTTCAGAAGCGACTAATTTTACAGGTGGTGCGAAAATGTACGCAGCAGTCGGCGTCAACAACGTATCAACAGCCCCTTAAAAATTTGGTTATCTATAAGTCATTTAAAAGCTGCTGGTACTGGCAGCAATAATTGCCGCAGTGTCTTCATACTGATGGATCTTTAGTGCCAGCGCCGAGCGGATTACATAAGGTTGTAAAAGCCTGCTATAGAGGAATGCTTTATCCAGATGCGCCAGTATTCAACGGTTTCGCGCAGGTATTCTCCCGCGGTGCTTGCTAAAGCGCCGTCGAATTCGGTACCGTAGTTTAACAATAGGTATTTGGTTTCATTAAGTGAGAAATAGGAACCATCCTCCAAATAACTCAACGGGATATTTGATGTCAGGGGGCACCCGTTCACCACAGCCGGTAAATTCGATGGAATCACTACCTTGCAGTTTGTCCCATTCCTTGCGGCCATAATCACATACCGGCTCACACTTCACACATACCCGCGGGTTGCCTTCCAGAACCTCAATTTTCCTGATCAGGATCAACGGCTTATAGTACCGGCTGTTTTTGCGGAACCTCGGGGCAAAATCCGTAACTCGTGGCTGCCATGTGCGGATGTTATTTCCGTACACAAAACATTAGTATTTTCTCGGTAATATTGTTTCGACGCGAATTCACCAAGCGGCATTATCGAAAACTCGCCACCTTTTTTGTTATCCAGCAAACCACCAAAGATGAACTGGCTGTCGAAACGGGGCCAGCACATCCATCGATATTGGTTTAACATGCGCTAAAAAGGCACAATTGCCTATAATGCCCGTCTTATAATATATTTATCCATCTATCAGCTATAAATTACCATACCAATAACGATAATTTATGATTGTTACCAAAAAAAGGGTTTTGCTTACTGACCACTTTGCGTCAGCCCTAAGTTCTGTAATCCCTCGGTTAGTTTATACAAGTTTAGCGGTTTCGTAATCATCGTGCTGCAACCAAACTTAGTAGCGATGCGCTCCAATGATGGGTACTCGGACAATAAAATTATAGGAAGGCCATGTAGTTGCGAGTCGGATTTTACTTGATGGCATAATCCGCCACCATTGTCATCATTTAGTATAAAGTCGATGATCAACAAATCGAGCTTTTTTTCTTTGATTTCACTCAGCAAATCACCGGAGGGCATAGTTACTTCCGGTTCTATTTCTAAAACTCCGGCGTTGGAGTTAAGCAGATGAACAACTGTTTCATCTGTGCTTATCAAAATTACTTTTCTCATAGGTAGGTATTCTGTAGATGCAAAATAAATAAATTTGAATCTTAAGATTATCGTTATAAGAAAAAATATAACTAATAAAACAAAATTCAGGTTGAGGGTTTAATGTTGTATGAGTAGAACTATTTACCCTGGAACACCCTATTCGCTCGGCGCTACCTGGGACGGCGAAGGCGTTAACTTCGCGCTTTTTTCTGACAGCGCCACCCCAGCGGAATTATGCCTTTTTGATTCCGCTACAGATAATAAGGTTCCTGAGCGGCGCATTCAAGTAACCGAACGCACGCACCAAATTTGGCACTGTTATTTGCACGGCGTTATGCCCGGGCAACTTTATGGCTATCGTGTACGTGGGCCATACGAACCGCAGAACGGACATCGTTTCAGCGCCAATAAAGTAGTAATAGCCCCTTATGCTAAGGCTATCTCCGGCGTTATCAACTGGCACGATTCGCTCTTTGCTTACCAATTGGGTAACCAGCAGGAAGATCTCAGCTTTAGCGAAACAGACAGCGCACCTTATATACCAAAAGCTGTAGTGGTTGATTGCGCATTTGATTGGGAAGGGGATAAACCGCCCCGCCCCCCTTATCATCAGTCGGTAATTTACGAAACGCACGTTAAGGGCTTTACGCAACAGCATCCAGATATCCCGGAAGAGATAAGGGGAACTTATGCCGCAATAGGGCATCATATGAATGGAGAATTGGAAAACTTAACCAATTATTTTATTGAACTGGGTTTAGGCGATGCTGGAAATAAGGACGTTATCAAATCAGGCATTGCACAACTATTGGTCACTTTTCCTGTATATCGTTTTTATGACAACAGCTGGCCCCTCGCTGATAACGAAAAACAACAGCTCCGCGCAATCTTGCAAAAGTTTGGAAATGATGCCCTGCTTACTCTTACAAAGGATGGCGATAGACGTTATAACCAAAGAGCGTTAAGCTTTTATCAGCGCTGCATGCAGTTTAGCGGCCCTTTGATGGCCAAGAGTGTGGAAGACACCCTAATGTATATCTATAATCGTTTTATCGACCATAACGAGGTAGGGGACTCACCTGATATGTTCGGGTTGCCTGTTAACGAGTTCCATCAGTTAATGCTGAAACGACAACAAGAATGGCCGCTTGCATTAAATGGCACCGCCACCCATAATACCAAAAGGGGAGAGGGCGTACGCGCACGGTTGAACGTGTTGAGTAATTTGAGCGCAGAATGGATTGAACGGGTAAAAGACTGGCAAGTAATGAATGCCGATTTAAAAGCAGGTAACGCTCCCGCTAACAACGATGAATATTTTATTTACCAAACGATTGTTGGGGTTTATCCTATGCCCAGGGATAATACAGACGGATTTGAAAGCCGCTTAACCAACTACCTGGAGAAAACCCTTCGTGAAGCAAAAAGGCATTCTAATTGGGCCAAACCAAACGAGGAATATGAAAACGCTGTAAAACATTTTGCTATGGGCCTGCTTAATTCCTCCCGGCCGTTTTGGAAGAGCTTTGTGAATTTCCACAAAAAGTAAGCGAACAGAGAATCGTCAATTCCCGGGCACAAATTGCATTTAAACTCACCTGTCCCGGCGTAAAGGATATTTACCAGGGCTGTGAACTTTGGAACCTCAGCATGGTTGACCCTGATAACCGCAGGCCTGTCGATTACCAAATCCGGCAAAATTCCCTTGACACCCAAGACATCAACATCAAAGATATTTGGAAAAACAGGTTTAATGGCCGGGTTAAAATTTGGCTGCTACAGCAATTACTGCAATTTCGGGCATGTGAAGAGACTGTTTTAGAAAAGGGTGATTATGTACCGCTTAAAGTAAGCGGTAAATGCGCCGATGAAGTGATTGCTTTTGCGAAAGTTTACGAAGAGAAATGGATAGTAATGGTTTTGCGAATTCGCGCCCGCACGGACTTGCAAGCTACGTACCTGCACCTGCCGAAAGATGTTCCGGTTGCATATAAAAACATCCTGACAAAGGAAACAGGCGTAACAGGCAACAAGATAGCAATTAGTAAATTGTTAAAAATACTTCCGGTGGCAGTGTTGCGATTAGGCAAGTCAACTAAAGAACGTAATGCAGGTATTTTGCTGCATATTACCTCTTTGCCATCAGTGTATGGTATCGGTGATTTTGGGCCGCAGGCCCGGCAGTTTGCTGACACTCTGAAAAAAAGTTACCAGCGGTACTGGCAAATTTTACCGCTCAATTCGGTAAGTGCGGCGGATGGTTTTTCGCCTTACAGCTCAACATCCAGCCAGGCGGGCATTATATTATTAATAAGCCCGCAGGTTATGATTGAGGATGGATTACTGGCTTTAATCGACCTCGGCAAATACAGGCATCAGCGTAACAAACATGCCGATTTTGAAGTTGCGGCAGAGATTAAGCAGCGAATATTTGAGCAGGCCTGGCAATTTTATAAAGCCCATTCGCCCGAATTGTTAAAGCAATCCCTTGAACTGTTTTGCATGCAGGAAAGTTATTGGCTCAACGATTATGCGCTTTATTGCCTCGAAAAAATTCCTGTTAAAAAAATGAAAAAATGGACGGCTCTTTTCGACAGGATTTAATGCAATGAAACGTAGTTACATATATCTCATCGCTTTTTGGCTGGTAGCTTTCACCACTTGTAAACAGGCGCCGCCGGTTACTCAAAGTGTAGATGCCTGGTACAAGCACTTGCTCATTTACAACCTGGATGTGAAGACTTTTAAAGACAGTGACGGAGATGGCGAAGGCGATTTTAACGGGCTAACGAAAAAACTTAGCTATTTACAATCCCTTGGTGTTAACACTATTTGGCTGGCCCCGTTTCAGCCTTCGCCGCTTCAGGATGATGGCTACGACGTAATAGATTATACAGGCATCGACCCCAAGTTAGGGGGCACTGCGGGGTTTAAAAAGTTTATGGCTGCTGCGAAAGCCAAAAATATCAAGGTTATTATGGATATTATCCTAAACCATACCTCAAATCAGCACCCCTGGTTTAAAGCGGCCATAAGGGATACCAACTCGCCAAAACATAACTGGTACGTATGGTCATCAAAAAAACCTCGTGATTGGGATAAAGGCATTGGCTTCCCCGGTGTAGAGAAGGAAGTTTGGCGGTATGAACCAACTGCCCGTCAGTATTATTTCCACCGGTTTTATAAATTTCAGCCGGACCTTAATTATCAAAATCCGGCAGTAGTGGCGGAAGTTGAGCGTATCCTCTCTTACTGGCTTAGCCTGGGCATGGACGGCTTCCGTTTAGATGCTGTTCCGTTTACAATTGACGACCCAAGACAGGATGCCGCCAAGCCCCGGTTCGACTTCAATGTACTGCATCAATTGTCATTGTTCGTAAAAAAGCTTAAGCCCGAAGCGCTGCTGTTAGGCGAAGCTAATGTGGAACCTAAAGAGAACCAAAAATATTTTGGCGAAAACCATAATGGGTTGGATATGATGTTTAATTTTTACGCCAACCAGTACCTGTTTTATGGGCTGGCGACGGGTAATATCACCTCGTTTAAAGAAGCGCTCGACAAAACCAAAGCCAAGCCCGGCAAGGCACAATGGGCCTGGTTTTTGCGCAACCATGATGAAATTGACCTGGGCCGCCTGAGTAAGGGTGACCTAAAGGAGGTATACAAAAAAATGGCGCCTGTTCCCAGCATGCAGCTATATCAACGTGGGATCCGCCGTAGGCTCGCCACTATGCTGAATGGGGACATGAAGCGGCTAAAAATGGCTTACAGCTTGCTTTATTCATTGCCGGGAACGCCGGTGATCCGCTCGGGCGAGGAAATTGGCATGGGCGATGACCTCAGCCTTAAAGAAAGGCTGGCCGTTCGTACGCCCATGCAGTGGGACACATCTTCCAATGGCGGATTCACTACAGGTAAGCCTTTTAGGCCGGTTATCAGTTACGGGGAGTATGGTTATAAAACCGTGAACGTTGCTGTGGGGTGGAGAAATGAAAACTCCTTATTAAAATTCATCCAACAGATCATCAAGCTAAGAAAGGCTTACCCTGAAATTGATAATGGGGAATGGTTGATCATTGACGAAGGAAACGAGCATGTATTGGTTTTGCAATACACAGATAAACGCAGAACAGTTATTATTGCTCATAACTTTAGTGATGAACCAAAGGAAGTGAAGTTGCCCCATGGCCAAACGTTAAAGATTGGTGGCTATGGCTTTAAATGGCTCCGGCTAAATTAATTTAATATCTTAATTTTCAATTAAAAAGTTTTAGTTTTGTTGTCCGGTGGGGTATTGCCCACTTTGCGCAATATGATACATTGCCGGTCATTACATAGCCGATACTGCCCGCCTTTGGCGGGCTCTTTATATCTTCTACATTTCTGCCACTATAGCATTTGTGGTATTCATTACATTGTATTTACCTACAATAATTGTTGTATCATAACGCCTGATTCCTTGTTTGTCAATGTTGGAGAGGGTAGATACTTTCCCCTCTATGTATAAAGACACGTTTTCATTAATGCCGGATACATTTTCATGTAATACATGAAACGGAAGTTGCAGTAAGTGCTTCTCTTCGTGGTAATACGCGGAGCTTCCACGGCCTATAAGTTCGTTGGTAACAAGTTCTATACAAAGAAACTCGCTGCCGCTAATTGTGCGCCATTTTGGTTGGCTGCAAACCCGGCCTAACAAAATGGCCCTATTAATTCCCTGGTTTTGTAACATAAAATAGGTAGCTTTTAACTTGATTGTATCAAACTTGTACTGGTTGGTTAACATGGGACGTAAGGACATACTTTATGCTTCCCACGAGATCGCTCAGATCAAACGGCTTTGCAATGAATTTGTCGCAACCGTAGTGCCCTAATGATAATAACACCTTAGGGTAGGCCGATAAAATGATTACAGGCAACTTGCTGGTATGCGGGTCCGATTTAATTTGATGGCATATTTCTCCGCCGTTTATCCCTTTAAGAATATAATCGATCAGGATCGCATCCGGGCAATAGCTGTTAATAAGGGTGGTTATCTCTTCGGCCCTTTCTGCTGTTTTTACCTCAAACCCCTCGTACACCAACGCCTCTTCCATTATAGACAATACATCTTCGTCATCGTCTATCACTAAAAGCTTCTGTTTTTTCATGCGATAGCCAATAAAGTATTGTCAAGCTCAAAGAAGATCAGGGCTCTATCTACACCCTTGGCCATTTGCGACGGCTCTTTTAAGAGGTTGAAAAAGGTGTCATAAGCTTTGGGCAGCCGTTTAAGGTGAGGGAAACCTTTTACAGGCTTCAATGTAATCAGCACATCAGCATCGGGCGAATTAATGCAGGTGGTTTTTGAATAACAATACTTAAATCCTTTAGAAATCACCAATTTCAAAAGGGCTGGTGTGACGGGTGTTCTCATGAGCGATTCGTTTCTACAAATCTACCGGGCATGATTTTTTACACGCGCGTATTTATACTCCTGCGAGAGGCGTTTTAATACTATATTTTAATTATTACTTAAGATTTGTGCTTATCTACGATAGTGCAGTTCAATTGATAATACCGTTAAGGATGGCAAAGCGTACCAGCGCAGCAGTGTTACGCGACCCTGTTTTATCTATAAGCGACTGGCGCTGGCTCTCCACTGTTCTTTTACTGGTAAATATTTTATCGGCTATTTCCTGGTTGGTATAGCCTTCGCTTATTAAACCGAGTACCTGGATTTCTTTTTCAGAAAAATCTACATCATAAAGTTCCGGTAAATCGGCAGGCTCGGGAATGGTAAGCAGCCTTTTTAAAAATTTGGAGGTAAGTTCCGAGCAGATGTACAAGTTGTTTAGTTGCGTATGTTTAACCGCGAAAACCAGTTCGTCTGCACTTACGCTTTTTAAAAGGTACGCGCTGACTCCTGCCTGGAACGCCTTGATTACATACTTTTCATGATCAAGGGCGCTCAGTATAATAATTTTGCAAGCGGGGTACAATTCTTTTAAACTGGCTGTAAGGTCAAGCCCGCCCATGCCCGGCATATTCATATCTGCCAGTACTACGTCTGCTTTAAATCCGTCTGCCAGCAATTTTAATACTTCATGGCCGTTTGTAGCAGCGCCTGCCACATGTATGCCCTGTTCTTTTTCGAGCAGGGATATAATACCATTACGTACAATATTGTGGTCTTCTGCCAATATAAGCTCTATCATAACTTTTATTTTAAACTTTTATAATGATAGCATCAGCATGTAATATGTATAGGATTGAATTAAAAGCCAATGGTTTAATATATTACAAATATCCTTCATCGCCCGGCCCTGTTTTGCTTAATGATACCAGGAACGATTTAAGCCGTTCTATATGCAGTTTCAGTTCATTTGCACGGCGCTGATAATCGCTTTGAATAGCTTCACCCGGGATATTTTTACTGCGCTGCAGCATGGTAAGCAGCAAGTTACGCCGTTCTTCCAGCATCCTTACAGATATCCATACAGACTCCTCCAGTTCCTCGCCCTGCCTCTCTAACAGTGTTAACGAAGTATATGCATGGCCGGTATGGCAACGGTACCGGGTAACGGTGTCTTTTTTCATTTCCCACAGGTTGCCGCCGCAATCGGGGCAGGTGAAGTCGCTATGTTCGCCAAGCAACCTCAATTCATCAATATTGCTTACCATCCGCTCGTTTATCCGCGCTTCTATTTTAACATCTTCCGGTATTGGGAGGTCTTGCGAAGGCTTGGATAAATTGTCTGCAATTATGTAGCCAATATCTTGCACCAGCACCCGGTGGTCTACCTGTACGGTATTCAGAACGTTTTTCGGCATATCTTCATACTCCGCCTCGTAAGGGTCTTGCACAATGCAAACGCCGCCGCTGCGTTTAATGGCCGACATGCCGGCTGTTCCGTCGTCCAGCAGCCCGCTAAGGATAACGCCCGTTGTATGTGAGTCGTACGATGCAGCAACTGAACGAAAAAGCACATCTATAGATGGGCGCCAGCGGTTCTCGTGCGGGCCGTTTACCAGGTGTATGTTGCCGTTTTTTACAAGCATGTGCAGGTTTGTTGGTGCCAGGTAAATATAGCCTGCTTTTATTTCTTCGCCGTCTTCCGCAACTTTACAGGTATAGCCGGTAAGTTTTTGCAACTGTTTAACAATAACACCCGCCTGCGAGTTTTTAGACATGTGTATAACTATCAAAAAAGCAACAGGCAAATTGCCGGGCATGTTACTTAGCAACTGGTTAATAGCTTTAAACCCACCGGCCGAGGCGCCTATAGCCACTATGTTTTTAATTTCCATTGGTTTATTAATTGTATTGTTAAGTGTTTGGATGCAAAAGCACTTTTACACATGTACCTTGCCCGGGTGTAGAGTTTACTTCAAGTTCACCATTGTATAAACTTATCCGGTTTTTAATACTGCGTAGCCCTGAGCCTCCGGTGGCGCTTTCCGATGCCTTATGGTCAAAGCCATCTCCATCATCCTTAACTTCTATTTGTATATATTTCAATTTCTTTAAGTGAATAGTTACATGGCGGGCATTGGCATGTTTCATACAATTATTAATAAGCTCCTGTATAATACGGAAGATGCTGGTTTCCAGCAGCACGCCCTGTCTGGTAGCAAAGCCGGTAACTTTGGCCTGTATTTGCATGCCGGGTGTGGAGAGGCGCTTCACCAATTCCTCTATAGTAGCCGGTAGCCCAAAATCGAGCAGGATAGATGGCGCCAGTTCAAACGAGATGTTACGGGTTTCCTGAATAGCCTGGTCAATCAGCTCGCTAATATCCATATGCGCTTTGCTATGGCTGAGATTGAGTGTGCCAAGCTTCATTTTTATCCCATACAGTAATTGGCTCACACTATCATGCAAAGCATCGCTAATGCGCTGCCTTTCGTTTACTTCTGCATTCAGGGCAGCCAATACAACTGCTTTTTGTTGCTCTTGCTTCAATTGCATCTTTTCCTCATCATTACTTTTCTTTTCGGTAATGTCAATCATGATGCCTACCAGCCGTTTTGTTTGGGCCGGCCCGTTTATTAAATGCCCGCGTATACCGGCGTAACATGTTTTACCCTGGGTGTTTATCAGCCGGCATACGGCATCTATCTCTTTCTCGTAATTGATAGATTTTCTAAAGGCTTCGTCTATCCCTAACCTGTCCTCGGGGTGGATAAGGTCGAGAAAGCTATGGTAGCGGCCGTCAAACCCGCCCTCGGGTATGGCGCATATGTGGTAGTTAAATTCATCCAGGTAAAACTTCATGGTTTCCAGCTCCAGTTCCCAGGTACCGGCGGAAGATGCTTCCAATGAAAGTTCCAGGCGCTCTTTGGTTGCCGCGAGGCTTTTTTCGGCCTCTATGCGCTCGCTTATATCAACAACGGCAATGTAATACTG
>Ga0247734_1001640_pt1 | contig 16609 bp, 17 predicted proteins | sample UWRJL103311B2_FD_180933 | JGI IMG/M metagenome (GOLD analysis project Ga0247734, IMG submission 180933) | Plant litter microbial communities from Arlington Agricultural Research Station in Wisconsin, United States - UWRJ-L103-311B-2 | ecosystem: Environmental > Terrestrial > Plant litter >... | reverse complement strand
GGGAAAATTTGGAAACGAGGTAAAAGTTCTAGTAGCGAGAATGTCATCATTGGGCTGCACAGCAAAACAGCAGCAAGTGGTATTTCTGACTAAGCAACGAATTCATCCGTCCATCCAACCATCCATCCATTCATTCATTCATTTATCTATTTGCATTGTTGTTCTATGCATGGCATTGCATTTGTCTAGTTACTTTACTGTACTATACTGTGCCACCCTCCCGATCAATTGACTCGAAGCGCGCAGACCAGCACCGGCGGCTCTTTGCTTTGCAGGGTGGGTTGATATTAGCGTCAACGGTGTGTGTGTGAGAGAGATATAGAGACGAGAGCGAGAGAGGCCCCACGGCCAAGCACGCACGTTGGATGGATTTGCGGGAGAAAAAAGAAGAAGGTGTCTCGTACGAGTACGGTAGTACCATCCCATCCTACCCGCTTGATTTGTATATTGTGTGCGCATGGGGTTTAGTTTGGTTTGGTTTGAATTTTGAATGTGCACACGAAAGAAATATTGAAAAGATAAAAAGCAGAGGAAGGTGGAGATGAAGTTAGTGTTGGCCTCCGGTCCCCTAATTCACAAAAAAGAAGATGCACCAGTCAGCAGACACCCTTGTAACCAACTCCTATCACTCCACGTGCAACAAGAATCACATCCGGGGGGTTTGAATCCGCTTAGTGAGTAGAGGAAATGCTATATTTGCAGCTGAAGTCCAGTGGTGTTTTGTGTATATTTACACTGATCGTATCTGCTGGGCATGTGGAGATAAGTTGTCTTGCTCTTAAAAGTCTATCTTGTACCGGCCGTAATAGCACCTTCTTGCTTCAGCCACAAAAGTACATTTATATGCCTTGACCACCGAGGTTCAGCTTTTCCAGCTGTTCCTAGATCTAGCCAAATTTGCCAGTTACCCTGGAGAGGAGAGGAGAGCATCAACTAACCTGCCCAATCGTACTGGTCGAGTTGGGTAAGCTGGAGACCCTTGATACTTTTACTTTTCCATGTCGGCGACTCGGAAATGGACCATGATCGATTCTCTAGGCTAAGAATGATTGACGCTTGTTGTCGCGGTCCATAGCCCTCCATATAGCGTGGGTTTGTTAGGAATTCGTGCCTATGATGAGTCTTTCTCAAAAACCTTTTCATGAAGAGTACTGCAACTCCAAGCCTAGAGCACGAAACGGCTGGTCTTTCCGCTTCATGTCAATCGATGATCCAAGCGTAAACATCAATTCCTTGACCCTGCCCTCCCATAACAATCCAACTCTCCAATTTTGATCGATCCTCGCCTTCAGAACACCCGCAACCTCTTCTGGAACTGGCATCGCAGGCTGAACGACATCATCCAGTTTCCAAGCAAGCTTGGCAGCCATACTGCGTTCCCGTTTCTTCTGGACCTTGGACTTCATCCTCCACAACTCACACCCAACGATCACATCGCTCTCATAACTGTAAACATTAAAGTCCAACTGCGAGCATAGCGACAGGTTCTTGCTAGCTTTAACCGCATATGTCGAGCTTATATTGCCCATCAATGGGTTCAACGTTAGCGTCGCCGTCAATGGAATACCCTTATGAGCCGGTAAAGTAGCGAATCTCCCTCCAAAGCTCACGCCACCAGATTTGTTCAAAGCACCATAATACATCTCCGCACCAGCACTGAATCGTCCATAGAATCGATCCTCCATCCTCAGTAACTCCTTTTTCTCCTTCCTAGGATCAGGCCCAAAATTGTATAGACCCCTTATCCCAATGAGTCCTCCATCGGTCGAATATAGGGACTCCGCGCTATATTTGCCGACATCATATTGATGCAACGCCAAAATCGTACCGCCATTTCGCATTCGACTGTCGCTAACAGCAGATAACTTTAATTGCTGGGTAGGACTAAGTCGTCGCAAATATAAAGCTTCCAACGTGCTGAGCGGGAGGTATAATCGTCCATACAACAGAGTATCCCTCTGATCCGTCCGTTTCCCACCCTGCCATTCCTCCCATTCCCATGCTTCGTCTGGTTTCCTGAGTTCCTGTATTTGTCTATAGCCACGTATCACACTGTGCAAATCAATTTCGCTACTTTTCGAGACCGAATGCAGCGCGCATGAGGAATAAAGGTAGGAAAATGAACCATCCACCAAGCCCACGCTTCCGAGATTGTATGAAGTAGCAAAGTTTGGCGAGGCAAGAGAAGAGGCCGTGAATCGTAGTCCGCGAGGAGTTTCAAAATTGAGTAGAGCTGGGAGATGTTAGCTAACACTCATTCAACGCGTGATCTTGCGTATGCGTATACCTCGAGCTGTGGCCGTTAACTGAGAGTATGAATTCTCGACATTCCAATTCGAAGCGTTATAGAACGCATGCTGCACATAATCCATGAACTCCAACATGGTTTTAATAAAGAAAATCGTAAACCGTTCCTCGTCTCCTGCTCATCAGGAATTTACAAAAGTACCGTCCCTTCATCAAACAAACCCTCAAGCTTCAAGAACTCGAAGGGGTGCATTAAGGTTATCTTGGCACGCTAGTGCCGCACCTTATCTAATCGGCTGGAACTTACAGAAAAAAGTTCAGGGCAACTGGAAATATCAACCCCACATCAACAACATCTCCAAGTTCTCTCACAACCAACACAATGCCTAAATCCAAGCGATCCAAGATCGTGCACTTGACGAAGGTCGATAAGAAAGGAAAGGAATTGACACTCAAGCTCTTCTCCAATGTCAGAGAGTCTCTCGACAAATACCAATACTGCTTCGTTTTCTCAGTCGAGAACATGCGCAACACCTACCTCAAAGATGTTCGCAGCGATTTGACTGATAGCCGGTTCGTGCATTGTCGCAGTTTATTCTTGAGAGCTCTTGTGTACTAACCAGTTGTTGTTAGCTTGTTTTTCGGAAAGACCAAAGTCATGGCCAAAGCATTAGGTCTGACCCCGGAAGAAGAACATCAAGAAGGCACTCACCTCCTCTCCAAACACCTACACGGCGACAAAGGTCTCCTATTCACCAATCGTGAACCCAGCGCTGTAGTTGAGTACTTCAACGGCCTCGCAAAGACGGATTTTGCGCGATCAGGCACGGCCGCCACTAGAGCCTTTACGATTCCTGCTGGCGTTGTGTATTCTTTGGGAGGAGAGATTGCTGAGGATGAGGATATTCCAATGGCACATAGCTTGGAGCCCGAGTTGAGGAAGTTGAATGTTCCAACCTCGTTGGTGAAGGGAAAGATCACACTCCAAAATCCATATACTGTTTGCGAGGAGGGAGATATCCTTGACAGTAGACAAACGAGATTATTGAAACTTTTTGGTGTTGCTACGGCTGAGTTCACGGTTCAGTTGGTTTCGTAAGTTGTTCTTGATTTCAGAATATCACATTTTCTAACGAATTTAGCTACTGGAGTGCTGCTACGAATGAGGTTACGGACATGGATGCAATGGAAGAGTAGATACAAAAGCTTTTTGTTGTCGTTTTTCTAAATATCATACAAGTCAGGGAATTGGCCGGCGTTGATGGCGCTACCTTATTAATGGAAATCAAAAGAGCAATATTCGCATGGCTGCTGAACTATCTTACCCGCCCTTCCATCCCAAAATTTGTTTCCTGATAATACAAACGCGAAAATCCATTTTAGTGCCTGAAGCCAGATTGGTCAGACGTCTTACCTCTGACCTACCTCCCAGGAGCAACCAATTGCTTCCATACCAGCTGCTGAAAGTCTTGAAAACAAGCGACAAACGTAGAGGCCAAGGACCGTAAGTGATAATAAACACATAAACGCCGGCGGAGCATTTTGTAATCCGCAAAGTCGGGTAGTAATTTCGAGTGTTGAGAAGTGCTGCAAGTTACCACAAGTATTTCTTATGTTGCTGTAGAGTAGTCATGCTGTAACAAATACTACCTTGGTGAATGTGCATTGTAGAACAGCTTACCCCTGGTGATAAAGGGATGAACGAAGACTAATACTTGAGAAACCCACCACCAGATAAATCTCCCGAGCCAACTAATATCGACGCAGTTTTCGAGGGTCTTCTTCATACCCATTGCTCTCGTAGGCTCTCTTACGGGGTACTTCTTCCTCTCGTGGTCGTCCGCCGTAGGCATCTCGGTCTCTGTAGCCACCGTCTCGGCCACCATCTCGAGGTCTTACCGGCTCCATGTTGCTGCCACTCCCACCACGTGGAGGTCCATCGCGTGGAGGTCCATCGCGGTCTCCATAACGACTGCCGCCACCACGATATCCGCCGTTTCTGTCATCATATGAGCGACCACCAGAACGTGAATCATACCCACCACCTGCTGAAGGGCCGTTTCGATCTGGGGATCCGGAACCACCGAAACCTCCTCTGAAACCACCACCACCACCGAAGCCACCACGTCCACCGCCAGGTCCGGCAGGAGCACCGGCAGGAGGCGCTCCATGTCCATTCGAGCCACCAAACCCACCACGGTCTCCGCCGAATCCCCCTCTACCTTGGTAGCCAATACCTCCTCGTCCCCGATCTTGGAAGCCACCTCTTCCACCAAAACCACCGCCTCCTCTAGGGCCATCGAAGCCTCCCCGACCTCCGCGGAAACCGCCTCCTCTGAAGCCACCTGCACTCATTGGAGGTCCACCGCCAAAGCCTCCTGGGCCCATTGGTCGAGGAGGGATTGCTTTGGTGTAACCACGGCCTCCGATACCACCTCCGAATCTGCGAGGTTTCCATCCTTTGACGGTACGGCCCCGTTCTACATCTACCTTGATGCGACGGTCTTTGATACGAATACCATCACAGTTATCTAGAGCAGCTGTTCACAAGGCGCGAGCAAGGCGCAATTGTCAGTCTTTTGCCCATACTCAATGTACCTTGTGCAGGGTGTGAAGAGGGGGGAAAAGAGAAGATAGGCAGCTTGAGGGCCGTATCTGTACATGAAGATTCTTCCGGTCCTGATAGCAAGGTTGTGGGGGAGGGGGGATCGTGTTACCTCTCATATCTTTCTCTCGTTCATAGACAACAAATGCATATCCACGGTGCTTCTTTTTTTTCTTATTTGGTTTCTCGTCTTGCTTGGTATCAACAACAATACGAATCTACACGAAGTCAGCACTGGTTGCAATTAACTGGGCTTGAAAACATACTCTTTCAATGGGACCAAATCGGCCAAACTCAGATTCAAGATCTTGTTCTGTAGCATCATAACTTAATCGGGCAACAATAAGAGTTTTGAATGCATCACCACGAATATTTGGATCTTCTTGAGGTTTGTCTATAAGGAAGTGAAATTAGCAAAGTTAAACAACCAGGACAGAAAATGTCCAGAAGTCGGACTGAATATGAGAGGGTAATCGAAACACAGTGGGTCGCCCTTACAGGACACTGGGCCGTCTTTCAAGAGCTTTTCCTGAGCCTGCTTCTTCTCCAACTTGATGCGATCCTTTCGCTGCAACCAACTCTCCGTCGCAACGTATTGATCAGTCTTCTTGTATTCTTCAAGCTGAGGAAGGAAGTCTGCAAGACCACCGATGGTTGCTGTCTTTCGTTCTTCAGGCGCGTGGTCAGATGGAGGCACCCATCGAAGTGCTGGACGTGGTGCAAAAAGCACCAACAGATTTGGGGGAAGTTTATCCGTCATTGCGATCGCTATCAGATAATCGACGTCAATCAAATGTACTGATAGAGCTCACAGAGCTGTTGTTGATGGAATAACGATGGATGAGATTTCTGGCAACGCGAATCAAGGCTCCTGAATCAAGTAGGAGAAGCTTGGACCATTTAAATTAAATATATTTTTTCACGTGATCTTAATTATTCACCTCAGTCGCCAACTTCATACAATTAATCGTACCACAGTCTGGAGATCTAGGACAATCACAATGGGTGTATTAGGCATAAGAAAAGCTACATCCAGCCAGGTAAGGCTTTGGAGAAATCAATGATGAAACTACGACGTACTAACATTGCTTCAGAATGGCGTGGGCGCCTTTATTTTGCAGTGCAAACGACTCGACTTCCACTACTGTGACTGGGCCGGAAGCTCTAAGGGCATGAAGTATGGACCTCACTATGGATTCTTTTATATATGCATGTTCTAACAATATCAAAGCTCTTTCCTTCGCAGCTCACTCACGAAATTCGCTGCCACAAACCCTCAAATCGAAATCACAGTCTCTCCGAGACCTAAAAAGCACCCAGTCATAATAGGCCATTATGTCAACGGTCGAGAAAAGGCAATTTGTGTACGAGGTCTGGAGCCAGGCCAGATCTTGAAGAAGGCAGAGCTACTGCGGGATGCCAGTGGAGAGAAAGTTAAGAGGGTCGTGAAGCCAGTGAAGAGTATCAATGAGAGTGTCAGAGGTATATGGAGTCCTTTCCATGGGGGAGGCATTAAAGTATAAATGGGAATGGACAAATGTATCAAATGTATATGTATTGGGGGCGTTTCAGGGCATGATAAGCGCCTTCCTGGGATTTCGTGCGGCTCGTACGAAGAGTACGCTTGTAGAGTTAGAATCTATCGAGTCCCCTTGTGTTGTCTCTATTGATCCCATCATTACTTAGATTGAGAATGGAACTTTGTGTGTTATGGTACTAGATGGAGGTATGGCTGTCTTATATACGTCTAGTCCATATCCTGCTCTGTATATTTCCACTTATGTCTTCACAGGTCACTTCCTCCGTGTTATAGTCCACTTATCCCGTTCCTTTCCTTCCCGTTGCTGCCGTGCTGAATTCTCTAATTCCTGGGCGTGCAGCCACGCAAGTGCCATTGCACCAATGGAGCATGTTAAGCTAACAATCAGGAGCGTTTTGAGGATGCGGCAGATGTAAATCACAAGCACTATGACAACCGGTGTTAGAACTTCACATGCAACTACCTGTCAACGTTCGGTTCCACTAGAGGCTACAAAGCAGCTCTTGGAAATTAGCCAAGTTACGTTACCAGTAAGACTCACTTTCAACCATAGCCACTATCATTAGGAAAACAAGGCTGAGCCCAATCGCCGAAGACCATAATGCCGGACTAAATACTTGCTGGAGTATTAGCTGAATAAAACTACGGAGAAGCATTAATAGTAGCGGCCGTGGCCAATACTCATAGTCCATGAATGGAGGGATATGTGCTCTCGATAAAGTGGCCATGATGAGTGAAGTGGCCTACGAAGTTATTTAGAGACTGAGAGTGATGCTAGCATGGTCAGACTTGACTAATTCAATATGAATGTTTGTAGGACTAGGGGTTCAGTATGGTTAAGCATCCAAGCTCGAAAAGAGAGAGCAATGGGGAATGTATGATTTTGGAGGTCAATGATTCACCAAACGACTTTCAGATGTTTCCTTAGAAGAGTGGCATTCTTATAGTATATCCCGTGATTCATAAAATTATGACAGAACCATCTCGTTCCTTATCTACAAGTGGCTATTGATAATATCAACGAATGCTGGCTTGAGAGAAGCTCCTCCGACCAAGAACCCATCAATGTCTGGCTGTGTGCTCAAGTCCTTGCAGTTATTATCGCTGACGCTACCACCGTAAATGATTCTTGTCTCCTCGGCAGCTTTCTCGCTAACCTCTTTTTTCAACCACGATCTGATAGCAGCGTGGACCTCTTGTGCCTGCGCGGTGCTAGCAACCTTTCCGGTACCAATGGCCCAGATGGGCTCATAAGCAATGACAATCTTGGACCAGTCAGAGACCTGATCAGCGACAGCCTTGAGCTGGGATGTAACAACATCGATGGTCTTGTTGGCTTCTCTCTGCTCCAAACTCTCTCCAATGCACAGAATGACACTGATGCCTCCTGCTAGAGCCGCCTTGGTCTTGGCAGCAACGAATGCATCATCTTCTCGGAGAATGGTACGACGTTCGGAGTGGCCAACGAGGGTCCATTTGATGTTGCTGTCTTTGAGCTGGTCAACGGAGATTTCGCCAGTGAAGGCTCCGTTGGGTTTGTCGAAGACGTTTTGTGCGGCAATTTGAAGTTCGGGCTTAAGTTCCTCGCGAGCTAGGAGGAGATAGAGGGAGGGAGGTGCAATTACAACCTCTGCAGAAGAGGTAATTAGCATAAGGGGGTTTTTTAAGCTCCATCCGATACAGAACTGGCTTCAAGCAGCTCAACAGCAAAGCCGAGACGGGTAAACTGACCAACATTGGTATCCAATTTGGCATTATTGAGGTATCCAATAATTTTCTTGATGGTCTCAACAGACCCGTTCCTGTTGACCGTCAGTTTTGCTCATTTGTACGGTGTTGCTCAGCCAGTTGAGAGCTATTCCACCCCACCAAGGGACTTGACATACATCTTGAAGTTACCTCCAACAAAGAATTGACGAGGCATGATGGCGATTGGTGAGTAGAGAAGCTTAGTATAGAATTTAGAAAGTGGTGAAGAGTAGGTTTACAAATGATGTTGTAGGTTTAGGATAGAAAGACTTTCGGTATGATTCGGGGTGGACAAGGTGGAAGCTGAACTATGGTGGGACTACAATACACTACTGTATTCTTTTCCACCCCGCGCCGCCAAGACATGTCAACGCCAGTTGCAAGGACGAAAAACAAAATTCTGATCCATTTGTGTTTTCCACTTGCATCTCTTTCCCCACCACAGCTCAACAATATTACAGAAGTACTCTACATACGACGGCAGTGTTTTGGTTTGGTTTTGGTTTGGTTTGGTATAACACAGTCGTCACAAAAGGACATACCACCCTGGTGGGGCTTTACAATCCATTCCTGTCCCACGTTCTGAACTTCTGGATATGGATATTAACATTGGCATTGGCATTGGCGCTGGCATTGGGTAGGTTAGATCCCAACCCAGCTGAGATGGGATTTCTCCTTTGCTACTTTCATTATCTTTCGTACTATGATTCGATACTTTGGATCCATATGATTTCGTATCAAGGCAATAGAGTCCCTGGCATGGCACTCGCTTGACTCCGTGAAACCAGCATCATCGCATCTCCTCCTAGACATGTCTGCAAGTGCATTGAATAGAGGTCTAGGTGGTTTGCTATAGATCCTGTATGTACCTCTCAAGCCTCCTTCCTATTCGTATAGTGCAGTGTTTGTTGTATTGCAATGCAATGCAACAGCTGCCATATATGGAGCAAACAAGTGGACCATTTTCTTGATGCTTCATTACACCATCCTAATAAATAAACGGCTTGTTCAAATCTCAATTTCTTGGGTTCCCACTTTTCAAACCAGGCTTGTCTGCTTCAATCTGGTTGAGGCACTTTACGAGACCATGCCAAAGAGGTCATACTTCGCATGTCAGAACCAGTCACAGCATGCCAGCACCTTCATTGGTAGAGATGTTCGGTTTTTTGGGCTTGGGCATCTATGCAACCATAATCCTATAACAAAACCCGAGCTATCAAACCACCATATAAAGAGTTTGGGCTCGTACCTACTTGTTTTGTATCAGGGGAGCACGGGAGAAATTCAGTCTCACATCTTTTCTTGCGAGGCACATGACCTGAGAAATCTTTGTTTTCTGAACAGTTTTGCTTCTGATGTCAGGATCGTGGCATTACTATCTGGTATCATGACAGTCATTAATCATCATGGAAAGATCAGCTCCTGGCTATATGCTGTCAACCCAAACCCCCCAACCAATCTCCAATGGACGCCAATTTCTTTTCCATATCCAGAAACCCTCATAAATACATGAACTCCAACGACCTCAATTCCAATCCAAAACTGCTCAAATAGCAAACAGACTGGGTTACAGCATTTCCATTAACACCACGCCAATCACTATCAAGGCACAAACGTAAGAGCTGGATCCCTTAGTCCGAGTATCTCTGGGCATCACGTAAGACGCGTACCGGATTATTATCGCCGGTAATCACGGTAACCATCAGGGCTAGGTGAATACCGACGAGGAGAAGGTGCTGGAGAGAAAGGGTTGGGACTGAATATGATCCTTGGCTCGGTAGCCCTCCGATGTTCCATATAGTCCTCAACCTCCTGTCTTCGTCTCTCCTCTCGCCTCAATCCCTCGTACCGAAGGTCATCGCGGTGACGTAGATCATCAATGTACCTCTCATCAATGATAAGTGGTTCAGAACGGCGGTGTTCGTATCGATCTGGATAGCCATACGAGACCAATGGAGGCTCGTAGATATCCGGTCGTACATATGTCACAATAGGTAGGGCTGGTTCAACGACTGGAATAGGGCGCACGGCTGGAACTCGATCAACCCCATATCGTGCGGCATCGGCATCGACTTTGCCAGCCTGATAGGCAGCTGCAACTGGGTCGAATTCCGGAATGCCCCTTGGGACTTCAGGAACGTAATTCGGCCGGGGGCCACCACCAAATGGAGGAACACTAATAGGATCGAGGAGCACCGGGTCCGGTGGTATATGGTCTTGGATGTAGAGAGGGGCCCTGCGGATACGGCTGTGGGAACGAGTGCGTCCTCGCCGGCCGTGGCTATATCTCCTATTTCGATGATCTGACCTAGAGGAGATGGAAGTATCGTGCGAGCTGGTATAACTATATCGACTATCAGTGTCGGAATCATAACCATCAGAAGAGCTCTCGTAGTATTTCTTTCCGTGGTTTTTCTTGCGATTTCTGCCTGGCTTGACGGCTTTAATGTTCCCTCCAGAGAGTTGTATTGCACCAGATCCAATGGGGGCTGCACCTCCTGGAGGTGGAGGTGGTTGAGCTTGAGCTTGCGGTGTGTTTATTTTCGGGGCCTTATCCTGCTTCCTCTTCTCAAGGGCCGTATAGACACTCTTGGGGTCAGCATCTTGCTTTAGGGAACGCCTACAATAGCAAGTAATTGTCGTCGTCTCCCTTCCAGGACCAGTTTTGAGTGGCCTGATCTTTTGTTCAAGCTGAACAAGGGTCCATTCAAAATACGGGTCAGTGTCGTTATCGTTTAACTGCTCGAGTAGTTTGTTGACCTGCCCTAACTGGAAGTGTTGCAAACCTAGTTTCTTGTCCGAAACTGAGCCTTTCCTGCACCCACTCAACTTTTTTATCTGCCGGGCGATTTCTTCCTGAGTAAGTGAATCTCTGGTGAACTCAGCTAAGGCCCAGGTAGATTTTTCCTTCTTAGCATCCCGAGGCTGAACTTTTCGAATGGTGTGCGCTTCATAGGAGGTGAGGGCTTTCCTATAATCAGACTCATTACGGAGGGCATCTTTTGGCGTAGGTGTGAGGTCCGAAACTCGAATAGCGTTAGGAGACTTAACTTTTTGCTGTTGAGGAGGCCCAGGAGGTCCAGGAGGACGGGGAGGAGGTGGTCCACCGCCGGGGCCTCCACTGCCAATTGGAGGAGGACGTCCGAATGGTCCTGGTCCAGGAGGGCCGTTTCCAACTCTCAAAGGGGGTGGAGGGGGAGGAGGAGGATGAGGATGCGACATTATCGATAAAATATATCACAATACCACCACGTCTAGTCAACGTCTTATGATGAAGCCTAAGCAAAGAAGGCCGTGTCACTAAAGTGTCTCTCAGTAACCTTAGCCAGTCAACTTAGACCGCAAAACCGGATACGGTCAAAGGCAGGATTGGTCAAGAGATGGAACGACCCGGGGTATGATGAGATCTCTGAAGATCATGAATCCGAATTTTCCAGCTGGCGGGCGCGAGGCTATAAATCCCAAATAGCAACGTAGAGCCTCATATCACGACGGGGAGATTCTGATTTGATTGGAAAATAGGGCGGTCAACGTGGTAACAGTTTTTGGTGTGGATGGGGACACTTGTACGAACTTATACTTTGCGCAGGGTGTATTTAGAGCCCTTGGATTATGATCTTACTAAATGGTACGTTAGAAGGTGGGGTTCGGGTTTGGTTGTCGTTTTTCACTGTACTGGGATGGAAAGCATTATATGCGGGGCTACTTATTGCATGCTGCACTCTTTCACATACAGCAGCAACCTTAGCTCCGTACACATACATCCATACAGCACGGAATACCAACAACCCATGCTCACCGAGTAGATGCACGAATGCGATGCTTCTGAAGTACAGCATAAAGATCGGCCACTACTAAATGTCACTAACCTAGAGTCTATCGATACTCCATACTCCATACATTATACTCCGGACTTTATATTCTACTAAACTTCAACATCCAGTTTCTCTGATGCTATCTCCTCTGCTTCCCAGGCTACCATGCTCTCTGTTGAGAATACAGTCAGAGCGGCCCGTCTCTCAGCGCCGCCCGGTGGAGGAGAGTTAAGGTTGCTGCTCGCAGGGCCAATGAAGGTGACGGCAACTCCAAGGCGTCCAACATTGGTCCTAGCCCTTTTCCCTCAATACAGCCGGGCACAGCCATATTCGAGTAGGACGATGATCAATGGCTTTGTCTAATAACCTTACTGACAATCTGTCAGCACTAGCCACGATAGCCATGTTAAGAGAAGAAACCCGGCTCATGCAGCTTCGTTGTTGACCCATGTCAATAGTCTTCAATTTAAGCAACTTTTGTACTGTAGCCAAAGGTCGATCCGTGCAGAGCATACGTTGTTATCATTGTCATCATATGGTGCGTCTATCTATCGATATTCAGTATGCTGAATGGTCTTTCTTCCACGACCGAGCCATTGAAATTGAAGGTTGCTTCTACGCCCGTTCCGCCAGCCTCTTCAATCTCCCGCAGTGGCCTACTTGCCCATGGAATTTAGCCTCGTTTGTTCTCAGATCGTGTGCATTGTTGTCCTTGGATCAATATACTTTTTGCGAGCAGAAAAGCTTGAGCTGATTTGACCACAAGTTCCAATGGTCTTCCTCATGTGTTCTTTGTGCAACCGTTATCCATCGACTCTCTGATGCCGATTTACAAAGTCTACATAAGCTCTCTCGTCTAGGTTATGCTGGAGTTCACTAAATCATGTGAACTATTAGCCTTCTGCGGTACATCGTGTCGCAAATTTTCAGCTTCCCATAAAATTACTACCTATCACTCTGATAAAAGACCTACGGACCACAAATCTCTCAAGTATTGAGGGATCGATCGGTAGCTGACACTCATGTAACTTGGCTTTCCGAATCCGAGCATCCGTAAGTCCGGCTGAAACTCAAATGCAACCATGTTGTCGGCATGTGCATCTCACTACATCTGAGGAAACATAGGCCATTCAACTGAAACTTTTGTCTAAATCAGGTCTAGAAAAGCAAACATAGAACCCCGCACCAGGAAAGTTACTACTCGAGCTACTTGTGCCACAGCAACCCCTCTATAAGTCAACTGGGCTTGTTCTCGTCCCGAGAAACGCACCAATTCAACCAATCACCAGTTTCTCGGGGCCTGTTCTAGCAGCTGACTCAAAGAACTATTAAAAGCCATATTCTATTACTCGTAGATTCTACACTTCCTCCCGGACTTCCCAGAAATAACAAGTCTCTTGCCAGCCACGGGAAATTCACTTAGTGATTGGCCATTTTCAACTATCACAAACCAAGATCTCATCCAGGAGAAACTCTTCTTCTACGCCATCGAGCTTCTAAGACAAAAATCCCTCATGGAAGATAAGCCTTAGCAAAATATGAGGCGAACAAAATGTGATACGTTGGTGGGTTCCTTACGTTCTCCCAATGCCGAAATTTGATGAGACCTTGCTGGGCCGAAGTGTGCGTCTTCACAGCCTTGGTCTAAAGGTGTGATCATGCATCGAAGTAATGCAATAACATAACAGCCCTTGTGATACACCGAAGGCCACTTACGCAATAATGTTCAGCCACCCCTTAACCTTAGATAATCTTCACAAGATGCTTTCACTCAGTGATTTACGCAAGTCAATTCAAAGACATATTCTCAACTTCAATATGTAATAAAGACGTCTAACTACTATCTCTCAGCATAGCTCGTCATGTCTGAGCAATAAACCTGGAGCGTAGCCTAAAAACGGATCAGATATGTCGGTAGTTGTGCAAATTGTTGCAATTTAGTTTGAACAAATTCATGGAGTATAACAAAGGCAGGCTTTCTAAGGGAGTTTAATGATAATTGGGCATAGAGAGCCAACCCAAAGCTGCAGATTACCTCTTACTTTCTCCAAATATTTACGTTCTAAAACACCTGATTGCACTTGGCAGGAACTGACGTTGACCCTTTTTTATAATTTTTACGGCCAGTCGAATTCGAATCGACGAAATGAAGGAGAATCTCGACCTCTGGCTCAGCCATGGAAATGCCGGTACACCAACAGTACTTCCACACTACCTCGCTCTCCCAATAAACCACAGTGCAAAGAGCCTCAAATACCGAGTAGATATCAAGACCCACAATCTGCAGCGGGAATGCATCATGTACATGTAAAGTAACTATAGTACAGCATGCATCGATCATATCGTAGTCGTATCGTGGCGTTGGAGATCGAGTGTTGGGCATCAACGCCTTTATACATCCAGGGCAATACTCGGTGGCCCACTCTAGAGTTGAGCCTCATCGTGCCCCTTGTCTTTGGGTTAAATTATTGTAGATGCAACCTTCATTAAGACGGTGTGGTATGCATTCCTGTGACTAGCGGTGTACATATGATAATTTTGGGAGTTCTGGAAAGTTTCCTCCTGAGTCGCCTTGATTATGAGATGACGTGGTTATTGAGGAAAGATTTGCTGGGAGCACGACCTTTTTTTTCAGATGACCAATTTTGTTTGTTGGATTTTGATTAGAGTATATAGATAGGGGATTCATTCTGTTCAGTTACATACATATCGTCTTCAAACAATAAGGACCTGATTTGGGGGACACTAAGCTAGAACTTGTCAAAACTGGCGGGCATATTGACTATCTCGTTAAGACCTACCTTCTTTTCCCCGCCCGCAGCGAATACAAAGGTAATTTCATGTTGTGGTGAGCTTTGCTAAGCCAATACTCTGTTTGTTAGCATTCCCTGTCTGTCAAATTTTACACTGGACTTCTTTCTCTAGGCTTTGAGACCTAGCTCCTTGTATCTATAAACTTATAGAAAGTACACCATTTCCTCTAGTTTTATTCTTCCCTCAATTCTTGAATAAAAGGGTCCGTCCTTTGAAGAATTTGTGGAGGTGGTAGTCTTTGGACAGAACTCTGCAATCGTCTCGCTCAATAGCACCAGTAGGCTCTTCTTTGGATGTGATAATCTATTGGTCTATTTCTCTATTAAGCATATATAGCTAAGATGGTGGCTAAAAGTTAAAGGATGTCTTAGCATCCCCATTTCCCCGTAATATTCTATCTGCCCCGTTTTTAAAGAGTGACAGGGTGTTCCAATGGAGCCGGGCAAACATGTCCTGGTGCTCAAGTGAAGCTAGTTACCGTTCCTAAACGCCATAGTCCTATGTGATTTGCAATGAATCATATGTGTATTTTCCAACTCCCCTTCAAGCGATGCACTCTTTTATTAATAATGGCTTGGCCTGTCAGGAGCTCAAGCTAAACCTCTCCTGCACTTCCGCCCACAACGCAGCACACGCAGGATTAAGCATCTTATCCACCCACAACATACGTTGAAAGCATGCCTCTGCTTCTAGCCAGTTTGCGACAGGCGTCCAAGGAAGAACCTCAACAACTCGGCTCGCAAACCAAGTCGTCTCGGATGGTTCGAGCGCTAAACTACCTCCAACAAAAAATGCCCAAAGCAAAATCTCTGCATATGGCGTTTCAGAGTCCGGAATTGCCTTGAGTTCCCCATACAATACCTCGACATTCTCAATTGCAGCGATGATGTCATGCTTCAGAGCACAAAGTGCGGAATATTCGTGATCAAAGTTCCGGAAACAAACAGACATGTAAATTGATGCAGCTATGCAACAGATATCGAGGAACTGATCAGTAAATCCGAGGCTGGGCATGGCACGAAATGTTTGTCGCAAAGTGAGAATTTGTTCTTCTAGAGCATGTCTCTGGGCGTCAAAGTTTTGGACTTTTGTTAGTGTTGCGGTTTGGTTGTTGTCAAGTGTTGTTTTTAATGCTGCCAGATACCGAAGATTTTCGATTAAACCAAACACCTCCTCTTTCGGGGTGGGGACTGGTTGGGCATACATAATATCCCGGCCAGCTTGGTTGAATGGGCTGATTGGAGAGATGAGGTATGGCTTTGAACTGTGAATTCTTGCCAAGGTTGCATTGCACCTTACCAGTATCAGTAGGCTTCCATTTCCTTACAAATATTACTTACCATAATATTGCCATATTCAAAGTGCTCCTGGATTCTATATTTTGCTTCTCCTTTTTCAATTTTACCGTCTCCTCCAAAACATTTAGATGGATCTGAGACTTTTCTACGGCACCGGCGACATGCTTTATTCATTAGTGTCAACTTATCAAAAAGACTTAGTGCAACTACTTACACAATTCATTCCCATTAACACAATTAATTCAAGGACCTCGGTTGCTATTGCAGAGTCTTCCGAGGACATCTTCTCGTTGATCAGATGGTGAGCATCCTTTATATGCGCGGCCGGAATGGTGGTTTTCTTAGTTGCATCCAAGAAAAATTCCGGACGTGGCACTGTGTCTAGTGAAGACGGAAGGTCTCTCGCGGAAATGAAATTCCAAAATGACCTTAGCATACCCTGGCTCGATTCAGATTCAAGAGGAAGTATGATAGGCATTATCATCGAGATAACTATTTACTCGTTAGATTCGTTGATTTGGTTTCTAAACCTTGCTTGAGG
>Ga0247734_1001639_pt1 | contig 16614 bp, 18 predicted proteins | sample UWRJL103311B2_FD_180933 | JGI IMG/M metagenome (GOLD analysis project Ga0247734, IMG submission 180933) | Plant litter microbial communities from Arlington Agricultural Research Station in Wisconsin, United States - UWRJ-L103-311B-2 | ecosystem: Environmental > Terrestrial > Plant litter >... | reverse complement strand
CGATACTGGATATTGTGAATCTTACTATACAGTATACAACTATGAAGAACACATCTCCTCTTTGGTTCCCATAGAGCCTTATACCCTCATTTATTTGCCTTACACTCCTTCGGTATTCCTGTCTGTCACGTTCTCACTTCTTTGGTGCCTGTCAACGTCTTGCGACAACTCCACTCACTCAAACCCAATCGCTCCACAGCCTCGCTGCCCTTGTGACGAAGCACGACCCGTGAAGGACTACCCAGACCACCGCTTGTGACAAGCATGCACATACAGAGGCACCTCTAACGAGTAATTTGACTCGGAAGAAGTATAAAGCTTGAGATTTGTCCAAGAAAGAATTCATCCTACTTCTACCATCCTACAGTAACACAACAATTTCCAGAGCTTTAGCAATTAATGCCATACCTACCGATTACACAACTATTAGTACAATTCAATGGGACGGTCGCGAGATCGGAGTAGGACACGATCTGTTGAAAGGAAAGAAAGGAAAGCAAGGAAGCAATCGCCTGGGTTGAATGGGCAGACCTCTCAAGAAGGGCCCAGCACTGTCACGTACACACATAAGAAACCTTTAAACGAAGAATCGCCCTTGATATCTCCAACACAGATGGAGAACGAGGAGGAGGAGGGCCTCATCGGTGGGGATGACGGCGCGTTGGAACAACAGGACACATTCACTGAAACCAAGAATCTACTGTATATGATACTGTTGACCATTAGCATTGGTGGGCTACAATTGGCATGGGCAGTAGAGCTTTCAAACGGAACACCATATCTGCTATCGCTAGGACTAAGCAAGTCTTTGATGGCATTGGTTTGGATAGCAGGACCTCTATCAGGAGCCTTGGTTCAGCCCTATGTCGGGATTCTGAGTGATGACTGTCGTTCGCCTTGGGGCAAAAGAACTCCGTTCATGGTTGCTGGTGGAATTGCTACCGTGATTTCTTTACTTGCTCTAGCCTGGGTGAGGGAAATGGTAGGAGGGGTCTTGGGGCTGTTCGGGGCAGATCCTGAATCTGGTGGGGTCAAAACTACCATAATTGTATTTGCAGTCCTGTTTATATATATGGTGGACTTTGCAATCAATACTGGTATGGGATTTCGAAAACTGGTTATGGGATTGCTGTACTAACTCACTATAGTACAAGCGGCGATCAGAGCCTTTATCCTGGATTGTTGTCCAAGTCACCAACAGGGTATGTCACGTCCATCCCTTAGCAGGATAATCTAACGATGTAGAATCTGCAAATTCCATGGCCAGTAGGGTTGTTGGTATAGGAAATATTTTCGGATTCTGTGCTGGCTATATAAATTTACCCAAACATCTTTGGTTCTTGGGTAGAACGCAATTTCAGATATTATGCGCTTTGGCCAGCATAGCTTTAATCAGCACTGTCGTACTAAGTCTAAGTACTATCCGGGAGCGAAATGCTAGTCTTGAGCCTCCACCAACGAAGACGAAGTCTGGTGTGGTTGCTTTCTTCAAGCAGGTAGTAAAGTCAATCAGGCGATTACCTCCGCAGACTAGAAAAGTCTGCGAGGTTCAGTTCATGGCGTGGATCGGGTTCTTCCCCCAACTCTTCTACTCAAGTTCATATGTTGGCGACATATATGTTCAGCCGTTTCTGGAAGCCAACCCAAACATGACTCCAGCAGAAATTGATGTTCTCTATGAAAAGGCTACCAGGGTAGGCACATTTGCTCTTCTCATCTACGCCATCACTTCTTTGACTACGAATGTTCTTCTTCCATTTTTCATCAACCCAACCTATGACGCTGCCTCAAGCACTTCCGAACATTCGCAAAAGAGCTACACAACAGCCACACAACGCTTCACGGCGCGCATTCTAGACAGTCTTGTTATTCCGTGGCTTACACTACGCCGTGCTTGGATGATTAGCCATCTGATCTTTGCTGGATGCATGTTTTCGACACTATTCGTGCGAAGTGTTGGCGGTGCTACTGCAATCATTGGCATTGTTGGAATATCATGGGCTATGACACTTTGGGCACCATTTGCAATCATCAGCGCTGAAGTTAGCAAACGAGATGCGCTGAGAAGATCTCGGGGTATTGAGACAGATTCCGATGATCAAGCTGGTTTGTCCTTTCTTCTCTCAATCTCGCTCAGGCTAACGTATCCTAGGTGTCATTCTTGGGCTACATAATATGGCAATTGCAACTCCTCAAATTCTTGCTACAATCTTATCCAGTATAGTCTTCAAATTCCTACAGAAGCCACGGGGCACACCGGGGGATCGTAGTATCGCTATCGTGCTCGCTGGTGGCGGCGTTTCAACTCTTGTGGCAGCTTTCCTGACGGCGAGAATCAAGGATGAGGTGGAGATTCCAGATAGTCTGGTAGAGGAAGGCTCGGAACAGAGACGTAGCATTGAACGGAGGAGAAGAAGTAGCGAAGGGGCATTTGTGCGAAATAACAGCCTTGGCAGCTTGCAGTATTGAGCAGTAGAGATTAATAAACAATAACTGAATTGGTTGTACCTAACATAGGGGCTTAAGCGAGTTTCACGTGATTCTCCTGTTAAACCCCGCCTTTTCTTGCTTTTTACACCGAGGTAACTAACCATGTAATGTCAACATCACTCATCCATCTGTCTTAAAAACAGAAGCCATACTATATAGCAAGATAAATGATCTAACATCAATCTGGTCCTTGTTTGGTATGCAAACCGTACGTTATCTATTTCTTCAACCTGATCCAGCCCTTCTAAATTTACTAATCTTTCTGTTAGAAGTGACGTGTACTTTATTTAATTGTGATTCCTAAGGACTTGAATTTATTATCTGTCACTTGTCATACTTTCTACCCATCACACCTTACCATACTCTAGAAGAGCGCCTCGAGATGACGATTCTTCGACCAAATAAGACTCTCCGGATCCCAAGCAAGGGCCTAACTTACGCATATATCCACCTACAATCACCATCTGGATCTAACAAGCCAACGCTCCTTTTCATTCACGGCTTTCCATCCACATCACATGATTGGCAACCTCAGATTGAATTCTTCAACGCCCTTGGATATGGCATTATCGCGCCTGATTGTCTCGGATATGGTGAGACCTCAAAACCACTTAACACCAGCCTCTACATAGGTGAATCTATGGCTTCTGACGTTGTTGCCATTCTCGATCACGAGAAAATAGCTACAGTGATAGGGATAGCCCATGACTGGGGAACTTATCTCTTGAGTAATCTAGCGATATGGCATGAGAGCAGAGTAGAGAAACTGGTGTTTATGAGCGTGCCATACAGTCCACCTGGGAGGAAGCTTGATGTCCATGGGATTAATCGGGCAACGAAGCAGAGTTTGGGTTATGAATTATTTGGCTATCAGGTTTTCCTTGCTAGCGAAGGGGCGGGGAAAATTGTTGGGGATCATGTGAGTCTTCATTCCATTTCTTTTCTCAAACCAACTGAAGGGCAGAAGGTTGCATGGTATGGGTGTTGGGCTTAGCTGACTTACAAAGTGGGAGTCTTTCTTCCATCTAGTCTTTCCAGCCGAATCGGATGTCTGGGCCACGACATTCGCGCCCCTCAACACCATGTCATCATACATTCAATCCGACAAAGTTGTACCTTTAGCTCCCTATGTCTCCGCAGAATCAAAAGCCCACCACCATTCCATGTTCGGTAATGACTATTCAGCGCCATGCACCTGGTATAAACGCGGCATTGCGAATTTAGGTTTGGAAGCCGAAATTGTCGCGTTAAAAGAAGGGAAAATTAGAGCGCAATTAAGGAAAGAAACCCTAATGATAACCGGAAGTAAAGACAAAGTGTGTTTAAGCGACAAGGCAAGGATGGTTATGAATGCTATTGTGGAAGGTGGTGAAAAGGGGAAGCTGTTGAAAGTCGTGGATCTGGAGGCTGGACATTGGATTATGCTGGAGAGGGTAGAGCAGACTAATACAGTGCTTTTGGACTTTTTAGAAGCTGGTGGGAACGGAAAGGGAGGAAAGAGTATGCTCTAGGTCACAGCTCAGGTGGAAATATAAAAATAATTCTCTGTGGAAAAAGGTTCTCGAAATTCTGTTCCGAGCTGTTATGAGATACGATATATGTGATACACATCTTGATCGATACATATGTTCTCAAGTGAAAATTCTAAGCCAGAGAAGATTGCAGTTCGTAATTATTCGATACCTGGGGACCTGCCGAGTGCATGAGACATTTGACTTCTAATGTAACCGTATATCTCTCGTATGACTTGAATATTTTGGGAGATCATACCACTAGAATATTGTATTTGAATGTCGTATTAGGATTAAAGGAATTAGGCTTACCTTATATTGCAGACTTTATGTAACATTAGAGTCCTACTTGTATTCTTGAGCAGTAATTTCACATGACTTCAGAATCCCCCTTTTATTCGGCTGAACATTTACCGAGCGGGACAACTCTTCATTTGTACCGAATATGTTCCACTTATTTTGTATTAGCCAAAAGCAACTCGTATGTCATTAACCCTCCGGTGAATGCCAACCTGCATAGGCTTCTTTAACTCCCTTGCCTGTGATTGATGGAATTGACACCGATGAACATGGGGAACATGTGGGGTAACGATTTCCAGGGCTCTCCCGTGGTACCTTTTTGTTAGCCCCAAAATAATCCTTGATAGAACAAAAGACTTATTCTTACTTTGGTGAAACAAAACTTCTTCGTTGTTATGCTCTTGGAAATTCAGAATTAACAATGCGAATCTTCAAATTTTTGTTGACGCTCTCTACGTGTCTGTGGGCGACGAATGCTACTGACAATGGCTTAACTACAAGTGTGACATGGGATCCATATAGTCTGACTGTCAACGGTAACAGAGTTTTCATTTTGTAAGTATTTATAATTTCAGTGTGCCAAACATTCACTGACCGATGTTGCTAGTTCTGCCGAATTTCATTACCAGCGAATCCCGGTGCCAGAAATGTGGCTTGTAAGGGGAATGCCTCCAAAACCTCAAGAAGACAAGTTAACCGTCAATTATTTAGGACATATTTCATAAATTCAAAGCGAATGGATTCAACACGATCAGGCAAGTACCCAGTCAATTAGGTGGCAACTCCGTACTAATCAGAGCAGCGTCTATTTCTTCTGGTCTTATCACTCTCCTTCCAAAGGTGTTTATGACTTCAAGTCTCCCGGAAAGAATGTTCAGCTTCTTTTTGACTACGCCAAGGAAGCCGGTCTTTGGGTCATTGCACGTGCGGGGCCATACTGTAACGCAGAAACCAACGGTGGTGGGCTTGCACTATATGGATCTGATGGAAGTTTTGGAAACTTAAGGACAGGTGATCCGGTGCATCAAGAAGCATGGCTCCCGTGGGTTGCACAGATTGGAAAGATCATAGCAGCGAACCAGATCACAAATGGTGGTGTAAGAGTTTTGTGACTTACTGGGAATCGCGCTGACCAGAAACAGACAGTTATTTTGAATCAAGTCGAGAATGAACTTCAAGAGACAGTTCATCAAGCGAATAACACTGTCGTCAAATTCATGGAGCAACTCAAAACGGTAAGTAAATACCGAAGTCTACCTCCGATGTCGTTGGGTAGCTACCCTTTTCAACAAAGCTAACGTTTCAACCAAATTTCAGGCTTACAAAGCAGCTGGGATAGTTGTGCCATTAACGCACAATGAGAAAGGCCAGCGAAGCATTTCTTGGAGTACAGATTACCAAAACGTTGGAGGTGCTATTGATATTTATGGACTTGATAGCTACCCTGGTGGACTTTCCTGCACAAACGTCAACACTGGTTTCAATCTCGTTCGAAATTACTTTCAATGGTTCTCAAATTACTCGTATACACAGCCAAGCTACTTTCCAGAGTTTGAAGCAGGATGGTTTAGTGCCTGGGGAAGTGGCTCCTTCTATGATGACTGCCTGGCTGAGCATGACCCTGCTTTCGCTGATGTGTACTATAAAAACAATATTGCTCAACGAACCACGCTCCTAAGCTTGTATATGACTTATGGAGGAACTAATTGGGGACATTGTACGTCCTCTTCTAAATTCCATTTCTTGGCTAATGTGCAATAAGCTGCTGCTCCAGTCGTTTACACATCGTACGATTACTCGGCACCTCTGCGTGAGACGCGACAAATCCAAGATAAAATGTATCAGACAAAGCTGATCTCACTGTTCACGAGAGTTTCAAAGTCTTTGCTAAAGACCTACATGGTTGGAAATGGCACTGGATACTCAGTAACTATATATGTTTCCCTTGACGATGCAGGTGATTAACTACGGGTAGGTTGATACTCCAGCAATTTGGACGTGGGAGCTACGTAACCCTGATACCAACACCGGGTTTTACACTGTTCAGCATGCAACTTCGAGCTCAAGAGCTTTGACGACTTTCAGCGCAAATCTCAACACCTCAGCAGGCATCATAACTGTCCCAAACATCACCTTGAATGGCCGTCAAAGCAAGATACTCGTCACTGATTATCAGTTTGGAAGCCATACTTTGCTTTACTCCTCTGTGGACATTCTTACTTATGGTGCTTTCGATAAAGACGTTCTTGTCTTGTATTTGAACCAAGGTCAAGTAGGCGAGTTCGCGCTCAAAGGTGGAAAATCGAACGCATTCACTATTCATGGAACTTCCCAAGTCACTTCGGCATCTTCAAAAATCGGTGCTACTACAGTTGTCTATACTCAGGGATCAGGACAGACAGTTCTCCAGACGGATGGTCTTTTGATCTATCTACTTGAACAGAAAACCGCGTGGAAATTCTGGGCACCTCCAACGACAACTAACCCTGATGTGAAACCCGATGAGCAAATATTTGTCTTGGGGCCATATCTTGTTCGAAGTGCATATGTCTCGCATGAAGTTGTTCATGTTTCTGGTGATAATGACGTTGCAGCCACAATAGAAGTGTACACTGGGAGAGCCACAATCGAGACCATCGTTTGGAATGGAATCCGTCTTCCAGCTACAAAGTAAAGAATTATCTACTTACAATTTTTCCTCAATATATTGCTTTACTAATTGAAATAAGTAGGAGTTCTTACGGTTCCGTTACAGCAAAAATCCCGGGAACAGCGGATCGTATTATTTCTCTTCCAAGTCTAATAAACTGGCGGTCTGCAGATTCGCTGCCAGAGAAGGATCCGAAGTATGTTGATTCAAAATGGACAACTTGCAACAAAACAACTACATTGAGCCCTATCGCTCCATTAACCAAGCCTGTATTATTTTCTAGTGACTACGGATTTTATTCTGGTGCTAAAGTGTACCGTGGCTACTTTGATGGCACCAATACAACATCTGTGACGATCACTGCGTCTGGTGGACTTGCTTTTGGATGGAGTGCTTGGCTAAACGGTGCTTTTATCGGCGGGAATGTCGGCAATGCATCTTTGACCACTACTACGGCCCAGCTTGCCATATCTCCCTTGAATTTGAAAAAATCTGGAAATGTCTTGACAGTTGTGGTAGATTATCACGGCCATGACCAGACTTCGACTGCTAAAGGTGTTGAGAATCCCCGTGGTATTCTTGGGGCTTCACTTTCTCCAGCTATTACTGGAACCACTGGATTCAAAGAATGGAAAATTCAAGGAAATGCCGGTGGCTCGGCAAATATCGACGCTATTCGTGGGCCGATGAACGAAGGGGGTCTTTATGGCGAGAGAGTTGGTTGGCATCTCCCTTCGTTTAAGCCCGAAACACCGCAATTTGATCGAACAAGTCCATTTATTGGGATTGCTAAATCTGGCATCCAATTCTATATCACCACGTTTCATTTGAATGTGGATTCTGACCTTGATGTGCCCATTGGTATTGAGTTAGCTTCGCCAGCCGGAACGGTCGCAAGGGTTATGATATGGATAAATGGATACCAGTATGGAAAATATGTGCCTCATATTGGTCCGCAAACCAGGTTTCCAATCCCTCCAGGAGTCTTAAACAATCGAGGTCTCAACACGCTGAGCTTGAGTCTCTGGGCAATGACTGATGCAGGAGCAAAGCTTGACAAAGTAGAGCTGTTCACATACGGTTCTTATCAAACGGACTTCAAATTCAACAAAGACTGGAGCTCTTTGCAGCCAGGTTGGGACGCTAGAAGATTGGAGTATGCATGATTCATATTTCCACATAGATAATAGACATAATGTGTAAATTCTCTTCAGACCTTTAAGTTTCCTTAACCTTTCACGATTTGTGCATTCGGTCGATTTATGTTGAATAGAATAGCCCAAAGCATTGGTGTGTGTGGCTACAGTAGTGGGGTAGCACCCCTAAATGATTGGTATGGTGAGCCAAATTGCTCAGTTTCCACCTAAATCGTCAAACCCATGCGAAGCAATAAGAAATAATTTTATATCTGCCTCCACAGCTTAAAGGAAAGAAGCATTTCAAACGTTTAAAACTAACGAAACCATTGTCACTGCACATTGAAAAGACAGAACCCGTCATCTATCAAATCGCACCCCCCCCACGAGCCAGTTAACTTTTCCCTTTCTGCTTCTTCTTCATTTCTTGAAACTTCCACCGCAAATATTCCTCCTCATCAGTCTCAACGGCAGGCGCTGAAGCCCTACCAGTAGAAGGTCCAGATATACTCGTTTCCTTGCTCTGTCGCTGGGCCCCAATGATATCCAATCCATCCTTGCCTATCTCCACGTCATCCTCCTCGTCCACATCTTCACTAGTATCTGACGAATCGTCATCTTCGCTCTCGGGATCTTTCGCGTTTCGTCTAGAGGGACGGTACATCGTCTCATTACTTCTCTCTATTTTAACCGCTCCCGAATGGTCACCAAACCTATCATGGCGCGTCCCTTCCCTCCGGGCCAATTCTGCATCTACGGCGCCCAGTGTTTCTTTCATGTACATGTCGAATTCTTTGGATGCTAATGCAACCGTATTGAACTGTGCCTTACCCAATGTGACCGCCTCTGCTCCAGGCTGTCTCGTATCATACTCTGCAAGTGTGATTGCTGTCTGGAAAGCATTACGTATCTGTCTTAGTAGAGAAAATTTGTCAACCAGAAGTGTTACCAATTAGGTAGAGACTATACCTTCCATTCCATGTAGCAAGTCCTTCCCTCGTCATTTGCTTAAAATTTGATTTCGCAAACTTCATGATCTCCTTCGACTTCACCTTGAAACTTGCCGTGTTTGAATTTTTCTGCTCAGCAAGAGTGCGGTCTATGAGGAGCTGGTAGATTTTGCGCGTAGCTTCGAGGTCCAAACGTGGATAGAAGAGACTCATGTGAATTCGGGACTTGAACGCTAGGTCGATATTGCCAACACGGTTAGTAGTTAAGAACAATATTCCCTTAAATATTAGCAGTTGTTGATGCTAGCCCTTTTCTGGAGCTACTTACACTGTAATATTCCAGAGTGCGTAGGAAGACGCTAACGACGGAGTTCCGTCTGAGATCTGTTTTATTCCTGTAATTTTATTATGAGAATTTATTTGCAAACTTATTCAATAGTCTCACCGCTTAGCCATAAAGACACTTCAGTTTGTTAGTTATCTATTGGGAAATGTAGGCTCTTGTACTTACTCTGCTTCATCTAGAAGTAGTACACAACCCCATTTATGAGCCATTTGAAAGTTATGGTCCAAATGAATCTGTACTTCAGCAGCGGTCTCTCCAATGTCTCCACACGTGATTGGGAAGAGAGGCCGTTGAGTAAGATCAGCAACGCATTCTGCTGTTGAGGTTTTCCCCACACCTTTTACTGTCAGCAAGCTATTCGCTGCTTTTATAATAGTACCATACCTGGTTCTCCGTGGAGAAGAATTATCAGACCTTTACCCTTCCCTCTAACAAGATCTATGGCGGCACTTATATTATAAGTAGCTTCAATGCCGGGCAGTGTAGGCTTTGCGTGATTTCGCACCAGAGCCTTAACAGATTCCTTATGTCCTGGTGGTCTACTTTTATTAATCATAATATAACAGTATTCATAGGGGTGCTCACAACACGAGACCATCAAAGTTATTTGTATATTTGATATCCGAAAGGTCATCAATTTTCAAGGTGACTGACCAACGCATCAGTTAACATACCATCATAAGATAACTTTTCATACCCCACTGTCTGCCTCGCAACACAAACCCATATACCCAATCCGGGAGTAATATCTTATCTTTCTCGGTTAATTCTTCAGCTGGAAAGATTCTAAGTGCATGACTATTCTTGTCCAAATACTCTCCCACTCGTTCCTCGTCGAAATTGATATCCTTTTGGATAAAGTCACTTCCACAACCTATCAAATGAGTATCTGTACTGCTACAAGATTGAGGAGTGTATCAAGTAGTGCTACTTACACCCTTCTTGAAATTTGTCATGGCCGCAGGGTGGCGGTTTTTTCGTCTCACGATAATCAGGCGGCGTAAGCATGGTTTGATCAATACCTAAGTTCGGCTGCCACTTTGGGTTTCTGTTGATGGCTAACGTCTGATCAACAATGACTTGCCCTTCAATCTGATAACAGGTTAATATTTGGTCAAAAACTTGGGATTAACGTGTGAGGAAGGATTACCTCCTCGGCCGGCTCATCCAAAGTCATCCCAACGAGCATTTGGTGCATGCATGGAAGGCTTGTCAGCGCAAGATACCTGGTAGCTCTACGAATGAGACTCTCTCTGAGAGCTTTACATGATGTATCAAATTTCACAGGGTATACAGCCAGAGAATTGATAGGTTTTACGCCTTGGAATCTATTGCTGGTAAGCTAAGTATTTACCTAGCGGAAACGAATCCTTTGCGCAATATGTATCAACTCACTTGCGAATGCGGAATGAACGAAGGTCAGGACCGAATTCAGATCCAGTGAAACCTAGACTGTAACAGTCTACAGTAAAGCCTTCTAATGGCGTAGGCTTTGTCTCTTTATCTAGCTGCGAGATCATGGGCTCACGGCCGCCCTTTTTGAATTGTCAGAGTGAATATTCATGTCTCTTTCAATTAATGAATAAAATCAGCTAGAAAATTACCGTATAGGAGACAAGACGATAGATCTTGTTTTTATCGGAATGAGTTATCACGTCATCTCCTAGCTTGAATAGATGCCACAGGTCTGGAAACTCAATTGTCGCAGCTGTACCGTCCTTGATTTTGGTTCTGAGGTCAAATGTTGGTCCTAGGTCAACATCAAGAAATTCGATGAGTAGTTTCAAATCAGCAAGGAGATCCCTATTATTGTATTCGTTATCTATTCTGTCCTGTTCTTTTTTTGCTCCTTCTGTTGATTTGGAATTTTTTGTCTTCTCGTTAAGTATTTTGGCTTCCAGCTCCACTGCGCTGGCCCTAATTTCTTCTTCAAAGATGACTAATATCTTAAAAGGCCTTAAAATTACTGTTGAAGATTTATTACCATCTTGTTGCCTATAAAAACTTGGCTGTACTGGCTGTTTAGTTATCCGTCCCAGATGCTGGGCCAGGAGTGTCGGGCGAATCCTTAGCCTCCTTGGTGATTGGGATACCACAGATAGGTCGCTTAGTGCTCCTGATAGAGGGTTCTTTAGGGGTTCATAATCGACTAGGACTTCTAGAGCAGGCTGTTGGTTGGGTGATGGAGTTTTCGATTCTTGATTTATTTCATATTCTTGTAAAGTGGACCGTTTGAGCTCATGTCGATACACGCAATTATCCGGTTTTTTCGTTAATTCAAAGTCACTGGGAAGTCTTCCAATGTCTTTTTGTAGTTTTCGGACCTCCTCTTCTAGTATTTTAACCCTTAAGTCGGTGTAGGACACATGTAACATAGCTTGCAGTTTTCGACGATCCAGATCAGTTATTTCTTTCTCACGTTCAAAGTTACCTAAATGTTCAAATGTCCATCTAAATAGCCTTATTCTATCATCGCGGTAATTTCCTGGGACATTTAGTACGGATTCGGCAATATGTTGTAAAAAGGCTGCCTCCTGCTCGATTTTGTCTTTCGATTCGAGGGCATGACTTCCAACACCCTCCTTCGCAGTTTCCTCGATGTCCTTCTGAACACTAAACTCATTCTGCGAAGATTTTTGTTCTGTCAACTTAGGAACAATAAGGTCTTCTTCACATGCTAGATCCTCTTTTCTAGTCGTTTCCTCATCGATCTTGGAGCTCGGAAGTTCCGAGTCCAATAAATCAGAATTCCTGTCTTTTTCTGCCATGATGAAAATTAAGGCTCTAATCAATGATTGTGATAATTAAAGCTGTTGTAAGGCTGGCTTGAACTGAGAAAGAAGAAAGTGCTTTAGTAGGTGGCGAGCTAATAACCTGGACCAAAAGGTGGAGTGTCATGCATTGCATTGCATTGCATCCTCATCGGTGTTTCTCTTCTGGCATCAATGGCTGACTCTAAGAGGTTGAAATTCTTACAGCCTATTTGCTAAATTGACTGGGCTGGTAGTATCCTGAATTTCTGCTGCAGTCATCCATGCAATATTGAGTTTCATTGGTTTCAATCCTTGTCTTTATGCCGAGCTGAGTACGTTTGCTAGCAAGTGAAGCTGTCAAAGTTCATATGATGATTGCTTCTTATTCGTCTAAATTCCTATAATGTGCCACAAAACAGACAGGATGCCCGATGCGTAATTGCGGATTAGTGGTCAGTGAGTTAACGCGAAGAGCCTCAACTGACACGTTAGCAAGTACTTCTCTGAGACCTGAGTAGTTGAAATTAATGGATTTGGAATATACAGCCAAGTCAAGCACTCAAATTAAAGCCCATCTTAATCAAGCTTATATTGACAAGTGATAAGCAAAAAAGAAATGGAAATTCTTCTGCGGGAGCAATTTCAGATTTCGCGGCCCGGAGTGGCCGTCAACGAGGCTGCAATGTTTGTCGAAAACAACATAATTCTCACTCAACAACAGTCTCCAGTTTATGCTAGTCAGCTAGATCGATTTGTGTCTGTGGAAGAAGGGATAAAACAACAACAAATAAGGTAACTTTTATAACGTCTCACACTTTATCATATGCTTATACCCAAACAAGCACCGAATTATGGAAAGTGGCAAACGATGCGAAAAATGATCTTTTCAGGCTTATGGAGGAAGTCCAAATCAAGATTAGCAAGAAAAGCAAAGCAAGGTACCAGCCACTAGATCTGCGAGATTGCACGTGGGCAGAAGTGATGTTAGCCGTTCAGGAGACGAGCCAGCGGTGGAAAGGACTGCCACAAATGGCATTAGGCCGAAAATGTCTCGATAAATTGGGACAGAATTCGGAGGCATTTCAAGCTTGGATTGGACTTCTTCCTGCCGGAGACTATGGATCAAGGCAGGTCCACCCAAGATAACTCCATTTATACGTACTCATAGTGCATAGTATATGCGGTGTTTTCAAGCTTGCCATTGGCGTTAGTTGAACTAATATCTATGACATCACTTGTATGAAGAGACTAATCCAGGGTCCTAGGCAGCAAGTCGATACGTTGAAGTCGAGGATTCAATTTTCAATGCCCTCTCCGACCTTCCTGAGATAATGGAAGACGCCAGAAAATATGTTCAAATCTATCGAGATCATCGAGATCACTTACTTGAACAAAAAACATTTGACCTCTATCTGTCAATTTTGAAGTGTCTTACCCACATAATGCAGTTCTTTGCCGATAGCGCTACAAGTAACACCACCCCTATAATATAAAATAGTTCCTGAGCTAATATTTCTGATACAGAGAGAGTTTTGGGCTCTATCACAAGGCAAAATACGTACAAAAATTCACTAACCATAAGTGTAGAGGAGGTCAAGAAGAACGCTTCAAGGATCAAGGAAGAGGCCCAACAATGCTTGGCTTCACGGGCTGCTAATATGGACAAGAATGTCGAATTTCTGCTGGAAAATGTAGAAGATATTCTCCCAGAGAAGATCACTGAGAAGATATGCCAGAGGCTATATTTCCTCATGGAAAGCAGCCCCCTCTTTAATTTTAAAGCATCAGGCAAGCCAGCCCGACGTTGTTACAAAGAAGATTGACGATTATTGACACGTTTCCAGTCACACAACTAGCTAACCAATCACCAATACAAGATATGACTGTCATCAATGACCCCAGAAAAATGGTGACAGCAGCTCCTTCTAGTGAGCCTATTTGAAATAAGAAGTTCAGATTGATCTTTAGTAACAAACATGTCAGATAATATGGAACCTGAAAAGCTTTTAGAGCTGCTGCATCACAGCCCAAAGCTAGTCTCCCAACATCTTGATATATCTCTGGATCTTGGAGATAAATTAGAGGATGCCGAAAAGTCAAGAGCATCCGCGATGATTCAGAACGACAAATTCAGAAATTGGCTTGTAGAAGACGCATTTTCAAGCCCTTTGCTGGTGAACGGCCATAGGGACCTCGAATCAGCCGAGGGACCTTCACCCTTTAGCTTCGTTGATGCTCAAATGATCACATTGCTCATGCGAAATCGTCAGGCTATTGTGATCACATATTTCTGTGGCATGCATGGAGAAGTTGACCATCAATCCCGAGAATCACCCACTGCTAGAATGATGGCGAGTCTCGTTTGCCAGCTTCTTATTCAGATGATAGAAAGAATAGTTGGAGTGGATATTTCATTCCTGACAAAGGCTGATCTCAGAAGTGTAGAGAGCATGGAACTGGATATCCTTTGCATTCTCTTTCGAGAGCTCGCATTCCAGATCCCACCAAAGATTACCCTTGTCTGTGTCTTGGATGAGCTTGTTTTGTACGAAGCTGCCAACATGGAAAGAGAAACGGATGCGATTGTGCGGCGATTGACTCGTTTGGTTGCGAAGTCCAGCGATCTTGTATTCAAGCTTTTGATTACTTGTCAGGGCCGAAGTCTCAACACTCAAAAGTACTTCAATGATAAAGACATACTTGATCTAGCGGAGGACGTTGAAATGGACGATTTCGCATTGTGGAGGATTCAAAATATTGGGGCGAACTAGCTTGTATTCTCATCTCACCATATACTGATATCGACTTTTCGCTACCATTCATGTGATTGTTGATGGGCAACGACGCATCGCTAATGATAACATGTTTTCAAACTTATTGCTATCTTATCTTATATGTCAAACTATTTAGAGCCAGCCACACTATTTATTTTCATGCCATTTGCGTTACCAGTGAACTTTTGTATTTCGTAGACCGTCTTCTCATATAATAATTTAGTGCGATAATCACGAAATACAGCAGTCTTAGAAGCTTCTATGAGAAATACGGTTAAAATACCCCGAAGAGATAAGAAGACTAAATACTGTAGTTACCGCAAAGACCAGTGAATTAAATGGGTTGAAGGATGGGCTTGACAAGGTAAAACAAAGACGGCGATGAAAATATCACTGTTTTAAAAGTGTATATTGCTAATCTTAAGGAGAGTGTTGCTCGCCTAAATCTACTGCAAGGACTCTTGGATAACCAAATGTTAAGTTTCAGCAGTTAGAAGAAATATCGAGAAGCTCGAAGCCCAAGCAACAAAGGGCGCGGATGACTTGGGAACCTTCAGAAATGAGAAATCTCAGTTGGTAACTGCAAGAGCAAGACTAACCAATAAACTTGCAACACTTGAAAAGAAGCTCAGCGGAATGAGTAGTCGGTAAAGGATCCAGCTATGATCAAGTACGGCCGCGTTGATCTCCATCCTGACATAAAAGCATCATTCAACACCCATTCAGACAAACGAGATCAATTCTGGCTGTGTCCCATCGTTGGAAAACCAGATAATTCGTACAGTGCTTCAGTATTTGATGTCTTGGACACGGTCTGTAAGGGCTAGATTCCTTATAAGATATATTGGTATCACAAGCAACGTGTACTGCAGGGTACGCGTATGGTTTACACAAACGGACAGAGATCAGGCACTGGTCGGTTACGATAACTTCAACGAAACCATTGTGGGGCGGAATCACTTGATTGATGTGCATATCAGAGCCGCACCCGAACTCCCGAAAAGTTTCTCTGTTGTAAATTGGATCGAGATGCATTGTGTTGCAGTTGGTGCTTCGTTGCAAGCGAAACCAGGCGCGAGGAACACAACTGGGGAGTCTAGTGTGTACTTTACCCCGCCAGCTCAGGGATGGTCTACCAGAGGGTTCTGGGGACAATCCGGAGATGTTTTTGATAGACTGGTGGTGATTTGGGGAAAAGATCAGCTAGGGGCAAAATGAGACAGAGTGAGGGAGAGTGTCGTAGGCTGGTCGTGGGCAGAAACTTTCAATTCCTGGTGTATATATAAGCCAAGGTAAATTGAAATTAAAGAATAATAGACATCATAACTATACATATAAATAGAGCAGTTGAAGCAGTATATGCCCGAAAGAGCGTGGAGAAGAGTGCACGGCAATCAATATACATGTACTATTCGATGTTTATCAACTTCGCTTAGGTCTCGCCGGCAGGTAGATTGGTATTATCTGGAATTATCCAAAGCGCCCACTCTCATTGAAGATTCTGACTTCGACTTTGATATGATAGCTTGTATGCCTCAACACATCTGGGCCATATTTACTAGCAAAGAAAGGCTCGAGATTATTGAGAAAGACAAACTAATAAGAATTCGCGGGACCGATAATCCCTGCACGGACCACAAATAGGGCCGGTGTGTGGCTGTACTCTGTGGCGGAGGCTGAAGAGTTTTAGCGAGGGGGAAAAAA
>Ga0247734_1001637_pt1 | contig 16649 bp, 11 predicted proteins | sample UWRJL103311B2_FD_180933 | JGI IMG/M metagenome (GOLD analysis project Ga0247734, IMG submission 180933) | Plant litter microbial communities from Arlington Agricultural Research Station in Wisconsin, United States - UWRJ-L103-311B-2 | ecosystem: Environmental > Terrestrial > Plant litter >... | reverse complement strand
ATTCTTACAGTATCATGGATAAAGAAATTAGAATACCCTGGATTTGAACACATCGGGATTCTTAATGTAAGTGGTAGTTCCTCGTGTACTAAGGTCTCTGACCTTGATCACTGCTCAAACGATTGACAAAAGGCACGAGCTCACGTCAAACCTGCCTCACCTAACCAGATGTTTCTGACTGAACTCGCCGCCAACTGGAAGGGTAACTAAATATTAACCAAGGGTTAAGAACAGAATCACTTAATACAGGCCACATCACATCTCTTATGATGTTAAGTAAACCGAAGGTTTTACCCCAACATACTAATCATCATGGACTTTGACCATATGCCCACATTCTGGATAATTACATTCTACGTTAACAGAACTAAATAAAAACAATTGGATTCATTCTTTGGTCCCTGATGTTGCAATATTCTCTCGGAAGTCTGACGCTAAGGAGGTGTTTAGAAAGAGAGGGAGATGGGGTGGTTCACTTCTGTTCCAATTTCTTCTCTCCAACAACGGGACAAGAGACTGCCGGAACCTGAAATAGCGACGAGTAAACATACTGTTTTATTTGACAAGTTTCAGTGGCAGATGCACATTTAGGAGACTGTGCGAGGTCGGTGGCGGGGACGTAGATTGAGCATACTTGATTTTTAATGCGGATTATTTGCTCTGGACTTATATGGCATATGCTTCCACCTTGAAGGAAAGAAGGAGTCGATTAATAGATAATAGAGAACAGTGCTAGATAAGACTACTCTTTCCTTTTCCTGAATCAGGGCTTTTCGTAACTTGAGTGAGGATCCATGTGGATTTGGCAGAGTCCAACTTGGCATCATTCCAAGCGATTTACAAATCTTGGACTAAAAAGAAGGAATTTCCCAATGCTCGATTTGAAGTAAGGGAGCGATCATGAACATCCAATTATATATCTCTCTTCCTACTAGAGTACCATCTACTCAAACCCATGGCTTTCAACAAAATTCTCATAAAAAAGAGATACAACAGGTAGATCTAAAACCCACTTATCAATATAAAGAAGAAATAAAATTACCATGCCTTTCCTTTCTCATATTCCCAAGATCGCTCCTCGTTCCCACTCAGACTCCATCGCTGCATGCTTATCTATTTCAAATTTCAAAAAGATCCTGTTGTGATCTAGGTGTTTCGCTTGTAAAAGAATCGCTAATTCCAGAAGAAAAAAAGTGGTCATCATAGGTAGATATCGCCTCCCTCGTTAGCGACCCATCGTCGCCATGCCTCGTCGTATGCATCCTCAAGGTCGTTAACCCATCTTTTGGTGTCGAATAGCGCACATGTCCATCGACTGTCGTACAACAGCTTACGAAGTTGGCCAAGTCGACCGCTGCCTTCTCCAATGCCCGCGGAGTTGATCTTGTAGGAGAAAGAGCTGGCGAGGTTGATAGCGAATTCCTCGTACTGCTCATCATCTATGGCAATGAGTTCTGTGGCGGCTTTTCGACCTTCTTCGCTTCGTGGCAATGCTCCTTTTAGAATAGAGGCTGCCATGCGAGAGCACATCTTGTACTTATATCGCGGTAGTGTCAAGAGAGGGGTGCTGGACCATAGAACATCGGCAGCTGTTGTGTGAGCATTGCACTCCGGGGTATCAAGAAAGAGATCGCAAACTCGTGCTCGAGAGATGTGTTGGTGTTTTGGAGCAACATCTGTAAACCAAATCCTTGAGGCAACACTCTCGCCTGCCCACTCCAAGGCAGTTTTTTTGAGATTACTTTCACCCAGATCTGGGAATCGAAGAAGCCATAGAATTGCCTTAGGAACTCTGTCTAAGATTCTTAACCATGTTCTGAATGTTGTAGGCTCGATCTATATTAATACGTAAGTATGTGATCTCACTAACTTGTAGTCTCGAGCATACCTTGTAAAGCTGATTGAAGTTACCAAGGATAATGGCATCGTCTGAAAGACTGGGGAAAAGCTCCTTCCGCATGGCCCATCTTTTCGTTTGTTCATCCTCCCAAGACAACCGATTCGCACGTGGTTCCGACTGCGCATGATCACAGCAAAAAAATGTATCTCTGCAGAAAATAATGTTTTCCGAATATACCCAATCCTCTTCTTCAATTGACTGTTCGTCGAAAAGTTGGTCCGTAAGATCAACGTTACGCCTCCAAGGACGTAGAGTATCGGGCGGTATTGCAGTCTCGTCCGCAAGAAGGTAATCACACCACTCGGCTCCTAATGTACCTGCAAATCCCATGAAGGACATCTGTATGGGTGCAGGTCGTGCGGCAAACACTTCATTTCGTGCCCCTCGAGTATAACCGTTTAGATTTACAAGAATATGGATCTCGTCATGAACGATTTGCTGTACGAGTCGATCAGGTGCCCAGGAGCTAACGTCACGAAACACAGGCGCTTCTTCCTCGATCTGTTTTCTATGAATAGAACCGTCACTTGCTGTTGTAGCGTAGCAAAAGGCCTTTGCTCGTTTTGGGTTGTGCATTCCAAACACAGACTGCATCCTATTCGACACTTTGGTTAGATACTGAAGGGGGGTTATGCTTGGTGGGAGAATCTTACAGATGTGCTAGGGGATGATTATTGAAGTCAGATGAAACATAACCAATATTTAGCTGTGGGGATGGAGGGGGTGGTGGCTGAAAAACAGGTCCTTGCATCCAAGGAGCCCGTAGAGTTGAGCAAGATATACGAAGTGCATTACGTTGTGAGATCCTTCGAATATCCTTTGCTGATAATGGACATGTGAAGGTGTGAAATGGAAGAACTGTTGGAGCAGTTGGAACCGATAGAGCACTTGGCAGCTGAGGCCGTAGATAGCTGGTTGGCGGAAGTTCCCTTCTCTTGATATACTTGTCATGGTACCATCGATGCATCGCTCTCTTAATGGCTCGTTCAACAAGTCGCAAGACTCGTGCACCTTCCCAGCGGTGCCCGACCCAGGAATTTATGGTAGAATGCATGTTGGCTTTCTTCTCTTGATCCCACCGATTGCCAGTATCTGCCGCTTCTAATTGCTGTAAGAACTGGTACAAAGCTTGGTTCGCGAGTGCGCCTCTGCCCCAGGATGAGCCATCTTTCAATTGCTTTGCAACAATATCAACAACCCGTTTCATCCACCCACCCCCAGTACCGCATCGAGATTCGGTGATCATGCCTGAATCATCTACATGCCAGCGATCTTGTTTACCGCCATCAAGTATCACACCTCCTCTTCCAGCCCAGTCGCAAACGGAATTTAAAGCATTCGCAAGTCCGCAAACAGCTTCCGCAAAGTCTGGACTTGCATCCACAGCTCGTCTATAATACTCAATAGCATCACTTGTTTGCCCTCGATCTTTGACGGCATTCGCTAAGTTGGCCAATGCTATATCAAATGTGCTATCACAACTGACCGCTGACTCGTACATCTTTATGGCTGCATTGAGTTGCCCGATATCCTTCATGAGACTACCCAAGTTAGTATACAGGTGGGCATGTCTTGGATCCAGAAGAAGGCCATAATTGTAGTATGCTAGAGCTAAAGCAACACCACTCCCTGGCACCATGCCCGGGATTGAAGGAGGTTCAGCAGTATTTTGTGCCAGAGGGCGATACGAAGCCGACTGGGGAACACTAGCAAGTAAGATCCCGACGTTATTAGCAGTCGAAGGGCTTGGTTGCAGAGACAGCGATAGATAGTAAAGAGCAAGTATATCTCCGACACCAGTAGGCATTCTGGATATCCTATGGGGAGAACTGTTGTTCGACATAGCGTCTTGGAATATCTTTGCAAGAGATAGTAGGGAGTTACTCGTGGTGGAAATAGCAGCCCTCTTTGCAAGTCCATCAGGTACATGGCGAAGACCTGGTAGGTCTCCGGATTTTGAAAACACAAGTTTTGCAGTCTGTAGGGCTTTGTCAGGGGGCAAGAGCAACGGCGTGGATGTTGGCGGAGGTGGCACTGGAGATCTTAAATCTGTGCGTAGTGCTGTGAAACCATCTATTGACAAGACACTGACGATCTTTCTAATCAGGCCATGTATTCCGTTTAAGCCACGGCCAGCACTTATGAGGACAGCATCCTCGAAAGCTTTGGAAGCCCCATCAATATCCCCCAGAGCATATAGCATGTTGCCCTTGGCATGAACAAGAGCAAGAATCCTCCCATTTTCAGACCCCGGAACGGAGAAGCCACTAGAGCCAAAGCCTGGGGTCGAGCCATCTTCAGAATCTCGACTTAATGGGGACCGAAAGCTCCGATCATCGCGATCGAAATCTACAGCCATCTTATCTGAAGTGGTACTCATTGAGCTGGTGGAGCTTCTATCAGCATTGCTAGATGTTTCACTGAAGTAATCTAGCGTCTCTTCTTGCTTTGGTAATCGAAGTGAACGCTCAACAAAATCGATAATGTTGATAGCCTCGTTGCCTCGTTGATCATTGCAAAGTAACCCAATAAGATGTTCTGCTGCTTCGAAATAATTAGGTCGCAGTTTTACCGATTGGAGCCAGTGTTGCTCAGCTTCCTCGCGTCTGTTCAAACATAGAAGCGTAGCAGCTAGATTAGATATCGCTTCGACATGCCTGAATTATGTTAGACAAGAGAATTAAAAAGGTAGTTGAGGAATTGAGACAAAACCTACGATGAATCTAATGCTATGATTTTCGAGTACCACTCCAGCGCCTTATGATACTCTTCTAAACCATACGCAAGGCAGCCACCTAGTAGCATCCCATCGATCCAACTCCAACTACTTTGTTCACAAAGCGTAGTGAGCATTTCCAGAGCCTCTTTTGCTTTTCCAATAGGAGAGCTAGATGAGTTATAAGCAGCTTGGTAAGACGATACATAGTGTGGCATATCTTGACTCGTTCTCAAGTATTTCGCTTCATTGACGTCTGGTTTGCCTTGATAGACTACACCATTGATGGATTTTGACCTAGGTTGACTCTGCAATGGGTTTCCAATTTGTTTTCGAGGGCTGAGAGATTCACTAGTATTTCTTGCTGACGAGCTATAAGTGTTCGACCAATCTGTATTCCCAAAAACTGAAGCTGGTTGTCGAGGTGGCTTCGGATATATACTGTTCTTTGAGTATGGCCGGAAACCATGCGTTTGTCTCGCATGTTTGTTCTCCTTTTTAGATTGGTGTAGAAAGGCTAATAGATCAACATATATTGTGTGAGCCCAAGACAGAGTCTTCTCTTTGAATTGTGTATTGTTATTTCTGTTTGTGGATATCGCTGTTGGGGTTCTGGATCCATCTGTCATTGAAGAGTAGATTAAACCATTATCTGGGGTAATATTATGAGAATATTGCGGTGTTATGTATCTAGGAGGCTCGGTTTGGTAAGAGGAGTTGTCCAAGGAAGAGAATGACAGGCCACTAGGGGTTTGAGCAGAATCGACGTTGAACGATGGTTGTCTGAAGGGAAATGGTGGCTGCTCTGCCTGAGGATTAGGCCGCATTTGAAAATCAAAATTATGAGGAAAAGTGAAGTTATTGAAGTTTGATTGTTGGTGCCCTGGATCACGAAATGCAGCAGGACGGTATGGCACAAAATTACCGTCTGGCCAATATGGTCCATATAAGCCCGCATCATTTGAAGCTGTAGGTCCAGGTGACTGTTGATAAGGTGGCTGCAACACTGTTGGTACTTGCATTTCCATTCCATTGTTTTGATAAAATGCTGACGATGGAGGCTGCATGGCTAGGTGACTCAAAACATCACCGGCGGAGTTTATAGACGGCAGATAGGCCCAGTTCCCTGGATCGCTGTTCATACGCTGTACACTACCTTGAGCCATAGGCCCATATTGAGAAGTTTGCTGATAATTCCAACCTAAACTGTTTGATCTCAAGCGGGATCCAAATTCCTCTACAGCAGGTCCAGAATTTAGTCCTTGTTGACTAGACATATCTGCAGACGGCAATAAAACATGTTTTAGGGCGGGTGGTTTGCTCGACCACTGCACAGGTGTACCATCATATCCAGCAGCTAGTGTTCCATTTGGAGTCTTCCTTCGTAGCATATGCTCTGAGGGGTCGTTGTACTGCCCCCCATATTGATTGTTTGCGCCTCTTCCGGGGATTCCAGCTCGCTGGGATCCTGGATTGTCTACTGGAAAGGCGCGATGGGGAGGAGCGAGAGCTGATGGAGATATAGGGTTTCTTAAATTTCGAAAAGGTAGAGGCGGAAGGCGTTCTTGTATTCGTTGAGGCTGTATAGGATCAAATGGAGGAGCAACAAAGTCTGGGCTTCCAAATTGCTGCGCGAAAGGTCGAGGATATTGCGCAACTTGGGGAATCATATTCGCTGGCTTGTAGCAGCAGATCTAAAAAGCAAATGGGTATATTCAGTAGACGACGCAAAGCAAAAGGATTTTCACAAGAGCTTCAATTCCAAGGAGTGCCAATGCCTGCACGAAGGGAGTGAATGTCTGCTATGCTGCTCATTTCTGCTCGCAACGCTCAACAGCCCGCAGTTGGGCGTTCAAGACTCCCGTCTGCCTGTTTATTGTCTATTCAAAGTATAGAGGGGTCGGTATCAGGCTTTGTAGCAGTGGGTGTTGACTACGATGCAGTCGCGAAGGCTGGGCGTCAACGGTCGTCGGACAAACCTGCCAGCCTGACGCAAAGGATTTTGAGCGAAAAGGAAGATAGCTAAGGTAGTATGTGATGGCAGAAAAACCTGTATTTCCTCATGGTGAATATATCGTGGCAGAACGGTAAATCGATGCCCTGGAGAGGGTCTACTGGAGGATTGATTACATGACAGGGTTGGGCATGGATCGGCAAATGAGATGCCTTGTACGAAAGCCTTGTCAGCATGGGATGGTGTGAACAGCAGGACAAAGAATGCGAATGCAGGTTTCATTAGAATTCATCTATCTTATCAAGTGTTGTTCTATCATCAAGCTTGTTGTTTACACTAGGAACCCGGTGGAGCTTTAGCTTTGGAGTTTAGAGATAGTACAGAAGATCCCCCCACCAAAACCATTCCTCAACGGCCGTGACCAAGATACAACGAAGTTGTGTATGCTTATGTCGGTGTTACGCCCCTGCAGTAAGCGCCGCATGCGTTGTGTAAGGAAATGATTAACTGGCAGTCAGCCACACTCTATGATGCGGCCTTTTAATGAACTTGTTGGGTGAGCAAAATAGTGGTGTTGATTCAGCTTTGATCTTGTTTCAGTTAAATCTGACACACGACTGACTGGATGGATGCTTTTAATACAACATGTCCCCGAGTAGCTAAAATAACACTTGTGAGCATGCCATAGAATGTTGACCAGAAGATATGGACCACCATATCCACGCTTAGAAAAGACAGGATACCGCGGTGAGTAGACGGTGCATCAATCTCCTTGTTTACAAAAATAGGCCGATACCATAGATTGAACCTAGTCCGCAAGCGAAAAAGGGGGTAAGGGCCAGAGTGTTTGACAAGTGACACGTTGAGACAGCAGAATAGAAAAATAGTAAGCACGAGTGCGCGTGTTTTGGATGATTGATTTTTGATTTTGTCATTGCTGCACAGCCTATATTGTGAAGAATGGCGCCCCCAGATACATTAGCAAAGAAAGACGTTGGTCATTGTTTACTCGTCAGGAACTACATTCGAGATTAGTAAATTGTGCTGCTCATGTCCTGTGTATGGAAACCTACTCTCAATCTCTCCGCTCTCGATATCATCGCTGACATCCTTTGGGCTTCTACCATCAACCTGGCATCCAACGCTGAAAGCAGTTCCAAGAATCTCCTTGACGGTTCCCTTCAACTCCTTTGCCATAGACTTAAATCTCATTGTCCGCGCAATTTCGATAACCTCATCGAGAGAGATTGACTTGCTGTGCTTAATGTTCTTCTCCTTCTTTCGGTCGCGAGGTGGCTCCTTGAGGGCTTTGATGACGAGGGATGATGCGGATGGAACGACGGAAACGGCAGCTTGACGGTTTTGTATGGTGAGCTTGACAGTGACACGGAGTCCTTTCTGAACAGCCAAATTGTTAGAGAATCCTCCATTTTGCATTCCTAGAGCCACATACCCAGTCACCAGTTGCCTTTGCGATATCTTCTCCGACCTTCTTTGGCGACAAACCGAGAGGACCAATCTTGGGTGCAAGAGCGGAGGAGGCTCCAACTTCACCACCAGTTGCTCTCAGGTGGCTATTTAAGCAGAGTCAGCATTTGATCCTTGTTGCCAATTTCTAAACAGCTTTTCGGCTTGTGCTAATTCCTCGCAAAAAGGATGGTGGAGGGTCTGTACGCACATCACCTTGATCTCATTGGGGTCTACCTTTGGGGCTGCAGAGAAGCAAATTAGCAAGAGTACACCAGTAGTGGTTAGATGGGTAACATACGCATGTTTGCGGTTGGTAGAAGACGTTTGATTGAGATGCTCTTGTGTTCGACAAATTTGGAGTTCTGGCAAAAAGTGCGAGACTGATTGTTTAGCGATGCTGCTAGTGCAAATTAAGCTAGGTCTGCCAAGATAAGGCTGAACTGAGGGGTCTTTCGCTTAGGACAGCCTCGTCTCTACTTAGCTAGCAATTTTGTAGATGAAGCTAGTTTTATTAGTTGAAAGCACTTTGAGGAATCTATACGGAATTATAGGCACATGCATATTACATTTTCTAACGGCCCGTTTTGTATATGATTTCGATTGCAACAGGATATGCGCAGTTTGCTTCGGCGTTTCCAGGGCTCAGTTAGCCTTGCCTGGGATTGGCTGACTTCTATAGTAACCTCCTCTTGCTTCTAAGAAAGACATCTGCCAATCTACTCTTGTCGGGGAACAACTCCATATCCAGCTCCCCTTTTTAATGTTTCTCCAATCTTACGAGCATTTACAACCTCTGGGTGTCAGAAATTTGCGTGTTCTTTGCGTTTACGAGCTCTTTGATCAGGTTGATTTGGTTGTGTTGAATCTACCCTGTTCGAGAATATGTATATAAGAAAGGTTGAGGGGTTGGTGCTTGATGGGTTTGAGATCTTCAGAATATACAGGTTCAAAGTGTTCACTATATGTGGGGAAAGTCAATCTCAACTTGAGGTTTTAGATTTTTTATTACTGCCTAATCTAAAGGCTCCACGAGCGATATTGAACATTCGCTGACCCACAGAGATATTTGATACCGTCCCTAACAAAGCCAAGAGTGCTTTCTAAACTACAACAGACATTTCTTAGTTTGTTCCACTTACAGCGAGTCTACCACGAGTCAGTAAATACTACAAGCACAGAGTGCCCCGGAAACATCGTCCATAAAAGATGTTACTTACTTCATTAAATGATCCATAAAGGTTTGCAGCGAAACGTCATCTGTGAATATGGTCTGTGCGGTTTGGGCACCAACCCCTCCGTATGCTCCTCCTGTTGTATGTGTTGTCGAAGGATTCAGTTTGGAGAGCAAGAAACGGGCTTGCGATCCACCAGCGTCACAAACAATGAACCGAGGAAGAGGAAATCTGTCTTGAATGAGATCTCGAGCATCTTCTTTGGGTTGTTCTAATAGCGCGGCAAAGTTCTCATATCCTTCTTGATCTTGGTAACCAGCTTTCCTCCATTCTGCAGCAGTTTCGCCGTGGAAGATTAGAATGTGGAAGAAAGTGTCGAGAAGAAGGATGTGGGTAGGTTGAATGGAGGTGGAGTCTAGTAGTACAGGCATGCTTCCTTCTTGATTGAAGTTGTAAGAGTCCAAGGTAGGTTGTATCATGATAAGAGAATTGCTGACATCCTCGTGGTTGAGTACATGTCTGTAAAAGGCTGTCTCGTCTGGAGAGTTATTGAATACCTGGAGGAACTGACTTCTCCGCAAATGAAACATAAATTGTGGGTAGAGCGTGAAGTTCTTTTCCAGGCGGAACGAAGACGGATCATCCTTACGGTAATCGGCAAACCGGGCACAGAGTCGTATCAGCATTCTGTCAACCCATCGGAGAACATCTGGTCCATCATCAACCTCCGCTTTAAACACAGCAATTCTCGACATAAGAACTGCAGCAGCCTCTTGATCGAAGGATTGAGCAATTGCTGGATCACCAGCTGGTCCGCTCAAATTTCTGGCGACTGTAGTGACTCGGAGATGGAACTGCCCAGAAGAGTGTTGGTAGTATGTCAGAAATTGAATCATACCCTTCTGAGGAGTTTGTTGGTGTTGAGTTGGGCCTCCTTGATTAGCAATCTCGAAATAAATACCATAACTGGCACTAGGGTCGATACCACACATCTTCCAGGAGCAAGTATTACCAATGCCACATTCCGTCTCACCGACAGATGATGACTTTTTGTTCATCGAGATAGCGTGCCCGATGAGGCCAGTGACCTTCAACTCCTTTGTTGTCAAAACTTCAAGGGAAGCGTTGAAACCCATCAAAAGATTGTCGTCGGCATCCTTCTCAAAAATTCGTACAAATGATTGTTTGAACATGGAAGATGTGAAACTATCGGTCAAGACCATATGACCACCAGTTGCATTTGCAAGCCCCTTCATTTCAAGAAGTCCGACTTGATCTAGACAGCCAGCGAAAATATCAATGATATGACCATTGTGAGCGGTTCTCTTGGCGAGGTTGTCGTAGAACTAAGTCATATTAGCAGATGCAAGGTATCTGGAATCTAGAACATACCTTCATGGCTTTTTTGTAATATTTGATGTAATCACGATCAATATCGTGATGCGATCTAATGGGTTCTCTCAACTCGGGGCCCACGACCAAACCAGGCCCTTCAGTTGCAGGCCCACCGGCGAATAACATGATACGACCACCAGCATTCTGGAAAGATGATTCCAGTAATCCTATAGCAACGCTCAACGCAACTCCAGTACATCTCAGATTTCTTCTATCGTTTGCAACTGGCCAAGGGTCCTTCTGAAGCTGCTCTAAAGCCTTTGTAAGTTGATATTCGCATTGGGAAACTGGGAGCAAGAATCGAGCAGCCGGACCCATTGGAGGTACTGGCCGTCCGGGCTGTTGTTGCTGCATTCCAGGTCTCATACCGCCACCTGATCCCAACGATAACATCTCTTGAACTTGCTTTGCTGTGTAGTCCTTGCTACCTCTGAACACATAAGATTTAGGGCATTGGTTGTAACCGATTTCGTGAACGTGGGCCTTGATTAATGTTAGCCTGTCGAGTTGTGTACATGGATGGATTGGGACATACCATAGTCCCATAGGTTATTAGCCCCACTAGCGCATCTTCTGGAAGGAGACTCAAGCTCATCACAAGAGAATCCTTCAATGAGATCAAACTGTCATCCTCCTGGCATGTATCCACAACATATAAAAAGATTGGTGCACTTGGTGCTGGACGGGATAGCTTGTATTCGATGGTGGTATTTTTAGTGTGAAGCTCTGGAGGAATTGCATTTGGGGTGATGTCCTTATAGTGAGGAGGGAGAGGATTTCGAGACAAGCAAAAGGGGCAAATCCAGAGACGGGCTCTAACATCCACTTGACTATATCATGTCAGCAACAGGTTTGTTTCTTTGGGACATAAAAGGCTTACCAAAAGGGGTTCAGCACGGATCTGCACGGTGGTTTACAAATCACTGGTTCAAATTGCAGAACTGGGGTATCTGGCATATCCTTTAGAGGTGTATACAAAGCGCCAATTGGGACCACCAAGCGCGAGGCTTCCTACAAAGGTTTAGCAAAACTGCCTGGGAGTATTGAGGTATCTACTGACCATTCGAGAACTTGGGAAGACATTCCAACTGAGTCGCAGGCCATCTCGGTCCTCAACCTCACTCCACTGCTCCTTCAAAGCCTCAACGTCCATTTCTATATATCTCCAATTGAAGAGTTCACAAACGTAGGTATTTGGTTGTAAGAACGGTGTTGAGTAGCGGAGGATATCGCTCCTGATGAGGAACCTGGAGCTTTTGTTTGCTTTATTTCCAAAGTACTGCGAATCGTTGTAAGTGCGGTGTTCGTTATGCAGTAATACGTTGTCCTTTTCTGGTTTGGGGGTTTAGACCTGGATTTGGACGAAACGATGCGATCCGGCCAGCTTTCCAGTGAGCCAGTGGTGGAATGTGGAGCTTGGCCTTAAACCAGAATCAGGCAACCACGCTAGAGAGTCGCCTCACATAAATAATTTCTCAACCTCCTTCAATTTTTCTTTTCTCAACATCACGGCAGTTTACAAAAAAACACATTAATTTCGGCAGCCTTCTATTCACTCAGTTGATAAGGTCGTTTTCGCGCTGTCCGGAGATAACTTCATGACCCGTTGCTGGGCGCCAAACTTCGAGAGCTCGTTCCGAGCTCAAGGATTTGTTTGGAATCAGTTGTGGCCACATACGAAATGACATACGCACATTAAGTTGTGATTAGAAGCAATAGAATAATAGATTGGAAGTGACGAGCTGCGGATATGGGCTATGGTCTGTGAACAGGATAGGAGAACGACCACAGTAGATGATCAACTTGCCTAAAGGAGCTGTGCTATACATTTTGGTGCTTGATATCTTCTGTCACTTAGGTATACTATCTCAGCATTTATAGCTAGGCTAGAGCATGTTGTAGGATAAATTTTCATGATATCACTATTCATCTAAGTTGGTCCCTTCATTTAGTCCACGACAGACGGTATGTATATTTCGTAATGCACTTATTAAACTCGCATATCTTCTGTCCATTCAACGTCATACATTTTGTATTTGGAATAGCCATAGCCAACACAACATCTTGCGTGGGTCAGATGCTCTGTTCTATTTTCTGAGCTGTTCTCTTACGGAGGCAAAACAGTTTGATCACTCGTCTATTCCTTCTTCGGTAGGTTGCAAGGGCAACAAAAACGCAACAATCAGCAGACTATAGCTATACTTGCTAATATCCATTGACTTTTTCTAACACAGTCTTGTGTACGAAAATTATTCACTTTGTTGGGGAAATGACCTTGTAATCTTCTCTGCATTGAATATCTCGACAAAAGAACGAGGCCACAGAACTATTCAAGCGTCAAGGAGATCTACAAATCTAGGAATACTTATATAAGCTCTATAGGCTGGCTAGCGAGGCGCAACGCTCAAGTCTAGGAAAGAGAGGCGATAGGGAGAAAGAAAGAGGTGCTAGACATTACCCCACACTCAACATTGGTTTGCCCTTGAAATCTTAGATATCCCGTCTAAGTGTAATCCGTCGGGACTTTCGTATTCTCTGAAGAGTTTATAAGAAAAGGCGCGCATCTTAAGATATAATCTCGAAGGCAGTGGCGGGCAGGCACACTCGTGGAAGTCAAAGCAAGTTAGTGTCTCAAATAGTCCTTGAAATCGAGTACATATTCGCCAGACCAAGTTACTCAGATCAAATGCTCCCCCATAAGCTCTCTGAGAGTACCAACAGCCTTCATACTCCTTTACAAGAACAGAGCCAGTTCCCATGAAGGCAGAGCAAACGATCGACTATGGTATTTTAGAAGATGAATCGTAGAGAACGGTACTAAAAGTTCTTGGTGGTGTGTGGAGCTGTCGCTCATGGCATGGTGAAGGATTAGCACGCTTTTCTCTCCCGAGGAAGCGGAGAGGTAGCGGGTTTGAGTTTAGTCAGCGCTGGAAATCATAAACTTCTTCATCTTGAAATCATTTGTATGTTGTAGAGATATTAGCAGTCGGAAGGCATCAGATGCTCAACAGCTTTGCCCTATTTCATTATTCATCGTAATGTGTTCAAGGCAGCTCTTCATGGAGCCACTCACGATGCCAAGCAGATATGTAAAAGTTTTTATACTGTTACAGATGCTAGCACATTATAGTCTCCCATTCAAAAAATATCTAGGCAACAGTGACAGACAATCGGGCCATCTCGTAGCCCGTCTCTGTAGTAATAAAAGTCCACAGAGCGCCACAATACGCCGCCTCCTGAATTTGGCATTTTGTAAGCGAAAATAAAAGCTTAGTATAACCTTATTTATTATCATTGTCATTTGGCATAGTAAGTTTTTCATAGTATTTATCTAGAGCGAAGTGTGACTCCTTTAAATTGGAGCCTAGACTTCTTACAACTTAGGACAATAAATTACAATTATGGGTATATTGCGTCTTCTTCTTGTCTCTCTAATCCATTATTCCCAATCGGTGCTTCCTATTTACAGATATCCGCCTACCACCAGTAGTAAGTGACATTACCTAGCCACATAATGAATAGACAAACTCCGAGTCTCAATCCCTGACTATTCCTTAAGCTCAGCAGTCCCCAAGAAACCCATCTCGCAATTCCACCTTTCACGCCTCCTGTTCTGCTGTATTTCTTTGACATCCTTGGGCTAGGTAAGGACTGACGGTCCGGCATCTCATAGCTATCGGCCTCCGAGTTCAGTGACGGACTCTCATAGACGATCCAATCAGTAATAATATGGGTCGCATCTGCCACACACCAGCAAAGCCAGAGAAACAACGGTGTAAGAACTACGGCATCCATATTCGGTCCAAAAATTCCTGTACGTAAGAGACCTTTCGTATCCGCCGCTAGCCATATATGGCTTTGTAGCACAAAGGTCTCGAGGGAAAAGCGTCCTAACCATGCAAATATAACAGAGTGATAGCGCCTCAGGTTGATATGATACTTGTGGATGGTAATATCAGCATTCCGTAGTATGATATAGCTTAGTACTGGAATAAAAGAGATGTAGGAGTGCCATGCATTATACATTTCCTTGATTGGTGCTCGGCGTGCCAGAAACCAGAAACCAGGGATGGCGAATGGTGCCATGATGAGAGCGAGAACTCTACCGTCGTTGGTGCGATTGAATATCAGGAGCTTGTCGATTTTGCCACTTTTCATTGAAGATTGCGTGCTATGGTGATATAAAGCTGCAAGCATCATGCCAATATAGACGATGAACATATCGAGGTTCGTACGGAAGCGGAACTCACGTACATCAAATGATATAGCACAGGTATATTTCAATACAATCTTGAAAAACTCCAAGATCCTGAAATGATTCGTGAAAATATAGCTTAAGCATGCAGAAAGCAAAGCTTTTCCGAATAGATGGACCAGACTGGCATTATACTTCCGTCCGAATTTAAGTGTCCCGTATAGCACTAAAAACCAGTATGTTACCAAGGGTGCAAAGTAATAATTCTGGTAATTTGTGCGCATTATATATGGCAGAACACAACTCAACAAATTGAGGCGAATCAGAGTGGTGGCGACCCGTCTGAGAGAGTAGTCGTTCTTGCGCAAGAAGTAAAGGGTATGGCCGTAACCGGTCATGAATATATACGACGCAACGAGGAGTCGCACAATCTTGTATATCCAGAGCGTCTGAGAGGCACCCGTGTAATGGTATGCCAAAATAAGACCCTGCATCCAACCTTTCCATTCATCAGTCTGCTCTCGAGAAAGAAAATCGTTATTTACGTTGTTAGATCGAGTGTTTCTAGTTAGCTTATTTGGACTAGTATAAAAGGCTCCAACCACTGCCATCGCAAGACTCAACCAACGAAATGTGCTGACTGTGAAGTGTTTGTGTTCTTTCTCAAAGAGCTGGGTACGATCTGCGTAGAAGCAAAATACCACAATTAATGTAAATACTGTGAGTGCCTTCATTGCTTCAACTGGTGGAATGAAATGGCCAAGTCTCCAGGCAAGTCTATGAGGTCCTAGTAGAAGAATAGGGAAAACGACCAGTCCAAAAAGAAGAATGATCCATTGAGCGCCCCCTGTTCTCGTATAGCTACTGCAGCATGTTCTGTTGAAGGGAGGGCCCTTTTTAGCAGAAATCCCGTTGCAACGTAGATTAAGCAGCACATCTGCTTTTCGCAGGTTAACGTTTTTGACAACATGAACACTATCCTCGTATTGGCGAATGCCATGCTCTAACATTGCAGAGTAGCTCCAAACAATATCAGCCTCGGAATGTGCCGAGACTTGGTGTAGATATTCATTCATCTGGTCGGTCTTATTTCTTGTAATGAGTCCTGCTCTCGATGGATCCAGGAGTTGGTAACGTGGGATTTGGACTGGAGCAAGCAATAAAAGGTTTGGCGAGTCCTTTCGAGCCGGGAATGGTTTTGATTTTGGTGACTTGGGGTTGGAGCTATGGTCCATAAAGGGTATAACATTTTCTACCGAATCCCTAAAATCTTTGAGATAGTTCTCTGTACCATTTTGTGCATACCACAGCCCTGGGGCACCGGCCAATATCAACCCAGCACTATTATCAACCACACTTGGGGACGGGTTCGGCTTGAAATATCTTAATTCGTGTTCTAGCTTCGAAGAGTTGAGAAATGGGTCCCAAATGAACTGTATCTTAACGCCTCTAGACATAAACTCCGCATCCACATGTTTCTGATCCATGTTGGCTATGAGTGCTTCCTCATCCGCAGCCTTCTTCTTATCCAGCTTGCTAGCGACCGCCCAGTATACCTGCCGTATTGTAGAGTCTCCGATGAAAACCAGCCTACGGTTCTGAAAGCACTGTTGTATGTCATTTGCTCTGTACTGGTGCATCATACATCCTGGGGGTTGCCAATTCTTAAAATCATCTTGAGAGTTCCAGCTCCTCGCAGGATCCAACCACCTGCCTTTGTTGAGAAGAGCGCTGCATTTATACGGGTCGGCATTGTCTAAAGTTTCAATGTTAGCACGGATTCTGCGAGCTGCAATTGATGAGCACAAACCTATCCAGCAGAAGCGGCAGACAACGCCAATGACAAC
>Ga0247734_1001636_pt1 | contig 16655 bp, 19 predicted proteins | sample UWRJL103311B2_FD_180933 | JGI IMG/M metagenome (GOLD analysis project Ga0247734, IMG submission 180933) | Plant litter microbial communities from Arlington Agricultural Research Station in Wisconsin, United States - UWRJ-L103-311B-2 | ecosystem: Environmental > Terrestrial > Plant litter >... | reverse complement strand
AAAAAAAAAGGTGCAAAAGAGTTCAGATCCTCGATGCTGGCGACTCGGAAGCATTGTTGAGGTGGATCCTAATCTCTACTTTGATATCCCAGCTGCTCTGGGCTCGACTTTTATTGTACCAGTTTGAGTTGATCTGGCCTGAACCTTCTAGTGATTTTTCACAAGGATCACTGAACTGCTGGTGCTAAGCATGGTTGGTTGTTCTCGATAAACTTCCTGAGTTTTAGCCAGCTGCAGCTCTGGGGCCAAAGATAAGTTTGGCTCATTTTATGATATCAGGTTCTGGATTTTAATACTTATCTAACGCGTTGTGGGGCTAGCAAGCGGTGGTGAAGTCGGGTGGGTCTGCGATCTGAGGTTATTCCGAAGTACAACAACACGCAAGAAATTTCACTTGATATCCAATCTATCATGTAAACGGCTACAGATTTGCGGTGCGGTATATATCTCAAGACAAAATCTAAACACTAGAGTTATACATTCAATAATGAATATCTTGAGATAGGAGAAATTGCCAAGGATATGAGGTAGAGTCAACGTGATGGAAATAATATTTATGATTTACGCATCAGTAGCTATTTACTGGTTTGTAGGCATAGATACATCCGCCGCTTTAGAAACAGCATCATTGCTGCTCCAGAAACTTGTCACGGTCTTTTGTTGCGTATAAAATTGGAGGCCGGGACGACCATAAAATGTGTTCGCGCCACCACCAGCTACACTCTTCTTGTTACCGGTGAAACTCCAGTAAGGGAGAGGCACTGGAATTGGCACATTAATACCAACCTGACCTGCTTCTATGTTCTTTTGGAATGTAGTTGCCGTGGCACCTGACTTAGTGAAGATAGCCGTTCCGTTTCCGTACTCGTTGGCATTGATTAGATCTATGGCAGCATCAAGAGAGTCAACGTTCAGGCACACAAGCACCGGTCCAAATATCTCTTCCGTATAGCACTTCATATGAGGCTTAACGTTTGTGATAATAGTGGGCCCAACCCAATTGCCATTGGGGTATTTCTCGGGCTTGAATCCACGTCCATCCAGGAGAATGGTTGCACCCTCTTCTTCGGCACTGGCAATCAAGTGCTCGATTCTCTCCTTGCTCTCTTTGGAGATGACTGGTCCCAAATCAGCGCCTTCCTCAAATCCTCCATTAACCTTCAATTTCTTTGCGCTTTCAGCAACCTCTGGAAGCCAATCCTTAGTCTCACCAACCATCACCAAAGTGCTAAGAGCCATACATCGCTGACCAGCAGCACCGAATGCGGCACCGACAATGGAATTAACAAAATGTTGTCGGTTAGCATCTGGAAGAATGGCGGCATGGTTCTTGGCTCCAAGATTGGCTTGTACACGCTTGCCATTGGCTGAACCTCTGGTGAAAATATACTCTCCTGCGCGGTTGCTCCCAACGAAACTGATAGCCTTAATCTCTGGAGCATCGATAATGAAATCAACGGTCTTAGCGGAGCCGTGAATGATATTCAAAACTCCTGGTGGGAACCCAGCTTTCTCAGCGAGCTCAGCCAATATCATTGAAGCACCTGGATCACGTTCTGATGGCTTTAGAATCAGACAGTTACCGGCGGCGGTTGCAGTAGGAATTGACCAAAGAGGAATCATGGCAGGGAAGTCTAATAGAATAGTTAGGGAAGGAATTCTACTTGATTCATCGGGGGTATACACACTGAATGGGCAGATGGCTGCGACAACACCTAGTGGCTCTCTGTAACTCCGAGTCTCCATATCTTTTGCAACTTCCAAAACCTCTCCCATCATCTGTTGGGGAATACTGCATGCAGCTTCAGATACTTGTAGGCCACGAAGAACGTCTCCTTTGGCATCTGTGCAATGTCAGATTCAAGCTATCGGATAAAAGGATTCTTGGAACGTACCAGCAAATGTTTTGCCCTGCTCAAGTGTAATGCTAGCAGCTAACCTATCCCAGTTTTCCCGTACCAAATTGGTGAACTTGAACATTATCTGCTGTCTTGCCATAACACTTGTAGCCCTCCATCCCGGAAAAGCTTTCTGAGCACTCGCAACTGCAGCCTTGAGCTCTGCCTCTGTATTTTGTGGTACCCGTGTGACGAGGTTACCAGTCGCAGGATCGGTCAGGTCAATGAACTGCGTGGCATCCGAGCTGACAAATTTGTTGTCAACGAAGTATGGGGTATCTTTAACATCTTGAATCTTTTCGTGGTTCATAGGATAATTCTCGGAATCGAATGCCAAAGCTGCTGCAGGCTTGAGCTGTCTGGAGGAAGCATAGAAACTCCGAGAGGTAGCTTTAGAGGTCTGGTTTATGGCGGAGATTCTAAAGGCTGGTGCTGCCCGTGGTGCTCGCACCGCGGCAGCAGGAACCGTTCTTGTGAGGACTCGACGCATCTTGCTTGCTGTTGCAAATAGTCTTGTTGAAAAGGGTGGGATGTCTTTATTTACCACAGCTACTGGCCGCGGTCTTCGGGTCAATGCTGGCACTCGGCTATCTGCGGGGTCGGCAAGAGCTACCCCAAACGGTAAAGGCATGTCAGCGTTCTCCGTAACACGGCCGGGGAAATTGGGAATGGAGTCAAGCAAGGGTGGGGACCAAAGGACACTGATTTTACAGTACATGCACGTTCTAATGCTTATGACATAACTTTTTGGCTCTCTATATATCTACCACAGATTACTGCAAAGAAGAGTTTTAGTGCCACATTATAAACTTGATCTATCATTTATTTCATATATTTCATCACAGCCTGGACAGATTGAGTTCAGTGATAACTCAACTTAAACAAAAAAAACCTAGACATACTTGAACGCGAAATGCTTATTCAAGAAAAGCATCATCAACATTTGTCATCCAACTACAACTGATCGAATTTTGTGTTGCTAAACTGAATATATATTGAGACGAAAGTCCGTGAGCAGACATCATGTAGAAGTTATGTCTATCACCACTCTCCCGCACGATGTTTTCCTACTCATCAACGACTATCTCTCACCATCTGAACTCATACTTTGTCGATGCGTGTCTAAAGCATTCTTCATAGCTTTCACCGAACCGAACTTAAACCGCAAAGCACTTCAATGTCATTTTCCGAGAGCTCGAGAGACACGGGAGAGTCGTGAGCAATTAGATGATGGATCGATGGACTGGGGTAATATATTTGCAAAGGTTGCTAGCAGGTATCACTACCTTAAATCTGGAAAGCCTAGGAGCTCTAGAAGTCTTCCTTTGGCTAAGTCACTTGTTGCACCAGCATGGTCAAGATATTATCCTGTGGCACCTTGGGATCAGTACCTTAGTTTTCAGGGAAAATTTGCTCCGTTCCATTACACGGATCCGCTATGGACTTACGAGGATGGGATCCTGATCTTCCCCTGCGCCACCTCGCAAAGCTATGTAATTTACGAAGTAATTACTGGGACGTCGAAGGAAATTGATTTAGTTCCTCAGGACAGAGTTGTTAGACGGATCAGGCTGAAGGATAGTGTGCTTGTTGTAGAATGGTGTGAAAACCAACCCTACAAAGCAAGTCTTGAGTATCTATGTCACCGATATTATGGTACAGCGTATGATCTCAGCTATGAAAATTATAGCAACGAATGGAGTGTAGTTTTTCGGTGAGCTCTCATTCCCCAACATAGAAACTTGTCTAACAAGAGTGCCAGAAATGAATGGAAGCTTAATGGTCAAAGCCCGTCTGGCGAATTAAACTCAACTACCCGGTTCTACAGTGCCCATTCTATGTCTCATTATGCCATATACTGGTGGTGGCCAGGAACAAGCGAGAACGATAGCCCCTCGGAGCTTTTGGAGATATTTGACATCTCAACACCGTCACTCTACCGCCCATCAGAAGCTCCGTCAGAAAGTAGCAATACTGGCTACACGACTAATGGCCCTACGGCTTTTAAGCAACTTCTGAACCAAGAGTTTGAGTTTTATGATATAAGGCAAGGTTCCACGCCTAACTTACGTCAGCTCGAGGTAGACGAAAACCACGTATATTTCGTAGAAGAAGACCACAGATGGCTAATTGGCAGCCAAGCATCCCAGGCTCTTCCTACACTTCATAAAGTGAAGTCCACCGGAATCCCTTTTGCAATCGGCCCAAGATGGGCAGATGAATGTGGAGCTGATGGCGACCTCTATCGTTCTTTTTGTGAGAGAACAATTTCTAGACGTGCGTATATGCCTGTTTCACGATAAGTTATAGTCCCTCCAAACAAACATATTGCTAAATCAAATACTAGATCCTAGCCGAGCTCCTTGCTGGAGACATGAAGTAAGTCTTGTAGGGTAGTCATGTGTTATACCGCTAACTAGAATAGGAATTCCCCTACCTCACCGTTTCGGAGGTTATAGATGGTGAGGCTGAAATCAAATTCAGCGCTCGTCATGTCTTTTCTTTGGAAGCTATAGCAATCAACGTAATAGGCCATGAAACTCTTTTACAAGATGACTTGTGGTCTCAACTGCTAGGGAAAGGTAAGATATGTGGGGATGAGAGGTGGTTGATTGGCGAGAATGGCAGACAGGAAATTGTCATTCTTTACTTTGACAGAAAGCCATCTAGCCATGGTGTATAAATCTATAAGAGCTAAGCTTGCGCTTGAAAATATAAACCCCTTTACGTTACAAAATATCTGAACTCCAGAAACTCTCTATGTGACGTTTTGTGACGGCCAAACACAAAATACCCACCGGACGTAAGAATCCACGTTTCCTTTAGCTGTGAAAATAGTTAACTTATTAGATCAATCTTAAGACTAAGAAATTACAAACGAATGCGTTTAATCATTTATTACAGAAGGAATCAGAGTCTTCTGTAGCATGAACGAAAGCAATTTATCGGTCAGCATCTAGTTATTGACCCAGGCACCTTATGAAAGCTTGCAGCTGAATGGCACCTAACGATCATCTCTTTTGAGTTTTTCCTATGTTACACGAGTAGTTAAGTACGTACTGTACTGTACATCGATATCTAGGAGATGTCGATCACTTCTTATCGGTGTGCAAAGTAAATAGTAAAGTATTCCAAGTCCCTATTAGAGTTTAGAGTAGTCTAATGAATCTTACTAGATGGAGTTAATGTTAACTAGCCCTTGCATTTCGTGTATACCCCGCCCGTACCGTGGAGTCTGTATGCCGTAAGACGGTGAGACTAAAGTCAGCTGGAGCACCCAAACGCAACGTATGAAACCGATAAATATTTATTCGTTCTGTACAACCCAAAAAGAAAGGGATCCTGAGAATCTTGCAACAATAGAATAATATGTCACTCTTCAATTCACATAAAAACGTTTCAATACCTAATAAGGATATCTTGTCGTGGATATTCGACGACCCGAAGTACGACCAAGATGAGCCAGTAACCAACTGTCCCCTTAACTTCTTGGAATGATAATAATGACACGGGTAGATATACATCGATGCCAAAATTCCTTCAAGGACAATCTCGTTGAATGAAGCTCGAATTCTCATTCGGAAGCTCGTTGCTGGACTCCAAGCTGCAGGGCTGTCGAAGGGCGATTGCGTTTGCCTATCCTCGTTCAATGACATCTACTACCCAATTATTGTCCTGGGGATTATTGCAGCTGGCGGTGTGTTTACTGGTTCGAATCCAGGTTACACGGAATTTGAGGTGAAGCACCATATTAGGACCGCCAAAGTGACTCTCATAATCTCCGAGCCTGAGGTAGTTGACGGTGTTTTCAAGGCGGCAACAGACTGCGGCATCCCCAAATCGAAAGTCCTGATCTTTCATCCTCTTGATCAAGCAATTCCTGCTGGTTTCAAATCGTGGAAAAGTCTCTTAGATCATGGAGAGAAAGACTGGGTCAGGTTTGACGATCGAGAGATTTCCAAAAACACTACGGCTGCACGACTTTTCAGTAGCGGCACGACAGGACTCCCCAAAGCTGTAAACCTCTCGCATCATAATTTCGTGGCTCAACACACACTTTGCTATGAGATCAATATCAAGCCTTTCAGGGTGAGCTTCTCTACACCACACATCAATGACTGATACACAGACTTATTATTACCTACTCAGCGACGATACCTCATTCCTCTTCCGATGTTTCATGCAGCTTGTGCTCCACGTAGGTTGCGAAAACACAGATCTACTTCTCAACTAACACGTTCAGTCGTACACACAGGTATTTTGAAAGGAGGGTACATTGCAGTTATCATGCGACGGTTCGAATTGGAACCCTTCTTTGCTAGCGTCGAAAAGTTTACTATAAATGACATGATTCTTGTGCCTCCAATCGTCATTGCTATAATAGTACGTAATCCACTACCAGGGAAGCTGTTTCACTGTATTGTGTACAGAGCTCTATAAATTGGGCAGGGTTAACTAAAACCTCATCTTATAGATGTCTAAACTTGCAGACAAGTACTCTCTAAATTCGCTGCAATCGGTAGTTATGGGAGCGGCGCCACTTAGTGTAAGTCAGTATATACTAACATTTGAGAGCGAGCAAATTTGATGTCGTACATGAAGGTATATCTGCTGACTTCGATTCCCCTGTAGGCGGAGTCGCAGTCCAGATTTAGGAAACTACTGCGAGCTGATGCAAAGGTCACGCAGGTTTTTGGGAGTAAGCGCTACATATACTCTTCACTGATCGAGTCCCAAGCCCCCCAATTTGCGTCTAGAACTCTAGAGATTATAAATTAGAGTTATTGCTAATATTATTTCAGTGACGGAATCTTGCTGCCTGGCAACAATGTTCTACCATCCGGAAGACGACGATACCGGGAGCGTTGGTCGGCTAATCCCAAATTGCGATCTCAAACTAATCGATGAAGAGGGTAATGATATCACGGGCTACGACATCCGCGGAGAGATGTGTATTCGTGGCCCAACCATCACCTCTGGGTATTTTGAGAATCCGAATGCCAATGCAGCAGCCTTTGATTCCGAGGGATACTACAAAACTGGCGATATCATGTACTGTGACGAGAAGACAAATAAATGGTATGTTGTGGATCGCAAAAAGGAGCTAATTAAAGTTCGTGGTTTCCAAGTTGCGCCGCCGGAATTGGAGAGCGTACTGCTTTCTCATCCACTTATTGTGGATGCGGCGGTTGTTGGGGTGAAGCACCCTTCTGAGACGGATGTAGAACTCCCTCGAGCTTATGTTGTCAAACGATCGGTACCGGAGAGCAAGTCATTAGATGAGAAGACGGTGAAGGAATATTGCAATGTTAGACTCGCTAAGTATAAGGAGCTTACGGGGGGTGTTCGCTTTTTGGATGCAATTCCTAAGACAGCAAGTGGAAAGATTCTAAAAAGGATATTGAGGGAAGAGGCAAAAACAGAGATCGATCAACAGAGAGCCAAAATCTAAGACCATAGTTCTATAAAGTATATTATACTAACCACCTTCCAACCAACTAAATATTTGGACCGACGTTATGATTTTATAGCTTTACAATTCTGGTACCGTGCTGCATTAGGCTCCAGGAAGATATATCCACCTTTCTCTTCACCTAAATTTGAAGTCGCTGCTCTACAGACATAGTACAATAATACGGTATTCTCTCCAGTGTGAGGAATATAGAGTATATATCATTTTGAAATTAAAGCCCTCAGCTATTTGGGGTGCATTTAAAGCAAAGACACTTTAAGGGGGCTGGAAGTGAATTGTCATATATATAGATCCTTTCGACTTCCACTTTTTTCGCTTACTTAGACACCTGAAAAGAGCTTCGATTTTTCTGGATATCTAAGACCCGAACCTATCTTTCAGAATCCTTGTTTCTTCTGGAAACATATAATCCTGAAAAACAACCTACTCACGGTTTTCCGATCTAAATATATTTGATAAATATCTTGTGATCGGCAAATGGGGGCTTAGTGACATATACAATTATTTAAACCTTTGCCATCCCTCACTTTGAGCTCGCAACCACGAGTCCTCTTTATGAAATTGTAGAGAAAATGATATAGCCACAGGTTTTCAGTGTAATTTCATTCATGTTCTATTCTGGTAAAGCCGAGTGTTCGGCAAGAACTAACCTCTATAAGCATCAGATTTAGAAGTTTAAGTATAGTATAACGCAGCAGAATCCGGTAAGAAACTTTGAAACTGAGAGAGTACTTTCAACAATATCAAGATAGCCATTGGCTTTGGGACTATGAATTCATCCACAAAAAAGGTATATAGTCAATCTTAATACTCCGATAATTAAGGGTAGCGATGCAGATGAACCAAGTGTGTTCATTCGTCCACAATTTCTGTATCAGCACCGTCACCGTCACCTTGCGTAGACTGGTCAGCCTAAGGTAATGGTGCTTATATGGCAAATATCAAGGATCTCAGGCAGTGTTGATTTCCCCGTTCGTCATTCGTCTAAGTGTTGTTCTTGTTTGCAGTCAGTTACAAACGTAGTTTAGTAGGAGAGAATGTCCGCTTAATCGAAGCCAGCTGGGTATGTGTGGTCTTGGAGTTGTAGTTGGAGTTGGAGTTGGATTCCAGGCAGAAAAATCCAGAGGAGGAAAACAGAAGCTATGAGGAAGGGGGTCAGGCGAACATCCATCCGTGATCAACTCATAACACGAAGAAATCGGGGTAGGAGGCAGTCGTGGTGCAGCAGAGGGTAGCCGCCAAGAACTCGACAATTTTCCCAACCGCTTTCTCATCACCTTTCTGAGTTTCCATCAACTCCTGGTCTACCCATCCATTTGTGTAGCTACCCCCAAAATCTATTACCCAAGCGTCATCTGTTACCTCGTGAATAAGCACATTGTCCGGCTTTCCATCTCCCCATATAACCCCAATCTTATGAAGTAAATCAACTGTCTCCCGAATTTGAGCCGCCCACTTCTGTCTCCTTTCCGGCGAAGCTTCTATATCCTCATGCTCATCCTTTAGTAGCCGTAAACTATATAGCTCTCCTGTAGGAATATATTCTTCCAGAATCCCAATAACCATGCCCGTCTCCGCCGAAGTTACCAAACCAAGTAATCGAGGTACTCGGATTGAATCAACAATCTCTGATATCGCCACCTTGCTGAGACAATGAAATTCCCGTTCAATGCCGTGAGAGAAAGCTTCAACGCCGGCCTTGCAACACATCTCTCTTCCTTCGACCAAGACTCGTGTGATATAACCCTGTCCGACGAGGCTTTCTAGAACACAGATATCTTTTGAAGAATATTGGGGCAGTCCCATATTATTAATGATTGTCATGTCAGGGCGAGGATCGTGATCATACGCGTCGAAGTCCTCAATCTCGTGCGGGATCAGCTCCGCTTTCTTATTCTTTGTGATGAAGCGGAAGGTAAAAGTCTCTGGATATAGGTGAGATTGTAGATCTGAACGATTTTCTCCTTCGCCGGGAACTGGTGGAGCGCGTTGAGTCTAAATTGACTTCCCAGCTTCATAGACGATGAATCCGATTTCATCTTGGGCAGCTTGAATTTGGTCTGCGTCTTCGTCTTTGTCACCCAGCAATTCGAATCTTGCGATAAGAGGCCCTTCAATCGTATCCGCCGTGGAGGGTGGCAGAAGGGACACGTGAAATCGCTTGTTGTGATACAAGATTGTGATAAAGAGGCCGTCCCCGCATCCAGTATCCCATTGCACAGCTTGCCAGTCCTCAGGAGCCATCTCCATTTCGACTGAGAGCATAAGTATAGAAGTCAAAGCGATACAGCGCGTAAGAGAGATGGATTTGAATAGAGATGGATTGAATATGAAGTTTACGACGGGTTCGAGAATACCGTATTCATAGCTACCTAGGGAATTTACTATTATTAATATACTTGTCGGATCACTCTTGAATACGTGGCACCAATAGGTATTGTACGTAAGTGCTAGTTGTATTCGGTGGTGATGATTCTTGATTGAACTAGGCCTACGTATAACTTAGTATATATAACTTCATCGGAACCGGGGTTACTATAACCCGGTGCGTATATTAGCAACCAGCTTATGTAAGCAGATTTGATAGTTATAAAATACTAACAATACTCTTATAAATAGGAAAAGTAATATATTAATATATTAAGAGATGAGATTTATTAAAGTTAAAACATCTTATATATTTAGAAGAATTGGTAGTTTCTTGTAACTATTTATTTTATTATAAATTTGTTTAAAATAGTAAAAGTGAAAATAATATAATAAAGCCTTTAAAGTACTAACTTAATAATTTATTGACAGCCAAGCTACTAAGATATATTCCTCGCTGCTACTATCTACTAGCGATCTTTTCCAAAACAATCAGTTGGGATCCCATGCCTTACAAATAAGCTCGACTTATATTCCAGAAACAACATCAGATGCTGATGTTAAGGAACTGGACCTCTTCCCTGAATACCTACGTGGTGCGATTAGAAGAAATTATATAGATGGGCGCCAAGCTGCTGCATTGTCAATGAATTTCCCATCTAATTTCATCGCAGATGTTGATTGTATTATGACTATGGAAGTTTATCCTAACAAGGTGGAGCGTCTTGCATTGCTCACCTTTTGGCGCGCATTTGGAGATAAACGGCGAGGTGCGAGAACTTGTTATACCAGGCGGTTTAAAGGTGATGGCTAGACAGCTCCAGGGCAGCCCCCCGGAATGTGTTGCCACGGCATTCGGTTCTGTCACTGCTGCAGCAGCCGAATCAGCTCCATATCGTGGGTTTGGAGTAGCGGAAGCAGATGCGCAGGTGGCTACTCGCTGTATAACAATGTCAGACATTAGTAATATTCATAAAGGAGCGATGATTGCGGTAACTCTAGGCAGGAGAGCAGCGTCTCAGATGTACGAAAAATGATTTAAATCCAAAATCCGTTCTCATTGCTGCAATATCTATTTCGTCTTCTTGAAATGCTCATCAGCTTTCCTTCACCTTGCCACCAGAGAATTCAAGCGCCCAATCTCGGGGCAGCAGCCCCTTCATGCTTTCTTCGAGATCTTTGACTTCCTTCCATCCATCCGCCTTCGTTTTGTCTTTTTTCAGTAGTCGGACAGCACAATCGGCCCACATCACCATTTGACCTACCCCCTCTATCCATTTCCTAATAGAGCCGACTTTCGCAACTTCGTCATGTTCCTTGGGCGAGAGCAATTGGAAGCTCTGTCATATGAGGTTATTTCACACCGCCTTTATCCTTGTCGTATATATCGTGACAAGTGCTTGGAGTTAAGTTGGTGACTAGTGACAAAACCGATTATTGATTTGCTACCCTATCTAAAAACTTGGATCGCTTAAATCGAAGCACTTGCTGAGATTGATGAAAAGTCCTCAGGGCCACAGTGAAAGCCCCTCCGTTTTTGGTTAGACGATGTCTCTTGAAAGACAGCCAACTGCTGACTGCTTCAAAATCTCTGAACGCTCGAAGTCTATCAACATTCTTGTAGGTAAGGCTGGCGCAACTGGCGCAACTGGCCAAATTACATTGAACTGCGGCAAGTCTGGTTTTGTTTTCGCTCAGAGGAGATACTAGCGCCGCGATTCGTTGAAGACAAGTCGAGTTATACTTTTTCAACTCCCTAACTAAGTCTGCTATAAGTTGGTTCCGTTGTCACCAGTACATTTCAATGGATTTCTGTCTCAAAGCAGGTTTGGGTTACTTGATTTTTTTCAATCTCCCAGTCCCTCGCCATCGACAATCCATTGGCACGATGAGCATGCCGTCTCTTATAGATTCAGCGCTGGATCGAATCGCCATTGTTTAATAGATTCGAAATCTATGTTTGTACCAATTAAAGCTTATCTAAGATATTTATTAAATCTAAGTTAAGCAACCAAAAAAGGGCGGGGAAGCTATAAAAGTTAAGTCTTATATTTCTAGGAACGCAAAAGGGAAGATTAAGAAAGAGAAGATGAGAAGAGGGGTGGGGGAGAGAGAAGAGAGAAACCCCCCACAGCAGCTGTTATATATATGTCGTTTTAAAGCTTGGACAAAAGTACGGGCGAGAAAAAAAAGAAAGGTTTCCAGCCCAAGTATATAAGCAGGAACGAGAAAGGGGGATTCAAAAGCAGCTCATTTATGGTGCAGCGGACTAGGGGTCATGGTTTAGTGGTATAATGTTCCCTTAGCATCCAGTTGTGTTTATATATATCTTGTATAGTATATTCATTCTAGCATGGGAGAGGTCGCGAGTTCGATTCTTGCTGACTCCAACTTTTTGTCATTTTTTTTGTTGCTCTTTCGCATTTCTCGCAATGCACGATAGATGGTATCTGTAGAGCACCGGCTCTGTCTTCTTTTGCCTCCGTCTTTCATTTTTTCACATTATTTTTTTCGTAGTTGGCCATGTGTGGAGCTTTCTTCATCTGTGCGTCGCCCATGTGGGTCGAACATTCGCTTCGTGGACAAGGGAATGAAGCAAGAAGTTGTTTATAGAACAAGAGTATGTTCGCTCCAAGTCAATTGTAGTTGGAGTGTTAATTGGACCTGATCTTAACATCTTTGGGTGGTAAATGTAGAAGCCGCTTGGAACAAGATGCTATCTTGTGTTAATACACATGGGATCTGCAAATTCTCGCTTAAGCCCCTGAAGAGTGAGTGGATCTTCAGAAACAGACATTTGGCTGGTGGTGGTGGATAAAAAAAGAGGCCCCCCTCGGTGCCGCATACGAATCCCAAAGTACGCATAAACTTTACTTGTTGTAAGTTAAAATTTCCATATTCTAGTTGATTCTAGTATAACATCCGTTCTTCATTCCATTTCGGTTTTCACTCTGCTTGCTTGAAGTTCGGAAAGGCAAACATAATACTTCCCTCGCTTAGGAATGATGATTTGTTGTTGACCGTAAACTCTGTTGCTAATCCCTCGCTAATTATTATTCTCAAGAAGGCATCTTTCTATATGAACTTTCAATGTGGTGAGTAGAGTGGAGAGAAATGGGATTCAGAAGAGGGGGGGGGGACACCGTTTGAACTTACTACAAGAAGGGCATGATGCCACGGAGAGAGAAGAAATATTGAAAATCATTCCACCCAGACCATGAAATTGGTGAATGAAGATGGGGCAAATCCCTCGAGAAGTAGTTTGGTTTTTTTTAGGAAGAAAAAAAACAGACTTATGATTTGATCGTTGTTTCAGCTTCAGGGATTCATTCGCCTGGGGATAAAGAAATATTCATATTTAATCAGACAAAATATTCCAACAAACATTTCCCCACCACATCTTCATTCAGGTCACACAACCCTTCTCCGCTCCTTTCAATTATTGTAAGATGTTAAAAAAGAGGGAGGAGTCAAGAGCTGGGTTTGAGAGGGGAAAGGGGAAACGAAGGCATTAACTGTGAGATTCGAAGAGCGTGAGGGAGATGTTTAGTGAGACTGACGCATCTACGAAAGTTGGTGATGAGCAGGTAGGTAATACTACGAATACTAGTGATAGTAATAGCAATTCGAATTGTAGTATGAAATTTGATTTTTGTTTAAAATTCGCGTGCACTTGCACTCTAGCTGAGCTATATCTACCACTACTCCCTATCCTCATGCTGCAAAATCTCTATTCAGAGCTGCCTCATAAGTTATCTCGACCTCCCTAACTCTCACCATTTATTCCTATCTAGGTTACAGCTGAAGATATGTACCTACCTATATAGCAGTCCCCCACACCAACTTCCAAATCCATGGCACACTTAACACTCTTTATATCTCTGATGCATCTCCATATCCATCTCCCTCACACAATTTATACGAGAAAGTTTCACCTATAACGTTCCAGATTAGCCCAAAACGTTCCCCAAAAAAGACAGTCATTACACCACCCCCAACCCAAAGAGGGGTGAGGGGAGGAACACCAATCCACAACACACAAAGTATATTGTATGCGCATATATATATTTCAGAAACCCATTTTTTCTAAGCACCGCTAACCAAACCCCACAAACCCAGCCCCCCCAAAAGACATACACAAACCCCAATCCTGCTGCATATGACGATGCCAACACAAGAAGGAGCCCATGCGGTCCAGAGAGGGAGGGACGGGAATGCGTTTTTGTTTTATTTTGGTTGGTTGGCCTAATACGGCTCTTCCTAAAGATAATTGAAGGGGAGATCATCATGGTAATATATAGCTTTCGTGGTTGTGCCGGTGGTGGGAGGTGTGTGTTTTTTTCAAGAAGAAATGTTGGAGGGCTTACTTGGTGTTTGGTGGCTGGATGGGGTTCTAAAGTAGAAGGCATGGACAAAGTGAAGGTAGTTAGATTGCGCGAAATACCAGACTTGTCCTCATGAGTAGAGGCACAGGAAGCCAGAAGTGGCGGTACCTCAAAGGGCCGTCGATGTGCTGAGCTCTGTTAAATCCATGAACTTGGGAGACGGTGAAGTTCAAAAATATTTTAGTTCAGGTTCGAGCCAGACGCTAGCGGCCGCACAGCACGCTAGACGGATACTGTCACGTGACAACCTGATTGACCCGCGGCCACGTGACCATCTATTATCATCGGTTCGGTTCGGGGTAGGGTAAATGCACGGTGATCAAACGACCCCCCAACCGGGAATATAGTAGGAGCGGGGGAATGGAGATACACATGAGAGCGTGTCTCAAGTTTGATCTTAATTAACCTTCTCCACAATGTTTCAATGATCAGCGGATATGGGTATAGGGTGCAGGATGAACATCAAACAAATGACAGATAGCTGGGATGTAGAGTCAAATTTTATCATTCCAAAGATGGTAGATTCCATCTACTGCTCGAGGCAGTGCTTCCTATACATATTGATAAAGACTTGAAAGAGCCGCATTAGAGAATGTGTTCAACTGGGTATTCCCACAATTTCCCCCTTGTCCGTGACTAGATGCCTCCTTCAGTCATCCGTAAACTCCCCATCCATTTTCCATAATGCAAGACGTGAACCTGTTTAATAGTCGTTAAGGAGCGTAAGAAGTGCCAAATGGCAAAAGTTGTATGTACACTGAAAATTGTTGTGGCGGATACAAGGATACGAAGGAATCCAGTCCAACCGTATCCTATTCTATATCCACATGGCGGACATCTGAGGTTTGGGCAAGTCTCCAAAGGTACTGGTAATCAGGTCTTGGAGTTCGCTCATATAGTCTTCCGCTCGGAATTTGAACAGTCCCTTGGATAGCAATTCCTTCTCTTCCTCATCAACTATGGGTAGCCTCTCCGCGCTTTTGCCATACTCTTCTACCAGCTCGGAGACCTGAGCGAGTTCGTTGCCGAATGGATGCTCCGTGGCTTCTGAGTTGGGGCTGAACATGTTGATTGAGGAACGAGCTGTGGATAGGCTTATGCTGTGCTTGCCGGAAGATAACCTTGAGATGCTATTCTTGGGTGATAGTCTCGAAGAGACGGATCGCTTCCGTGCCATGTATTCTGCCGATCTCTTGGTATGCGAGAGCGCTCGAGTAGGAATCGTAGGAGCCTCGTCGTCGGAAGCGGTCTTTCCTGGTGCGGTCCCAAAGTAACACGACAGATGATTTGGTTCTGGTGAAGCGCTGGTGGGCGAGGATTCAACAGAAGTAAATGGGGTTCCAACGCTCGAGGGCGAGGTCTCCGAGCTGCTCCGGCCGCTGCGGGCGTCCGACATGGTGCTGGCGGTGGTTGAGGATCTGCTCCGTGGGTAGATGTCTGGCGCATTGTAGGACAACATGTTGGTGGTGGAAATCAGCTCGACGGGAGCCGAAATCTTTGCAGCTCGAACGGTTCCGGGCGTGAAGGAGTGCTTGGTAGTTAAGCTGCGTTGCGGAAGAGCGACGGAGACATCGATGTCCTTAGGTGGCTTAGCCCGTCTGGTGGTGAAGGCCCGCGAAAGCGAATTCGACATATTTGCTGAATTATCCCGGATGAGAAGTTGAGTTTTGCCTTTTGCCCTTTGGATAAGGGATTTATGGGGAAAGCAGTTCTTCCAGGCCAACAGGGCGAGATATCTCCCAAGATGGTGGGGGGGAGGGGGCTCGGATAAAGGTTGGTGGTATCACAAACCGATTGGAGTCTTGGAGGTCGTGCAGAAGCGGGAGGTGGTCAGAAGAACGTTACTCCTGCACCTGTCGTCTGGTGAGAGCACAGGGCGGGGTTTGGTGGAGCTGCTTGATTAGGAAGTTCTGGCAGGTGAGAGGAACACCGAAAAGATCGATTCCGGTGACGTTGGGAAATGATGCGTAGTTGTTTTTGCAGTGCCGGTGAACAAAGTGCAGTCCGATGCGACGTGTAGATGATTTTGCGCGTGGGGACCGCCGGGTGAAAATAAGATGTATTGTACTGTTTAATAATAATAAAAAGGTTCGAGGTGCCGTCGTTGAGCAATATTTGCAATAATGGAAATGGACGTGGAAATGGAAGCCGTCTTGATGAATGTAGGAGCTAAGTGAGGTGGTGTGGAAGTCCGATGTTGATGCTCTAGATGGGAGCGTGTGTTGGTTCTGTTTGCAACTGACCGAGTAGTGTAGTGAGTGAGTGAGTGCGTTTAATTTATTTTCTTGGTGGGGGATCAAGAGTCGATAGATGGGATTGTCGTCGATAATGAAGCTCGAGGAACAACCAGGTTCAAAAGTGAATGAATGGATCTGTGCCTTTTTGATTTTTTAAGGTTGGTATCGCCCGGCGATATGGTGGTATTGACTGGGGACGGACTGCGCGTGGGAAAAGAAGTTGGAAGGATTGAAGAAAGAGAGAGAGAACGAGAGTGAGAGAGAGTAGAATTGTTGGCGAAGGAAGGAATCAATC
>Ga0247734_1001635_pt1 | contig 16655 bp, 13 predicted proteins | sample UWRJL103311B2_FD_180933 | JGI IMG/M metagenome (GOLD analysis project Ga0247734, IMG submission 180933) | Plant litter microbial communities from Arlington Agricultural Research Station in Wisconsin, United States - UWRJ-L103-311B-2 | ecosystem: Environmental > Terrestrial > Plant litter >... | reverse complement strand
ATACGCATCTGCCAACTTATATTTCATTGCTAAAGATTACTACCTGACACATTACAATGGAACTTGGGCCAGAGAAATGCAGCCTGAGGAAGAACAGCTTACCGCCGGAATCCGCGTACTGGATTCGAAATTAGGGACAAGAGCCAATCTGTTTCAGCCACCTAGTTTTTTATTATCATTTGACAAACCGGCGACAGAAACGGAAGGAAAAGTTTTATTAGGAACACTGGCTTGGTCAGGAAATTTCCGGACAGATTTTGAAGTAGATTCTTACCACAATCTTCGTTTAATTTCCGGTATTAACAATTACGCTTCTGAATATCCGCTTGCCTCCAAACAAGATTTTAAAACGCCTTCTTTCATCTACACTTATTCAGAAAATGGGAAAGGAGATGCAAGCCGGAATTTGCATAACTGGGCCAGAAAATACAGGATTTTGGATGGTGAAGGTTCGAGATTAACATTGCTTAATAACTGGGAAGCCACTTATTTTGATTTTAATGAAGAAAAACTTTCTGCTCTTTTTAAAGATGGAAAAAAACTCGGCGTTGATTTGTTTTTGCTTGATGACGGCTGGTTTGCAAATAAATATCCGCGTAATGACGACCATGCAGGATTAGGGGACTGGCAGGAAAATATCAAAAAATTACCGAACGGAATTGGTCATTTGGTGAAAGAGGCTACCAGCGCAGGAATTAAATTTGGTATTTGGGTAGAACCGGAAATGGTTAATCCAAAAAGTGAATTATACGAAAAACATCCGGACTGGGTTATCAAACAACCTGCACGTCCGGAACACTATATGCGTAATCAGCTGCCTCTTGATTTATCCAATCCGGAAGTACAGACTTTCGTTTTTGGCGTTCTTGACAAGCTTTTTACTGAAAATCCCAATATTGCCTACATAAAATGGGACTGTAATGCCATCACTTTTAATGCATATTCAGCTTATCTTGAAAAAAGCAAACAAAAACAGTCGCAGTTGTATGTTGATTACGTCCGTGGTTTGTATAAAGTACTGGAAAAATTAAGAGCAAAATATCCAAAAATACCAATGATGTTATGCTCCGGCGGTGGCGGAAGAGTAGATTATGAAGCATTAAAATATTTTACGGAATTTTGGCCAAGCGACAATACGGATCCAATGGAAAGAATATTCATGCAATGGGAATATTCGTATTTTTTCCCTGCACTTGCACAAAGTAATCACGTAACAGATTGGGGGAAACAACCTCTTAAATTCCGTACTGATGTAGCCATGATGGGAAAATTAGGCTATGATATTGTTGTAAGCCATTTAAATGAAAAAGATCTTAAATTCAGTCAGCAAGCTGTTTATACCTACAATTCTATCAAAGATGTTATCTGGCATGGAGACTTATTTCGGTTGGTTGATCCTAAAAAGAATGATTATGCTGCGTTAATGTTTAATTCAAAAGACAAAAAAAGGGCTGTTTTATTTTCGTATTTAGTGAATAACCGTTATGCATCCGGATCTGATGTTCCTTTTAAACTACAAGGACTGGATCCTGTCAAAAAGTATAAAGTAAAAGAATTGAATTTATATCCCGACTCAAAAACTTCAATTAAAGAAGACCAAACTTATTCAGGAGATTATCTGATGACAATTGGGTTTAATCCTGTTGTGAGTACGCGGAGAACTAGTGTGATTGTGGAGATAACGACGGTGGATTAAGCTTAATAAAACATTTATCATTTAGATATTCCTGCCGCAAAAGTGACTGTTTGAAATATGTATAGAGTCACCATAGGACCAAAGTTCAATGGCCAATTCCATTTTCAAACACTCTTTTATGTGTCGTAAAAATGATATACTACTTAAAAGTGCTTTTGAAGAGGCTTTTCCTGATTTACTACGCTTTTTCTTTCAAGAGGCCGATACTATTTTCGATATAGGGAAGGGTTTTGAATTCATGGATAAAGAATTAAGCGAGATTTATCCAGAACTTGAAAAGAAAGAATGAAGCCGCTTTGTAGATATGCTGGTAAAGACATATCTCAAAAATGGATCAGAAGAATGGATGTTAATTCATCTAGAAATTCAGGATAGAAATGACAAACATTTTGCCAAGAGAACGTTTCAATATTTCTATCGCATTTACGACCGATATGAAATTGATTTAATAACTGGTAATTATAGAGCTATGGGAATTATCGAAACCATAAAAATGCTAACCAGAGAAGAAGCTTTGGAAGAAGGAATTGAAAAGGGTCGTGAGAAAGAAAAAATTAATTTTGTCCATAATCTTTTGCTTAACACAGATTTTGATGTTGCAAGAATAGCTACATTGACTGGCGCATCACAAGCCTTTGTGAAAAAGATCAAGAAAGAAATAAAAAGATAATGACAATTTTAAAGATTGATATCGTGCATCTTTAAAATTGTCATTAAGAATTATTCAGAAATTACTTCAAATAAACTCCCGCTTCTTCCGGTCCACTCAAAACCACTTCCACATGTTCGCTAATAGTTGTGCTTAGTGCATAACCTACATAATCAGCGTGAACCGGGAAAAGGTGATGACTGCGATCAACCACAACGGCCACCTGCACTTTTTTCATGCGTACTTTTAAAAAAGGCTCTAATGCAAAAGCCAAAGTCCGGCCGGTATTTAAAACATCATCTACTACCACTACAACCTGATTTTCAATATCGGTTTCTTTATCAAATAAAACAGGGATCTGATGATGAATATTTTTATCAAATAGAAGTTGAATCAACTGCACGTTTAAAGGAGAAATTTCTTTCAATTCCTGTGACAGCCGTTTGGCAAATTCATAACCCTGTCCATCAATTCCAGCCAGAATTATACCTGTTTCCTCAAAATTCTGCTCATAAATTTCAAAGGCAATCCGACGAATTTTCTGATTGGTTTGCAGTGAACTGAGTATCTGGCGTCGTATCGTAGTGCTGTGGTCAGTCATGTAAGCTTTGGAATTATTTAAATCTTTAGGTAAAATTAACAATACATACGATACTTACTTCATGGCCTGATCTACAAATTTCCTGATCCATTCTGCTATAACCAATTCCTGAGTCGGCAATTCCAGGCTGGCAATTCCAAATTCAACTTTTGCCGCTCCTATCCTTTCTATTCGAAGTTCCATCAAAGCTTTGTCATAATCTTTTGGAAATTCCGGATGCGCCTGAATTCCAAGCATTTTATTTCCAACACGAAACATCGCATTCGGGCAATCAGAAGTTTGCGCTAACAATGTGCTATCCGGAGGTAATTGTAACACCTGATCCTGACACATCATTAGAAGATTAAAAACCGAACGTGCAGGATCCATCCAGTTTTCTAATTGTAAAATTTCAAAAGAATGCACGCCTACGCACCAGCCAACTGCCGATTTCTGAACTTTTCCTCCCAAAACTTCTCCCAGTATCTGATGCCCAAAACAAACACCAATAAAGATTTTATCAGATTGATAAATAGTTTTTACCAAATTTTTCAGCTTATCAATCCACTCTTCTCCATCATATACTGAATTTTTAGAACCTGTACAGATATAAACATCGCATTCATCTACTGATTCTGGAAAATGCCCGTTACAAACATCATAAAACGTAAATTCCCAGTCCGGTGCGACTTGCAAGAACAATGCAGGGAACATTTGACAATAATCTCCGGCAATGTATTTGAGCTCATCTCTGACATGATCGCATTCCAGAAGTCCGATTTTCATTAGTATTTGCTTTTAGCGATTAGCTTTGGGTTAGAAATCCGTGGCACGGCTGGTCAATCAAGCTCCGTGAAAAGCCTCATGAATCAGCCGTGCCACGGATAACGCCGTAATCATCTTTGTTCATTATAGAAATTCTTAACTATTAGCTACCTTCAAATGAAAAGATTTTGGTCTTGTCAATGCTTCATAACCAACAGTCGAAAGCGTACAGCCACGTCCGGAATTTTTTACACCTGTCCAGGCTAATGCAGGATCCAAATAATCACAACGGTTCATAAACCAGGTTCCTGTTTCTACCTCATCCCCTATTTTTAATGCAATATCAAGATCTGTTGTCCAGATAGAAGCAGTCAAACCATATTGGCTGTCATTCATCAACTGAATTGCTTCCTCATCACTTTTCACAGACATAATTCCTACAACCGGGCCAAATGTTTCTTCTTTCATGATATCCATGGAATGATTTACATTCACCAAAACCTGTGGGGCAAGGTAAGGAGAGCCAGGTTTATTGGCAGGAAAAAGATCCGGATCAATTAGCGCTTTTGCACCCTTAGTTATGGCTTCATCGATTTGTTTTTGAGCAAAAGTTGCCGCCGAAGTTCTTACCATTGGACCCAAAGTTGTTTCGCCGTTTAGCGGATCTCCCAATGTGTAAGTCTTTGTCAGATTTACGAAACCACTTATAAATTTGTCATAAATATCTTCATGCACATAAATGCGCTCGATTCCACAGCAAGACTGTCCGGAATTAAAAAATGAACCGTCTACCAGATTTTCAATTGCATCAGTAAGATCAGCATCAGCGCGGACATAAGCAGGATCCTTTCCACCTAATTCTAAACCACCAATAATAAACCGTTTATTAATCGCTTCCTGAACAGCATGACCACCTTCCACAGATCCTGTAAAAGCCACATAGTCAATCCGTTCGTCACCAATAATACCGGCTACCTGGTCATGACTTATATGCAGATACTGAAAAACACCATTCGGCAGACCTGCATATTCAAAAGCGGCAGCATAACGTTCAGCACAAAGCGGCGTTTGCTGTGCATGTTTCAAAATAACCGCATTTCCAGACATGATTGCCGGAATAACAGAATTTACAGAAGTCAGATATGGATAGTTCCAGGGAGCGACAACGAAGACAACACCCAAAGGATCACGGCGAATAAATCTCTTGAAACCTGCAATTTCCTCCACTTCTACATCTGCCAGCGCCTTTCCTGCAACGGATATCATATAATTGGCACGCTCATTGAATCCTTTACGAATTTCATTAGCCGTATATCTGATTGGCCGTCCCATTTGCCAGGTAAGTTCCAGGCCAATTTCATCCGCATTATTAAGAAAATATTCAACAGCTTTCCTGCAAATTACTTCCCGTTCTGCTAATGAAGTTTTACGCCATTCTTTCTGAGCAGAAACCGCCTTAGTTAACGCAGTTTCTACCGCAAACTCATCGGCCAGCGTACGTTCAACATACACTGAACCATCAATCGGACTTATTGTTCTTTGAATTGACATAGTTAAGGAGAAAGGGCAGAGGGGAAAGGGAAGGAAGAAATTCTGGCCTCCCATACCCCTATCCCCACGCCCATGTTTAAAGCGGAGTTACGTAAGCGGAAGTGATTCCTCCATCTACCAGAAAATCTGTTCCTGTTACAAATGAAGATTCGTCGGAAGCGAGGAATAATGCAGCAAAGGCCATCTCTTTTGCTTCACCAAATCTTCCCATTGGAATATGAACCAAACGGCGTTGTTTTTTCTCTTCTGTATTTAAAAATTTCATTAATAACTCAGTACGCAATGGTCCGGGACACAATGCATTTACCCTAATATTTTCGCGCGCATGAATAATTGCCAGCTCGCGGGTTAATGCTAAAACAGCTCCTTTACTGGCTGTATAAGCAATTTGAGGAGTTGCGGCTCCAAGAATTGCAACAAAAGAAGCAGTATTTATAATAGATCCTCCACCCGCGCGCTGTAAAGCAGGAATACCGAATTTACAACCTAAGAAAACACCTTTTGCGTTGATGTTCATTGTCAGATCCCAAATGGCTTCCTCCGTTGTCATAGCATTATCATCATCACTATGCATGATACCGGCATTATTGAAAATGATATTTAGTTTACCGAATTTTTCTTCCGTAAAAACCACAGCTGCTTCACAATCAGCCGCTTTTGATACGTCCGAATGAATAAAGTATGCTTCGCCTCCATTGGCAATAATTTCATCAGCAACTTCCTGTCCAGCCGCATCATTCACGTCTGTTAAAACAACTTTGGCACCTTCTTTCGCAAATAACAAAGCAGTTTCGCGGCCTATTCCACCACTGCCACCAGTAATAAGAGCAACTTTATTTTCTAAACGCATTTTGTATTTTGTTTTATTTGTTAATCTGTAAAGGTTACACAGAGAAACACAGAGTTAAGCAGAGAGTCACAGAGAGGAAGGGAGGATTTATCTAAAAAAACTCTGTGGCTCTCTTTCTAATTCTGTGATCCTCTGTGTAACCTATCTACCTCCATCATATTTGTTCGAAATATCTTCTCCTCTCCCAATCCGTTACTGATTTATCATACGACTTTTGTTCGGTTTTAAAGAAATGAGAGTAATGTTCAACTACTTCTTTACCAAAGGTGTTTTTTGCAAATTCACTGTTTTCAAACAGTATTGTTGCTTCGGCTAATGTATACGGAACTCTTGGCAAATGTGCAGCGGCGTAGATGTCTCCGATAAATATTTCAGGAGGTTCGATTTTATTTTTAATTCCATCTAAACCTGATGCCAAAGATGCTGCAAAAGCCAGATATGGATTACAGTCTGCACCAGGAATTCTGCATTCAATGCGAAGACTTGCCCCGCTCCCCACTACACGAAAACCAGCTGTGCGATTATCATAACTCCATGCTAATCGCGTGGGAGCCCAGGAGCCGTCTACAAAACGTTTATAGGAATTAATAGTTGGTGCATAAAAAGGCATGACATCCGGAACGTGCTGGATCCATCCGCCCAGAAACCAGCGAAATAAATCAGAACCTTTAACAGGACCAAGTTCCTGGTCACCTGCAAAAGCATTTTTGCCATCTTTCCATAAACTCATGTGAATATGACTACTCGAACCAGCCTGATCTGTCGCGAATTTTGCCATAAAAGTTACCGACAAACCCATCGCATCTGCTACTTCTTTCATGCATTGCTTGTAAACAATGTGATTGTCGGCCATAGGAAGCACTTCGGAATACCGCACATTTAATTCATGCTGGCCAACTCCCCATTCTCCTTTTGATGTTTCAATGGGAATTCCTGATTTTTTCAAATGGCGCCGAACGGCTGATGTAAATTTTTCATTACGTGTTCCCTGCAAAATATGGTAGTCTTCCAGATAGTAACCCGCAGGTTTCAAATTTTGGTAATTCTGTTCAAAAGCCTGTCTGTAAGTATTTTCCAGCAGATAATATTCCAGTTCAGATGCAGCAAAACATTTTAGATCGTCCTGCCCAAGTATTTCAAGTTGTTTTAGAAGAATGGAACGCGGTGCAACAGATTCGGCTTCATGCGTTTTTTCATTATGCAAATCACAAATGACCATAGCTGTTTTTTCCAGCCAATCCGCTAATCTTAAGGTCGACATATCCGGCACCATGTGAAAATCGCCGTAACCTAATTCCCAGCTTGCATAGTTGTAACCTGGCACAGGATCCATGCCCATGTCCGTAGTCAGCAAGTAATTACAGCCATGCGTCCCGGATTTTACAACACTATCCAGAAAATACTCAGCATCCACCCGCTTGCCCATTAACCGGCCATAATGATCTGTAAAAGCGACAACAACTGTTTCCAGCAAACCATCTTTTACCAGCTGTTCAAATCCTTCTAATGTTAACATAATTATTGTCAGGAAAGGCGTTGGCGCCGTGTTTGGACTAGTTAATTAACCATCTTAACGTAATTTATCAATTTTAGCAGTCATTGGAAATTTTAACAGCACTTTCTTTCCTGACGCCTTTTCCAACATCGGTGTTAATATTTTTGCCGCATTTTCTTCAGTCTGTTTTAATATCCCCATGTCCAGAGCAGATTTCTGAATCTGTTTTTCAGCCTGTTTGTATGCTTCTTCAACCAATTTTGCTTCTTCGGTAAATGCATATTCTGTGTTATAAACCTTGGATTTTCCGTGGTCAATTTTAAAAACACATAATTCAGGCTCAGGCATGTGAACTACCAAAGTTTCCTGTTCCGAAGTAATGTCGGCAATCTTGATTTTTGTCAGATCCACACAACCGATAGCTTCTCCCTGGACGATTAAAATTGCTTTTGCATTGGGTAGCCACATTTTAACAATTTCCTGCTCGACAACATCTTTAAAATTATATTTTACCAGTTCCAGTTTCCCCATTGAAGTGATTTCCTGCAAAACCAGCGTATGCATCGTTTGTGTTTTATCTTCTCCTGCAAAAAAATCCGGAAGCCATTTTCCATTCCGGAAGTTATTCCAAAGCGTTTGCATTCCTACCAATAAAAGCAACAAGACTATTAAACGTATCAACCAGGACAACAGTCGCATATTTATTTATTTTATCAAAAAAACACAGGCCTATACATCTCTTTCAGCCTGTTCAATGATTTGGGCATCTGCTAACCTGGCCATTCTTTGTGCAATAATGCTTGCCGAAATCAACTGCAAAGCATGATACAACATAATTGGAAGTAACATAACTCCGGCATGAGCTCCTGAAAATAATACTTTCGACATTACCGCTCCCTGGATTAAAGATTTTTTTGAACCACAAAAAACAGCAGTTACTTCGTCTTCATGACTAAAACCAAACAGCCTGCATAAAGATGTGAGTAAAAAGTAAACGGCAAAGAATAAAGCCAGCATTCCTATTCCCAGGAATACAATATCCTTCAAATCAAATTCGCTGAACAAATGTCCGCCAAAGGATTCACAGAATGAAGTATAAACGATTAATAGTATAGAAAACTGATCAAAATAACGAATATACTTTTTATATTTTTCTGCAAATGAACCCCACTTTTTATTTAACAAAATCCCCATCGTTACCGGAAGTAATACTTGTAAAGATAGTTTTCCGACTACTGACATTAAATCGTAATTATTTGAACTTGTATCCAAAACCAATCCCATCCAGAGCGGCGTAATAAAAACACCGATTAGACTTGAAATACTTGCGTTAAAAATAGCAGCGGGAATATTTCCTCTGGCAATGGAAACCATTACAACTGAAGATGAAACGGTAGAAGGCAAAGCAGTTAAAAAGAAAATAGCCAGCCACATCATCTGATGTTCTTCGCCTTTAAATAACGGTCGGAATGCCAAAGCAAGCAATGGAAACAGAACAAAAGTAGAAATATGCACCATGGCGTGTAATTTCCAGTTGACCAATCCTGCACGAAGTTTATCCGGACTTAACCGTAATCCATAAAAGAAAAAAATAATAGAAACTGCATAAGAGGAAATTTTAGCAAGCGGAACCGGGCTTTCCGGCATGCCCGGATAAGGCCAAAGATATGCCAATCCGATCATACTGATTAAAGCCAGCATAAAACCGTCTAATCCTGCTTTTTTCGCTGTATCTAAAATTTTACTCATATTTAAATTAGCTTTTGGTTAGACTTTCCAAGTCTCAAAGACTTGGAAAGTCTAGTCCTCAGACACAAAAGAAGTTTAAAAGAACGGCAAATAAAACCGGAATTTTGTGTTTTTTGCATTATCCTTGCATGTAAGGAAATACGTTATCAAGGTAGAATATTTTATCTGAACACTTTTATTTCTAGGTATTATCTGTTTATTTAATCCGGTTTAATATTTATTATGATGTCATTGACTGCAAAAAGGTTAGTACTTCTGGTGTTTATTTTTATGCAAATCATTCCTGCAAAGGCGCAATGGAAACTGGTTTGGGCTGATGAATTTAATACAGATGGAAAACCCGATCCAGCAAACTGGAAAGGAGAACAGGGATTTGTCCGCAATCACGAGCAGCAATGGTATCAGGATGCCAATGCTTATTGCAAGGATGGAAATTTGATTATTGAAGCAAAAAAAGAAGCAATTAAAAATCCAAAGTACGTTGCCAATAGCACAAACTGGAAGGAAAACCGTGAATTTTCTGAATATACTTCGGCAAGTATTATTACGGCTGGAAAGCAAAGCTGGCAATATGGCCGGTTTGAAATAAAGGCCAAAATAGATACACGGCTGGGTATGTGGCCTGCATTCTGGACATTAGGCACGAAAGGTGAATGGCCGGAAAATGGAGAAATTGATATTATGGAATTTTATCGCGGTGAAATTCTGGCTAATACCGTGCACGGTTCCATGGAAAAATGGAAGGGTATATGGAGTACGAAGAAAAAGCCAATTACTGAATTTAATGATCCGGAATGGTCAAACAAATTCCATATCTGGAGAATGGATTGGGATGAAAAAAGCATTAAACTTTATGTGGACGATTTTCTGATGAATTCGGTTGATCTGGAAAAAACGTACAATGCCAAAGATCCAAAAGCTAATCCATTCCGCCAGCCTCATTACATTTTACTCGGGATGGCTATTGGCGGAGATAATGGCGGAGATCCATCTAAAACGGATTTTCCTGCAAAATTTGAAGTGGATTATGTGAGAGTTTATCAGAAAAAATGAGGTAAAATTGGGAGGAAGGAAGGAATTCGCGGCGACTTTCTCGTACAATCAATTAAGATAAAAACGCAGCGTAACTCAGCGTCTAACTCTTTGTTACACTGCGTTTATAGTTTCATTCGAAGTCATATTTATAAATTCCTTCTACTTCCGTTCCTGGATCCATTTGGATTAGCGGTTTAATAATACCATCATGTAAACCGAATACCCAGCCGTGCAAATGCACCTCTTCTTTATTAAACCACGCCTTTTGAATAATAGTGGTTTTAGAGAGATTTTTAACCTGCTCTAATATATTTAATTCAACAAGGCGGTCGAAACGCTGTTTTTCGTCCTGAATTGCTTCTAGTTCAAGAGAATGCTTATCATAGACATCTTTGATATTGCGAAGCCATTTATTGATCAAACCAAGATCTTTATTGCCCATAGAAGCCTTCACACCGCCACAGCCATAATGACCCACCACAAGAATATGCTTTACTTTCAGAACTTCTACCGCATATTGGAGTACGCTCAGCATATTCATGTCCGTATGAACAACCAGATTAGCTACGTTACGGTGTACAAACATTTCGCCTGGATGGGTACCCGTGAGCTCATCGGCAGGAACGCGACTATCTGAACAGCCGATCCATAGAAAATCAGGTTTCTGACTTGCTGAAAGCCTGTTAAAATAATCTTCGTCCAGTTCCAGTCTTTCTGCGGCCCACGCTTTGTTAGCTAATAAAAGCCTTTTATATAATTCCATCTGTTTTTTTTCCTGAAATATTTCTTTGAATAATATATCTGAATTCTACTTCTATATTTCTTGTGTCAGCATCTTCTTTAAATTCATGAAGAGTAGTAAAAATATCCTGGTCAATAAATTGGGCTCTTGCCCCATCAAACAATACAGAGTCTCCTTCTTTTACGTCCATAAGAATTTTTTTCAAATTCGATTTATTTAAAAAAGAAACATCCTTACTGAATACAACCAGTACATTTTTTCCGTCCCGCACCGCTTTAATTGCTGAATGAAAATTGAAGTATAAAACATAATTAACACCAACAGCCAGGCCAACCAGAATACCAATCAGCAAATCCGTAAAAATGATGGTTACAATCGTTATAATGAAAGGTATAAACTGGTCTTTACCTTCATTATATATCTTCCTGAAAACCTTAAAATTAATCAGTTTAAAACCGACAACAATGAGTAAAGCAGCCAGCGCAGCCAGTGGAATATGACGAAGTAATGATGCAGCTGTAATCAGGCTGATTAAAAGAAACAAACCATGAAACATTGTTGCCAGTCTGGTTCTCGCACCGGAAAAAACGTTGGTGGATGTACGAATAACAACTGCAGTAACTGGTAATGCACCCAATAATCCACATATAATATTACTAATTCCCTGCGCTCTTAATTCTTGATTTGGAGAAGAATAACGGCGGTCAGGATCTATCCGATCAGCTGCTTCTAACGTAATCAAAGATTCTAAACTTGCGACAAGAGCAATTGTTACGGCAGAAATATATACGCCGGAATTCGTCAATGTATTAAAGTCAGGAAATATGAAAGCAGCCATGATTGAATCCCAATTCCGGAATGAAGGAAAAGAAACCATGTGCTGCGGAGAATTCCCCAAATACCAGTCTGGCTGCACAACAGCGAATAATTCATTTAAACCAATACCAAGGAATGTAACTGCCAGAGCGGAAGGAAATATTTTAAAGAAAATCTGCTTTTTCGAAGCAAGCTTATCCCAAAATATCATAAACAAAATACAGGCTGTACTAATAATAAAGGCTCCGGTATTAATATGGGTAAATGCTGTAAAAATCTCAGTAAAAGTATTTTCTCCGTCGGAATTCTGACTAAACTCAAATTCGCCTTCATAATCCACATCCCAGCCCAAAGCATGCGGTATTTGTTTTAAAATAATAACCAGACCAATAGCTACGATCATGCCGCGAATTGTACTGTTTGGAAAAAAACCACTTAATCTTCCTGCTTTTAACCAACCTAAAATAAACTGAATTACTCCGGCCAAAACTACGGCTACAAGAAAAGATTGATAACCCAAAGATTGGATGGACTGGAAAACGATAACCGTCAGACCTGCCGCCGGACCGCTGACAGCCACCTCAGAACCAGACCAGTAACCAACAAAAAGTCCACCTATAATACCAGAAAGTACGCCTGCAAATAACGGAGCTCCCGAAGCCAGAGCAATACCTAAACAAAGTGGGATTGTAACAAGAAAAACAGATATACCAGCCAGAAAATCTTCGCGGAGGTATTTAAATTGTAACGAAGGTATTTTCATAAGTAGTCAGTAGGGTATCTTTTTGAACACCTAAAATTAGTACCAAATATTGAATTTTAATCCTATTTTAATGTTGGAGGGCGAAATATTGTAGGATTTGGGTTGACGTAGTCAATTAGATAATTTAGTGATTACCCTCTTTAACACTTAAAGTAGTAAGAATAATTAAGATAAATCAATCTTCTCAAATTATTAATGACTTAAAATCAGCAACTTAAAACTCAATAAGGAGCCATTTAGAAATTAAGATTAATTAAGTTAAAGTAATTATTTTCTGCCTATTAAAATCTAACCCTCAATCATCCTTACCTCTGTCTCCCTTTCAGCAAAAAAATCCGTAATTTTGCGGTCTTAAAAATTTAAAAGGCGAGAATATTGTTGTAGTCCAAAGGCTCATTGCTCAATGCTGTCAGCCAAAAGCCAAAATATGAAATATAACGAGTTTAAAAACCTAAGCTATCCTAAAATCGCAGACGATGTTCTGCAATTCTGGAAAGAAAATAAAATATTTGAAGCTTCCGTAGATACACGCGAAGGAGCACCTTCTTTTACATTTTATGAAGGACCGCCGTCGGCCAATGGAACGCCGGGAATTCACCATGTGATGGCGCGATCCATTAAGGATATTTTTTGCCGCTATAAAACATTACAGGGATTTCAGGTAAAACGTAAAGGTGGCTGGGATACACATGGTCTTCCGGTTGAATTACAGGTTGAAAAAGAACTTGGCATTACCAAAGATGATATTGGAAAAACCATTTCAATAGCTGATTACAACGAAAAATGCCGTCAAACGGTCATGAAATTCACTGACCAGTGGAACGACCTGACTGAGAAAATGGGCTATTGGGTTGATCTTGACAATCCATACATTACTTATAAAAATGAATATATTGAAAGCCTTTGGAGCTTGCTTAAAAAGCTGTATGACAAAGGCTTACTTTATAAAGGTTATACCATACAACCTTATTCTCCTGCTGCGGGAACCGGACTTTCGTCGCATGAACTGAACATGCCAGGCACGTACAAGGATGTGAAGGACACGACCATTGTTGCCATGTTCAAGGTAAAGGCGCCGGAGACTTTCCAAATTTTCAAACCGGGACGCGCAGTCTTGCCAAGTCTGAACGATGCGGATATTCGTATTCTTGCCTGGACAACAACACCGTGGACTTTACCTGCAAATACTGCGCTGACGGTTGGAGCCAACATTAATTATGTGCTGGTCAAAACTTTCAATCCATATACCTACGCACCAGTTCACGTAGTTCTGGCAAAAGATTTAATTGGTAAATATTTTTCTGAGAAATACCAGGACGGTGACTTTGAAGGTTTTGAAGCAAGTGATAAAAAGCATTTGCCATGGTCAATCGTTTCTGAATTTAAAGGCAAAGACCTGGAAGGCGTTGAATATGAACAATTGATGCCTTATGTTCAGCCTTCAACACCAGCGTTTCGTGTAATTCTTGGCGACTTTGTAACAACCGAAGATGGTACAGGTGTTGTACATACCTCTCCTACTTTTGGTGCGGACGATTTCCGGATGGCGCAGGCCAATGGGATTCCATCTATTATGGTGAAAGACGAAACGGGCAAAGATGTGCCGATTGTAGATCGTCGTGGTCGTTTTGTAAAAGAAATTACAGATTATGCAGGTCGTTTCGTAAAGCCGGAATATTATTCGGACGAAGAACAGAATGATCCTGAATTCCGTGCAACTGATGTATTGATTGCCATTAAATTAAAAGAAGAAGGCAAAGCATTTAAAGTTGAAAAATACGAACACCCTTATCCACATTGCTGGCGTACGGATAAACCTGTGCTATATTATCCGCTTGATAGCTGGTTCATTAAAACAACAGCATTAAAAGACAGATTGGTTGAACTAAATAAAACGATCAACTGGAAACCCGAAAGTACCGGAACAGGCCGTTTTGGAAACTGGCTGGAAAATCTGGTAGACTGGAATCTTTCACGGTCGCGTTATTGGGGAACGCCGTTGCCAATCTGGCGAAGCGAACATGGCGAAGAAGTATGTGTAGGATCGATTGAACAATTAAAAGATTTACTGGAAGAAGCCATTCTTTCTGAACATTTATCAAGAGAAGAAGCTGCTCATAATTCAGAATATTTACTGAAACTTCAAAATGGTGATTTCGATTTACACCGTCCTTATGTAGATACAATTGTGCTGGTTTCACCAAATGGTCATTTAATGCATCGCGAACCAGATTTGATCGATGTATGGTTCGACTCTGGTGCTATGCCTTATGCGCAATGGCATTATCCTTTTGAAAATCAGGAAATATTCAACCAAAGTTATCCGGCAGATTTCATTTCAGAAGGTGTTGATCAAACACGTGGATGGTTCTTTACATTACATGCAATCTCTGTTTTGCTATTTGATAAAGTAGCATTTAAAAATGTCGTTTCTACTGGTTTGGTACTGGATAAAAACGGCAATAAAATGTCCAAACGTTTGGGAAATGCGACCGATCCGTTTGAAACATTAAGCAAATTTGGCCCGGATGCAACACGTTGGTACATGATTACCAATGCAGAACCCTGGGATAACCTGAAATTTAATCTGGATGGTATTGCTGAAGTTCAGCGCAAGTTTTTTGGAACGCTTGTAAATACGTATAATTTCTTTGCTTTATATGCAAATCTGGATGGCTACGAATTCCATGAATCTAAAACAGTTGCTATTGAAAAACGCACGGAACTGGATCGTTGGATTTTGTCCAAACTAAATACACTGATCAAGGAAGCGGGTGAGCAATTTGATGATTATAACCCAACTAAAGCCGGACGTCTGATTCAGGATTTTGTAACAGATCAACTTTCCAATTGGTATATCCGTTTAAACCGTCGTCGTTTCTGGAATCCTTCACAGGAAAAAGATGAGGGCAAATTAACGGAAGACAAACAAGCTGCTTATGAAACTTTGCAGCACTGTCTCGTTACGATATCTCAGTTAATGTCCCCGATAGCTCCATTTTTTGGAGAATGGTTATATAAGAATCTGACTGATGGTGATCGGGTTGCATCTGTAACAAATAATACTGACTTTAAATATGATTCAGTTCATTTGACGCATTGGCCAAAAATTGAAAGCAGTATAGTTGATCTGGATCTGGAAGAATCTATGGAACTGGCTCAGTCGATCAGTTCTCTGGTGCATTCAATACGTAAAAAACATAAGCTTAAAGTTCGTCAGCCATTGTCGAAAGTATTGATTCCTGCTTTGAGTGAAAAAACGGACCGTCAGATCAATCAGGTTGCTTCCATCATTTTATCCGAAGTGAATGTGAAAGAAGTGCATGCGATCAATGACAATACCGGTTTTTTCCACAAAAAAGCAAAACCTAATTTTAAGCTTTTGGGTAAAAAGTTTGGAAAAGAAATGCAGAAAGTTGGTGAGTTGATCAAACTTTGGGACAATACTCAGATTGAAGAACTTGAAAAAGAAGGCAAATATTTGCTTAAAGACGCTGATTCAAATACACTTGGAGAAATCCTGCTTGAAGAAGTTGAAATCTATACCGAAGATGTTCCGGGATGGTTAGTAGCGAGCGAAAACGGACTTACCGTTGCACTGGATATCACAGTTACGGACGAACTCAGACTGGAAGGAATTGCGCGTGATTTTGTAAACCGCGTTCAGAATCTTCGTAAAGACAGTGGATTTGAAGTAACTGATAAAATCAAAATCACATTGCAAAACAATGATGAACTATTGGCAAGTGCAGTTACAGCCAATAAAGCATATATCTGCCAGGAAGTGCAGGCCTTGGATTTGAGTCTGGTTGGTGACTTGAATGGAACTGCCAGTGAGATTGAAATGGATGAGTTTTTATTGAAAGTGAAGATTGAGGTGGTGTAGAAAAGGGACACAGAGCGGACGCGGTTAAGCAGAGAAGAAACAGAGAGCCACAGAGAAAACAAATCTCTTTGGCTCTCT
>Ga0247734_1001634_pt1 | contig 16660 bp, 19 predicted proteins | sample UWRJL103311B2_FD_180933 | JGI IMG/M metagenome (GOLD analysis project Ga0247734, IMG submission 180933) | Plant litter microbial communities from Arlington Agricultural Research Station in Wisconsin, United States - UWRJ-L103-311B-2 | ecosystem: Environmental > Terrestrial > Plant litter >... | reverse complement strand
TCGTGAAGCTTATGATCTCGAGGGAAAGGCTTATTGGCTTCATTCAACTTGGTGGTGAAAACAGTCACGTCGGTGCCCGCAATTGCAGTGCGTTGACCATTCATGCTGTGCAGGTCAATATCATGCACACTCTCTGCACCAGCCGTACCGGAAGACACTTCCTTCCAATATGGTTTTTGACTCCACTGGAAGCCAGGAACTTTGCTGGACCATGTGCCGCCAAACAAAGTCCCAAAATCGACACTGGAACCCTTGACGTAGAGCTGAGCGATGGCAAGGAGGATGCTCTTCTCTGCAGGCTTGTTCTTCGTCATTGTGGGAATAACGGTGAAATCTGCCAGGTCTTTCTCCTGCAAAATTTCGTTGATTGAATGCAACACAATGGGATGAGAAGAGATCTCGACAAACGTTCTGTACCCATCATCGGCGGCAGCACTGACAGCAGAGTTGAGCCAAACAGGTTTCACCATGTTATTGACCCAGTAGCTGATATCTCTTGGAGCCCGAGACCGGGCATCCGCCTGGGAAGTCGAATATAGCTTGATTGTTGGTGGTTGCGGGTTCAGGGCGCCAGACAGTTCCGCGTTAAGTGGCTCTGATAGATTGTCTAGCATCGGGCTGTGAAAGCCAATGTCGGTCTTGACTTGGAAAGCTCTAACACCGCGCTCTTTGATACCCGTCACGTATTCGGCCAAAGGAGCCGAGAGACCACTGACAACACACGATGATGGAGAAGAATCGATAGCGGCCACGATATCCTTCCTATCGCCAAGTTCAGCACATACCTCTGCGAAAGGCAGGTTTACCAGAGACATCCCTCCAATACCTTTAACCCGTGAGTATAACCGTGCACGTCTCGTCACAATGATGGCACCTTCTTCCGCTGTAAGACACCCAGCAGTGACAGCAGCAGCGATCTCTCCTACAGAGTGACCAATCACCGCTTGGGGTTGAATTCCTTTGGACTTGAGGACTTGGCTGAGACCGATTTGTACTACGTATGTTAGGACTTGGATCTCGTCCGAATCTTCAAAGGAGCCTGATCTCAAACTCTCGATAGCAGAATAGCCAAGCTCTTGAGACACGATACTGTCCAAATGAAGGACTGTCTGGTGAAATATCGGATTATGGAGGAGTTCCTTTCCCATGTCTGCCCACTGTGCACCATGTCCTGAGAAAACCCAAACCACATCTTTGCTGATACTGTTGTCAGAGATGCGCCTTTGAGCACTCCATTCGCTTGTAGTACCTTTGGAGATACTGTTAAATACCTCAGCAGCTTCTGTATGATTGGATACAACGAAAGCTGCGCGAAAATCGTGCTGAGCACGGTGCTGAGATAGGGTGGCTCCAATAGCTTCAAGACTCTCGGATTGCCCATTGGAGGATATCCATTCCGACTGAGCAGCACTTTGAACGGCAAGTCTCTTTTCTTGCGGAGCTGAAAGCACCAACAACGTAGCGCTACCTGCTTTTTCTTGTACGGCAGGGGTAAGGACCGGGGACTGCTCGATGATGGCATGAGACACAGTTCCACCGTATCCGTACGAGCAAATGGCAGCACGTCGGGGTCCATTAGGCTCAACCCATTCAGTTCTCTCTCGCACTACTTGCAGTCCGGAATTTTTCCAATCAACTCTTGTGTTTAGTTTGTTTAGTCTTGCCTGAGGGGGAAGCAATCCGTTGTTGACCGCCATAACTGCCTTTACCAGACTGATGGCACCGGCTGCCGCCTCAAGATGACCTACATTAGGCTTGATAGAGCCCAGGTATGCAGGAGATTCTGATGGACGTCCAGCGCCATAAATAGCAGAGATAGCTGATATTTCTGTTGGATCGCCAAGGGATGTGGATGTGGCGTGTGCCTCGATGAAGCCAACGGTCAGAGGGTCAATATCCGCGACTTCAAGAGCCTTTCGGGCAACGAGTTCCTGAGCTTTAGAATTGGGGGCCATGATTCCATTTGTCTTGCCGTCTTGGGCGATGGCAGTGCCTTTCAGGGTAGCGAGAACATGATCACCATCTGCGATAGCATGTGAGAGACGTTTCAGGATGAGTATAGCAGCTCCTTCTCCTCTGGCGTATCGATGTGCATCTGCGTCAAATGATTGACAGACTCCGTCTGGTGAAAGCGCACCAGCTGAGCCTAGCATGTGGAATAATGCAGGCGATAGGCAAACGTTGACACCACCAACGACGGCAACTCGGGACTCTCCACCCAAAATGGCTTGACGTCCAAAGTGTACAGCGCACAAAGACGATGCGCATGCTGAGTCGACCGCTACACTGGGGCCCATGAAATCAAGGTGATAAGAGATCCGATTAGGGATTCCATGAGCTGTTGTGCCTATACCCATCCAAGCCTCAATGTTGGGTATATCTTCAAGTAGAAGTCTCGAATAGTCGTCTGAATCTACACCAATATAAACTGCAGTATCAGAGCCCTATGCCTCAGTTTAGTATAACCGTATCATGACACTAGAAGCTTAAATGGAAGGATCAAAAAATCAATTCTGAATATTTCAAGTTATAGGGAAGATTTGCGAGCCCTAACTTGGCAGAAGTAGGTTGAAAGTCATTTCAAGAATGTAGGTACTTACGGCAAGTGATTTGGGATCGATACCAGCGTTCTCCAGAGCTTCCCATGTGACTTCCAGTCCTAATCTCTGATGAGGGTCCATTTGCTCGGCTTCCTTGGGAGAAATTCCAAAGAATGCGGCATCGAAATTCTCCAAGTCGTTAATAAAGTAACCTTTGTTGATTGTCTTCGCAATGACCTTTGCATTTCGAGGGTCTCTCCGAATCCATGGTTCCCATCGCCAGGCAGGGCTTTCCCCAGAAGCGTCTTTCTTGTCCATGAGAAACTCCCATAGCTTCTCTGGGGAGTCATTACCTCCCGCTGTTCGACAAGCCATTCCGATGATCGCCACATCATCGAATGGGAAATCCGCCGTAGAGACAGAAGAGGCAGCTAAATTAGGCGAAGCTGAGTGAGAGGATGATTCTGTCGAGGTGGATTGTTCATTACTCGCATTAGAGGCCATGCTTGCCTTCATATGAACAGAATAGGTTTCGGTGCAGTTGTGAGACCTTTGATGTCTGTCTAAAGAGAATGTCTACAACAACTCCTAGGATGAAAAAGAGCTGGGGGGAAATATTGGGGAAAGAGGTAGCTAAAGAGGTAGCTAAAGATATCGGTTCAAATGAAATGTTCTTGTCCAGAATCTTCTAACAGATATACATACTCCTACTTATGCAACTCCGACATCAAGAAACGCATCGAAGCTTATCAGCTGTTCGGTGTCGCTCATTGCCGCAAAACATAACCATAGCTCCGATCCAAGCAAATGAAGCACGAATCCCAACATGGTTCTCGCATACAGTACTTCTAAAATCTTCAAGATAGCGAAATCTATCGGACCTCTGAATCTGTTCAGGGTCTGCAGGATCCCCCGTCAATTTTCTTAACATAGATAATTCATTCCGGTCACGCCACGATAATAGGCTCATGGTACTTTGGTCTACTCATCTTGCAAAGCACGGATCTCACTATATTGCATGCAGGGTCCACCACACCCCTGGCACCGCATGTGCTTTAGCTAGCATTATGACGCAAACAAAGCTAACGGCACGGCACGTGAGTGGGGCCGCCATGAGGCGCTTTGCTTATGGTTGCATACCAGGAACAAAAATGGGGGCTCTGGTCGGAAAGAAGGACGTCCTGCCAGTTACCTCCGAGTTGTCACTGGGAATGATGAGCCCCCCGATACCCCGAACGCTCTCCCTTCCGCTCGTCTGTTGTCTCTACCTACCTAATCCAGTCTCACTTTGATAAGTAAAACATTATATCTAGGTGTTTCTCGGGCCGATTGTTTTTTCGGGCTCCGAAACGGATGCTTTGCTTCCTACCAGCCCAAGCGCTTCGAAAGGTTTGCACATGCCAAATGACTTCTTTCACAATTGATGAAGTTATGTCTAAGCTGAATATCAAGTTAATAACAGATAAAGCATGAACTTGAAATCCTATCCCGGAACATCCCCAATCAAATTTCGTCACATCTCAATCTTTGTTTCGATTCAGAATGTCAATCACCACCGAGCCCCAATATGTCTTCCTTCTTTTCCTCAAGCGCAACCCAGCCATCAGCCCAGCTGCGTTCAGAGCCCACTACGAAGCGCACCACGCACCGATGGTGATGGAAATAGCCAAAACAGCAAAAGGCCTACTGAGTTACACGAGGCATTTCCTCGATCATGAAGCTTCCGATCCTGCACTTGGCAACCCGTTTATGAAATATGGAGAGCCGGTGCCGACGGTCCCGTTTGATGTTGTCAATAAAGTGATATTTGAAACAAAGGCAGCTGCGGTTGAATTCTCACGATTGATGTATGAGGTTGAGGAGAACAAGGAAAAGGTGCTGGAGGACGAGAATTATTTATTTATCAGGAGCCAAATGAGGGGTATGGTTTTTGATGCGGAGGTTTCGACATGAAAGCTGTGGAGCGGGAATGAAGATAGGAGTATATTTTGCTAGTAAATTGCCAAATAGAGGGCTCTAACCTCTTGAGTGGACCCTATGTGGGGGTGAATGCAGGCATTTATATAGAAAGTGGAGAAAGTGGCGATCTCTTTTCATACCGATTGTACCAATCTCTCTTAAATATAGGGATTACCCCCACATAACACACAATGATGTTCGATTTCTCGATTTCTGTCTATACCCTCTTCTGATCTGACCTATCCAACCGCAGACTGGCAGGCATATTGAACGACATGAATAGGGAAAGTCCAGGTGCGAGCCCAGTCGAGGGGAAATGGTCTGTTGCGTGCCAGAGATGCCGCGACCATAAGCTCAAGTGCAATCGCGAAATACTGTCCTGTTCGCGTTGTCTTAAACAGAAGGTGGCCTGTAAATATCCCTTACCACACGATCGAAGGCGAGCCGCGCAAAAGACAAGTCAAGCAAAGGCGGCTGCTTTAGAACTTTCGTCGACAAGCATAAAGCATCTCTCCATTGATTCATCCGGATCTTCCGTGCCCTCGAAGTCAAGAAAGAGACCGCGCTTTGGTGACAGCATCAAAGAAAGCGGTCGTGACTATATTCCCGACGCCAGCTCCACCAACAATTTTGTAGAAAGTAACCTTGGCGACTTGCCGTCTACGGAAGTTGGATTATTACTCCTGGAGGTCTATTTCAAGCGAGTCTATAATGCTACCATTTTGTTTCACAAAATCGTAACTTTTGAAAAGTATAGGTCGAATAGTCTACCAGGATATTTGCTCCGAGCTATATTCGCACATGCGGCCACATTTCTGGAGGAAGTCGACTCGCCATATAGCCAATATATCAAAATACTACCTATGCAAACCTTATTCGAGAAATCGTGGCTATATGCACGGTCAGCAAGTCAAGAAGTGCTCTCGTACGCCGATGAACCGACCCTTGTCCGGATACAAGCTCTTCAGGTATTACAGCTTTACTATTTTTCCCGGGGAGAAACACAACGGGCGATTGTCCATGCATCTTTGGCCTACAGATTGTGTCAGCTTCTTGAATATGATAGATTGCACAAGGATGTTGCATCCCTATCCACAGCGGGCAGTCTGCAGGTTCAGTTCGACCATGAGATGAAAAGACGCTGCTTTTGGGCGATCTGGTGCAGTTTTTCTATTGGTAGTCAACGACTGGATTCTCTTACAAATTGTGAAAGAGCATCAATCCTGCCGTTGCCGGCTATCTTTGAGAAAGGAGGGTCGGTGCAGGGAGTTGAACTCCGATTGGGACAAAGTATGGACCAACATTGGAATCAGTCACTTTTGTCTAAAAACGGAAAAGTCGGCTCTTCGTCGTGTTCTTTGATGGCGGAACTGGTAAGGCTTTTGGGTATTTGGTAAGTTCGTCTCGCTCACATTTATTTGCACCCTTGCCATAGCTCTGGCTGCATCATGAACTCCCAATAGAAGCATTTTACTGAAAATCTACAAAGGAATAAAGTGCAGGCTTTCATCTCCGATTCCTCTTTACACTCAAATTCACAACGAGCAATGAAGTTCAATGAACTCCTCCAACTATTCGAGCCTATTGAACGGACCCTTCACCTGTCCGTCACCAGTATCTGTTCATTAGCAGAATTCTACAATGAAAATCCTGAGCTTGTTACCTGCGTCTTCTCTGTCTATCATTTGAGTCGGCTTCTCTTACACGCATCCATGGTCCCGCTGCTCTCTGGCTGTTCAGTGGGAACTCCAGCGGAAAGAGATTCAGCACAAGAAAATAATGGTGCAGCTCTCCAGCAAGCCGTGTCGTTTGTAAAGCTCCTACAGCAAGTTATTGCAAACGATCTGGATATCACAAGACTGTGGCCTTTTATCGGCTATGGAGCCTTTGTGGCTGGCAGCGTGTTTGTGGTAAACCTTTTCTCATTGCTTCCTATCCACATTTACTAGCAATGCGTATTTCAAGATGGATGGCATAAGTTAGTGAAAAGAATCTCAGTTGCTATTGGTCTTCATACCTCTATATGTGTATTATATGCTAATTATGATTCATTTCACTATAGACACACAACAGCACGACGCAGTCACCCCAGTCCATTGGCCTATCAGTGCAGAGCATTGGGCGAGATGCAGAGGAAATTAAGACAATCCAGACGGTGCTAGAGGTATTGAGTATCTATTGGAAGCCATTACGTCAACTAGTACGTCTCTCTTACACCTTACTCCTGGTTTATAACGCAAAATAACAATGATAAGGCCATCAAATTCCGTGCAGCAATAAACATCGACGCTGGCCTGTCCAGTGACTTGGACTTGATTACATCGTCTATATATCCCTTCGATATACGTCCATCCAGTCACTCACTCGAAGAGCACGCCCTTACTCAAACACGTGTTCCTCGTACTTCCCACCCGAGCCTGGACTTACCATTGCAACAAGTTCACGAACTATGTTCGAGCGATGTCTCAGAGGCGGAACGGCAGGAAAATTGCGTAGAATCATACCAAATGTTCCCTTCTCCAGAACAGCAACTTTCTTCCGAGTCAGGATACCAGCTAGGGCTAGAAGAAAATATGATGACTGCTGATTACAGCAGCGGGCTACTTGGAACTGACCTGTGGAATGAGTGGGACTATCAAACTCTTCAAGTCACGGCAGATTATTGTGACAGTTCGGTGTTTCCGGCATGCTAATACCTTATTCAGGATTTAAAACCCCGGCTCGATTAGACATTTATAATGTATCTGTTGGGAGTATAATATTCATTGATGGACACATATGGTCACGTTACTTGTAACGTGACCTAGCACGAGAGTATATAATCCCCTCCACCTGTACTTAGCTAAGAATCAACCAACAATCATACTATGTTCAGCAATACCTTTCCATACGTGATATCACCCTTGTATTACCAATAATATCAGTCCCTAAGTATCTAGCTAGAATTGTGACGGACCAAGCTGGGCTACAGCCCAGGAACGGGAGCGAGTGTATTTGAAAGAATCTAAAACTACAGAACTAAGAAGTAGACGAGCTTCCAGGTTTATATACCCCTTATGGGTCTGGAGTCCTGTGACCTCGCTTACCGATTTCATGGCTCGAATACAGTTGAACACGTTAACGTATTGCTATTCGGGTTTGGGCTAGATCAAATGTATATATAAGGGAAAAAAGTAAGGAAAAAAAAAAGAAAAGCCTTTGGCATAAAAACTTCTGGCTCTTATATAGTCGTCTTATATAAACTACGCGCTAATTTCTGAATTATACCCGAGTATGATTTAAAAATAAAATAAAAGCAAATATAATTATATAATTAAACAATCTTTACCTCTTTAAACCGCCTTTGTCTCAAATCGTTTACTATAGCCAAATCGTCTTGGTCGTAACATTACTTTAAACAAACGAAGGATGAGCACCTTTGGGGAGCTGCCCCCCAGTTGAACTATACTGCTTGCGTTAGTCGACCCAACGCCCTCACGGTCTCGAAAACCTGTTCTGCTTGTGCCAGACAGCTTTCTTAAGAGTCTTACCAAAAGGCCGTATTATTCCGTAGGTATCTTCCTTCCGAGGCACCTAAACAACAAAACAGAGCATAGCTTGCTCCCTCCTCCAAGTATGTCTTTCAATCCATCCCGTAGACCTGGACGTCCGCTGAAGATTATACACCCTGAGGTTGAGTCAAGCCAAGCCCCCCCCCCCTCTGATCTCAGAATCTCAGAATCCCAGACGGGGGTTTCCACAGTCACGCTCTGCGACCGCCAACCCAGAAAGGACACCTTTTGGAGCTGACGCCTCAAAAGCCGGACCCTCCCAGAAAATGACCCTGGCAGATCAGTCCACACTACTGGAGCGTATCATTCAGCTTAAAACCCAGCTCCCTAACCGCCCTCAAAGTACAGAAACAATGGACGCCACAAACAGTCTCCTAGAATAAAGGCAAGTAGGTTGCTACCAAATAGAATACGCCACTCCCTTCTGTTGAGAACGATGATCCCGATTCCTCATCAAGCAACTCTTCCAGATCTCAAGGAAGATGTCACCGCTCCTCAACTTATAGCAACCATCGACGCCACACTCGCAGTACCCGACTCGAAAGGATGATGAGCATCTAAATGATGGAGTCACTGATCCGAAATACGAATCCCAGTTACTACTCATTCGCGACAAGCTCTAGGAACACCAAGGCCATTTCCAGACCGAATGAAAGCGAATGCGATTCGTGGTCAAGAACACCACCGGGGACTCTCGGCAACACTTTCGATATCAACAAATAGAGTAGAATGACTTTATTATTGGTGAAGGAATGTTTCATTGCCTCCATGATATTTACTTAGCTCAGGATTAGAAGGAGGAGGTCTAGGAAAAGACCACATCCTAGACTATGTGTTTAGCGTTGAGAATAATGATTTGAATGAGTTTCGAGCTCAGAACTACTAGGCGGAAAGGCTTTTGTATTTAACTGCAGGTTGCTTTCAAATGTAATTGCTATTACCAATCTCTTCAGATTAGTTGACACTGGAGCTGAAGCACTTGCCTTGATCAATACGCAAGTTGCTGTTTATGTTGCGCAGTTTTTTATTTTCAAAGCTAAGAAGCTCCCCCGACTGATTACCGTCAAAGGCTATAATGGTGCTCCCGGGTGGGACATCACCTATTCCATCCTTCTCACTCTTGTCCTTGATATCCGCAAGTTCGATAATCTCGCCTTCCTCATTACCGATCTTGGCTCTCACGATGTCATTCTCGGCAAGGCCTGGCTGTCTCACTACAACGTTAAGCCAGACGTTCGCCGGCACCGTTTAAAATGGCCCATGACTTTTCCAAGGCATACTTTCTGGGTGAAACCCACCCAGGTTCCAATCCAGAGCCTATTCGAGCAAGGCTTCAACTCTCGGCACCTGGCATATCTGGTTCGTAGAGAAAATCAAATCGCTACAGACGAAAGACGAAGAGCCCCCAATCCTCAGACATATGTCGCCCGAATGGAGATCCTTCGCAAGCCATCACCGGTGCCTTCTCTTGCGCGCCATCCCTTGAGAACAGTCGCCTTCTCCGATGATGTAGTGATCATCCCAAGCCCTCCCCGCTTGAGAAAGTCCAGGGCTCACAATTCTCTGCTCAGATCAACTTACCTGAAGAAGCACGATTAGGCGCTCACATCCACCGATCTGAACAGCCCCCGGAGCCCGAAAAGAAGCGTATTAAGATAATACCACGTAAGCGAAAACCACGCATCCCGTCACTCTGTTCCATTGTCGAAAACAACCCCCTTCCAGATCTCCGTCGTTTTGTGCCTCAGCCTCCCAGAACACCAGAGAAGCGTCTTTCAATTAGGTACAGCATTCCATGACTCAACCAGAGCCAGACAGCCAGACACTCAGGAGTCCCAAATACGACACCACCCGAAATTTGACCAAACTGCTTCAAGATCCTGGAAAAATCAGGATAGTTATATAAGGATGGTATTTAAATGATAAATCAGCGAATAGGGGCAAATGCGAGTATATTAAGTTCTACAGCCCTTGACCTTCTGGGAGATCAAGGGATCTACATAATATTTAAAAAGTACATATGATTCCAAATATAACCGTAAATGCTTCCTTCTTTCCAAGCTTCAGCGCATCCAAATACTGCCTAAATAGGTTGCTGTAGGCTTCAGCAAAGCTAACTAAAGGCATCAACTATTAGCGCAAGCTCTAATAAAAACTTCTTTGAACAGATGGAATATTTACCCAGTATTTCACACCCGTTCTCTGTGAAAATATCCTGATAACTGGCTCCCCGGACAAGTCAGGGAGCCAGTACCGGTTGAGATCCGGCAAGGCGAACAGGAGTGGGCTCTTGATTCAATCAGATCGATCTACCTGCGCCGACACCATCTGGAGTATCGTGCGAACTGGCTGGGAGCAGACGAGGAGTCGGAGTACTACCCAGCATCGAACTTCATCTACGCTCCCCACTTGCTCAAGAAGTTTTACCTCGAACACCAGGATCTCCCAGGTCAGCCGCAGATGTTATCGGACTAGATTGCTGCGTTTAAATCGGGTAATGAATGAATGGTATGCGCAATTGGAAGATGATAAAGAGATGCCCAACAGCTTGAGGGCAAGCTCTTTCAGGAAGGGAAGGGGGGGAGGGGTGGGGGGAGGGAGGTAATGTGACAGTTTGGCGTTCCTGATATATTAATGTCTTAGACTCTAAAATCTAAAAACCCTAGATATAACTTTGGAATTATAGATCGAGTAAAGCTGGCGGATGTATTCTGGCCGTACGTTGGACTCTTGGGTTTCCCTCTGGAAGAACTGAGTTTATTAGCTAACGAATATATTTACTAAAATGATTTCCGCTAGACTAAAAGCCCAGTATTGCCGCGCCTAAACCCAACAACATGCCAAGGTTGTCAACTGTCGTGTTCCAAGCGTTCAATTTTAGCTCATTTGACTTGGTACCACTGTGCTTACACGCGTCGATAAGGTCTCCGAAGCTTTCCAGTCCTCCCCGCGGCATTGTCTTGTAGACATCATTTTCGGTTTGCCAGCGCGAGCGAGTTCTCGCTTCCCAAAGTCCCTTTGGGGATGGAAGGGGTATCTCTCGGTAATTTTCACATATATGGCATGATACACCAATCTTAATGGAGACAATTTGAGCGATCAGGACCCATACTAATACTGTCCTGTGTTGCGATGGGTTAGCAGATGTTGAAAGAAGCCGACATGAAATTACCTTCTTCTAGATTCGGCAAAGATCCAGTCTTCCCATGTGTGACTCGGGTACAATCTCTCGTCCTGGAAAAATGGCTGGTTGCACAATTCTTTGAAACTTTCGCAGAGGTACTATGCGATTTAGTTGAAGTCTACTTGCAGAAATAAGAGGCTATACCTGATAAGTATCCAGATTCAGGTCCGCTTTGCGGTTTGAATTATCAATAACTCGCATCATCATATATATCAGCTGGGCTTGTATAGCGGCGAGAAGGTCTTCCCTCAAGAACTCGCGCTGAGTTGTCTGTGCACAATTAGTTTTGACTTTACAGTAACAATACGGCTGACATAACCTTCTCATTCGCAACCTGTAGCTCTGTCTTGATTGAGCTCCACAGGAATGGCTTGCATTCGAGATTCTGAGAAGCAAAGACTTGTGCTATGCTGGTGCAGTTTACCAGTGGTTTCGGAAGGGCGGGTTCTGTAGCGGTTGAGGCACGGTACCAATGCCCATGTATGAAAGGAGGGAGTGTTTCTCTGCGAAGCATCATCTGTGGGAAAGCACATAGCATCTGCATAATGATATTTGCGGTGAAATTCGAAACGGGATCCACGATTGGAACTCGAGCTAGAGCATTTGGATCGGTTTGCTCACAAATAGTTGTAGGTCCGGAAAATGAAGTCAAACATTCATCTGGGGGTGGATAAGCAGACCAGGGAAGTGTGGTGAGCAAGAGATGGTCAGGATTAAGACCGCCGTCAAGGCCAGCACAAGTTGTATCTTCACCAATTCCAGGTACAGTGTTTTTGGAACTTCCCACGAGCATTTCACTAGTAGAAAAATGCAAACAGTCCCAGTCTGTTCCAATTTGCGAATCCTCCGTGTCTGTTGGACCTCCGGATTGACAAAAATCATCCCATGGGGGAGAAATTTCGGGACTGGTCATTAAGAAGGCCGGGGAAAACGCCGGCGTCATGGTTGCTGTGCTTTGCTCAGTAGCCCTCCGGCCCTTGGGCGTGGTATTTGCAGCAGGCGTAGATGAGTCATAGGCACATTCGAGACTCTTATTCGTGCATCGTGAACATGATGGAGACTGAAGGTCGCACTTTAATTTGGCTATGCTGCACGGCCGGCATGACCTGATACGAGTCCGGTGACGATTGTGGGTACGACGACAGTAGAGAATATGTCGATTGTACGAAGCCTCTGTACCTTTCAAGAAGGGCTTTCGGCAGATGCTGCAGAGCCGCACAGGCCCGGGAAATGTAGAATCCATAATTTATTGCACAAGAAATGAGCCAAGAAGTTCCTACGTTTGCTTGTAGTCCATTTTGTAGGAATTCATCGGGTTTATTTTTATTTTGGCCGGATTTATCAGGTTTCCCTTCTTCAGCGAAAATGGTAGTGGTCGGCCAAAATGGTTCGGCCAAAATGGTTCAGCCAAAATGGTGCTTATGTAAACTCGTGCTTATGTAAACTCACCCTTTCTCCATGCACCATATACTTCAGCTTTTATTTAGAAATAAATTTCTTAGATTTCTATTTCAGCATATTATTCTCAATCAAACTATGGATTCTAAACAAGTCGACCTTGAAAATGACGCTCAGGAAGTCAACGCCAAATCCGACCCAAGAAGTGTACACGGATTCAAATGGTTTCTCGCCGCAATATCTCTTTACGTTGCAGTGTTTGTATACGCCCTTGATGGCACAATTGCTGCAGACATACAATCCTCGATTATCGAACAATTTAATGATGTTGGAAGTCTAACCTGGATCGGTACCGGTTTCCCTTTGGGCTCTTTATGTTTCATATTACCTGCGTGAGTTGGAATGTGTATATATATTGTGGAGCGGTCAATCAGCTAATTCATCTTCTGAAGAGCCGGTTTTTACGCCATCTTTAACTTCAAGCCTGTTTTCATCTTGAGCATCTTGATTTTTGAGGCCGCTTCTGCGCTGTGTGGCGCGGCACCTAACATGAATGCTCTCATTGTCGGTCGAGTCATTGCCGGCGTTGGTGGAACTGGTATTTTCATGGGGTAAGTTTATTTGCTCAAGCGGAAGAAAATGCTCTTACATATGCCAGTATCCTAAACTTTCTTTCCGTACTCACGACTGCTCAAGAACGAGGGAAATATATCTCTCTCATTGGGGTAACATGGGGAGTGGGCGCGGTTCTTGGCCCAGTCGTTGGAGGGGCCTTCTCTTCTTCCTCTGCAACATGGCGTTGGGCCTTTTATATCAATCTGTGAGTAAATCATTACACAAATCCGCTGTGCTTTTTGCTGAGGATTTAGTGTCATTGCAGGTGTGTGTGCACCTGTGTACATATTCTATCTCCCGTCAGTCAAAGTAGATTCAGGTCCCTCGGACACCTCGACCTTCAGCAAGGTCAAAGCTCTTGACTGGCTTGGTTTCTTCCTCTTCACCGCAGCAATGGTAGCACTCGTCATGGTCTTCACATTCGCAGGCTCAACATGGCGTTGGGATGATAATCGCACAATTGCCTTGTTTGTCGTTACTGGCGTACTTGTTATCATGACTTTCCTACAGCAGTATTTTGTTCTATTCACCACTATAGAAACACGGATGTTTCCGCCGACGCACATTCTCACCAATAAGACACAGATATTACTCGTAATTTGTACTGCTATGGCTGCCACCAATATCTATGTACCAGTTTACTATCTTCCCCTCTATTTCGTCTTTACGCATGGAGACACAGCTATCCAAGCGGCTGTTCGACTGCTGCCTTTTATTTGCTTTCTAGCATGGACCAATATGTGCTCGGGATTTCTTCTTCCAAGGGTCAATTATCCGTGAGTGCTTATTCTTGTTTTGCAATTTTTGCAGACTAACTGGCTTAGATGGGTGTTATATACAACAAGTGGCATTCTCATGACAATTGGTGGTGCAACCATGTACACTATCGATGCCAACACTCCTATTGCAAACGTTTATGGCTACAGTATGATTCTTGGAGCTGGCACTGGCCTGTGTAGTAATCTCGGGTTCACAATCTCGGGTGTCTCAATCATGAAGGAAACTGGCTCTACCCTGGATGTCCAACGCGCTATCTCCATGCAAAACCTTTCCCAACTTGGATTTCAGACAATCAGCTTGCTCATGGGTGGCCAGATCTTTCAAAGCCTTGCAGTCCAGAATCTGAATCGTGTATTTAGTGGTCTCGGGTTCTCTGAAACAGATATAAGGGGCGCCATTGCTGGTACTCAAAGTACACTTCTAAAGTCTCTAAGCCCCTCTTTGCAGAAAGAAGCCATTGCTGGTATTACGGAAGCGATGAGTCGAGTCTATATTCTCAGTTTTGCGACAGGCGCAATCACAGTGATTTGCGGGCTACTAATGAACAAGGGAAAGCTATTCCCGAAAGGAGCAGAAAAGATTGTAATTGCGGGCGGAGGCTAAGATTGGATCGGCTGAAATTCGAGCAGAGAATACTTTGGGGAAAATTGGCGGGTGTGAGCAAACGAAATAGGGTCACTAGAAGTCGGGTCTAGAAGTCATGTTGCATTGCATTCATTATATTATTAGAAATTTATTATGTTATTAGAGTTAGAAAAACTAACTAAAGTCATTCATTCAGAAACTTGGCCAGCGACAACAACATTATGCGGCGGAGGCGGCGTCAATAATGGTTGAGGATAACCTCATTTGGTGTCAGCGAGTAAATTAGTATTTATAGATAAATGCGTTATTTCATTAGAATGAATCCATACATGCCGTATTCGTGAGTAAATGCAAATATCTTGTTTTTTGGATTCGGATATGATATCGGACTTGCTATTTCGGACATGCTATGTCGGACATGCTATATCGGACAGGTTATGTCGGATGTGCTTTATCGGTATTGCTTTTTTTATGGCACTTTCTCGGTCTTACCTTTCTACTTTTCTTCCGCTAATATTATCATGCCTTTGTAATAATTTATCTCCTGATAAATAAGGCGAATCATTTCCTATATTTTCAATCGATATCTTTCTCTAACAGGAAGGAGCGACTATTCTAGCTAGCTCCGCTCCCTTATTAGCAATACAAGACTTGACAACACACAACACCTTTCTATCAAAAAAGTCCTCTAAATTTTTACGCATGTACAATATGGAGTCCAACAGAGTCCCTCTTCGGGTGCTGATTATTGGAGCTGGTAAGTCTGATATTGATCTTCCCTATATGGTACAATATTTGACTCGCACTAAAGGATCTGCTGGGTTGCTTACCGCTATCGCTCTGAAACGGGTAAGTATCCGCAAGGGGTATTTGACGAGAGATATCTAATTGGAGAAATAGGCGAATATATCTTGCACGGTTTTTGAGCAGGACCTCAGTCTTACACATAGACCTCTTGATTGGAACTTTGGGGTCTATTGGGCACAGTCTCGTCTGAATGAAATCATTGATCCGGATCTACGAGAACGTATCTTAACTGTCCAGACCGAGTAAGTCTTCAGGAAGGTTTACAGGTCAGAACGCATAGTATTGACAAGACGAAGTGCAAGCTATACCCCCGGCCCCGATGGTGTCATGCCGGCATACAATGCTCAGACCGGAGAACTAATGAAGAACATCCCGGCCCCATACAGTCTCCGCCTCCGAAGAAAGAAATGGCTTCAACTACTGAGCCAAGAAAGCGATCTTGATATCCGCGTGCGTTTCTTCTCTTCCATCTGATATAAACATCCAGCTCACATAAGCACAGTGGGGTAAGAAGCTACAGGATATCCAGACTGATAACGATTATGTTACAGCGACATTTGCAGATGGTACACAGGAAACAGGGAGTCTCTTAATTGGAGCCGAAGGCGCCCACTCTTTCACCAGAGAATATCTGCTTGGCAAAGAAGAGGGAAAGCTAATTAATTCTGAGACGGTCTCAACATTTGTTCTGGCAAAACTGGACAGAGAGGTTTCGAAAACCTTAAGGAAAGTGCACCCACGATACGCGCTCCTGTTTCACCCAAACGGGGACTTCTTTTTCGCTGGCAGTATGTCCATAACCCTCAACCTCTGTCTGCAATCCCAGAACTGACAAAAGCACAATTACAGTTCAGGATTGTACATCCGAGGATCCAGGTGAATGGCTTTGGATGTTTACACAGACCTGGCAGATGAAAGAACCGACGGATCTGAAAGGCCCAGCTCTCCTAGCCAATTGGCGGGAGAAAGGAAGTCATTACGGCTCTCCTTTCAAAGAGATATTCACAAATATTAAGGAGGACGGAGCGATTATATGGCACAACCGATTGGCATATTGGCCAACCAAGCGGTGGGATGACAGGGGTGGGAAGATTACTTTGGTTGGGGATGCCGCTCATCCGATGACTTTCCGTTCGTATTGCCTTTTCGAACCCTAATATTTCATTCTTGCTTTTGTCGGAGAGACGTGGGTGCATGAGAGAACTTTGACTGACAATACGGACAGATAGGGGCCAGGGACT
>Ga0247734_1001633_pt1 | contig 16671 bp, 15 predicted proteins | sample UWRJL103311B2_FD_180933 | JGI IMG/M metagenome (GOLD analysis project Ga0247734, IMG submission 180933) | Plant litter microbial communities from Arlington Agricultural Research Station in Wisconsin, United States - UWRJ-L103-311B-2 | ecosystem: Environmental > Terrestrial > Plant litter >... | reverse complement strand
GACAACATCACCGCCAGCTGCTGCTGTCAGCCCTGCTTGCTGCCTTTCCTCTCACTGCAAACCACGTCGTGCGCCAAACGACGTTGCTTACCACTGTATCTATCCTACACTATCCAATACCACACTACACATCTATGTACGAGACATATACATTAGATCCCAAGACAGACAGACAGACAGACAGACAGCACCAGCAGTGATCACAGACATTACTATTTCCATCAATAGCATTCTTTCATCGACTTTGCTCTGTTCCATGCGCTGCTACAGTACTATATAGTACTACAGTCCTACAACTACATACTACATACCATATACTATATACCACAGGAAGGACACCACCACCACGCCATACTATATTACATTGCATTACATTACGTCCACTCACATATCCACTCTCCTGGCTTTCCACTAATAATACTAGTTACGGAATAATACCGTAACCGGTATTCCTCCCTTGATTAGAAAGTTCATCCCCACTCCGCCTTTTTCGATTTTATCCGGAACCGCCTGTGCCCACACAATCCATATCCACACTCGCACATACGCACATACGCACATACGCCTGTGCTGGCTGGCCGCCTTTGCCTGTCATCCAATCCTCCTCTCTTCGTCTCCTCCCCGGCCAACCCATCAAACCCACCAACCCAAACCCAGACAACCAGACCCCGACCAAAGACCCAGCATCAGCATCAGCACGCACCAGACCCGGCAAAACCTACGGACGGCTGTCCCAGTCCTCTGGCACGGAATTCCCAGCTGAGAAAAACAACCTTCTGACATGAACCACCCAACTCAATCCAATCCAATCCAATCCAATCTTTACGCTTGCTTCAGTCCTCTTACACCGACCGACCAACTCTTAATTTACCGAGCTACCTACCTCTCTTCTCTCCCTTACCTTACCTACCACCAACCACCAACCTAACATCCTCTCACGCCACTCGCGCCTTGCTCTCGCAGCTATTACTTCTACGTCCCGCACATCATCCATCCATCCCTCCCCCTCCTCCCCCCAGACCGATTACCTCCCATATTGTTACTCTTGGAACATCGCATTCGCTTTCTTCCATACATACTCCACATCCTCAATTTCACCCAGCGACGCTCGTCTCAGGGAGATATAACAGCTTCGCTCCACCGCTATTACCATACTCATTCTCATACTTGCCCACCACGAACGGTGTACTGGCTCGGCCCTTCTACACGAGACACAGGTACCACGACGACGCCACGCTTTCGTCCCAATCCTCAATCTATTCCCACCCATCGCTCCACTTCTACACCGACAAATGATTACGGTCACTTAGTCGAGCTCTTGGATTCTTCGCAAGGAGAATAAAGTGCAAATTTCAAGATCGTGTAAGGCGCAGGAGGAATTATTCAAGTTCGCAAATCGAAGGAGACTTTTTTTGCCGATCATCGACCATTGATCATCATTCGGATCTAAAAAAGAACGCCATCAACCATGAGTGCACCAGCCAACGTCGGACCCGCGACCGTGGGGGACGAGAAGAAGGGATTGAGCAAATATTTATCGAGGGCGAAGACGTTGTTGAAGAAGCATGGTTCCAAACGAATGTCATCCTCCCAAAACCCAAGGACCGAAGAAAGTGTCGCGCCCGAGAGGTATGCTTGCTCTCTCCTCAACAACCACTTTCCTATTCACCCATTGTCATACCACTAAATACTAACCTCACCAGTGCTGCATTTACACCCATCGCTACTGCTCCGGTCGAGCCCACGATTGAAATCGACAGTGCAGATGAAGCTCAACCAACAGCCGCCGCAGATGGCTCTCAGCCCATCAAAGTCCTCCGTTCGCAAATCGAAGCCGATCGAGCCCGTCGTCTTGGAGAACGCTTCAAGCTTCCTGATCTTCCAACATGGCCATCTAGCCAACAGCATTACGACCCCGAGCAGGAATTGATTCGGGTCCAGAAGCCCATCCGCATGCGCATCCATCGCGCTTGTCACAATTGCAACACCGCTTTCGGAGGGAGCAAAGTATGTGTATGCGGTCATACTCGATGTTCCGAATGTCCTCGCACTCCACCACGAAAGGACAGGTCCGTCACTAAGCCAGCGAAATCACCCGCTCGCAGCGATGCCATTGAGGTTGATGATTACCACAATCTCTATGCTACCGAAAAATATGTCCTTACAATGCCAAGTCGCACCGGAGGCCAACCATTAGTGATGAAGAAGGCAGTACAGAGGGTCAGGAGAACATGCCACGAATGCAAGACGACATTCCAATCCGGAACCAAGGTTTGCGCCCAATGTACACATCGTCGTTGTGTGGATTGTCCGCGCGATCCGGCAAAGAAGAAGAACTATCCTGATGGGTATCCTGGCGATGCTCCTTCTTCCGATATGAGCAAGCCGGTAAAATTTAATTGCCATAAGTGTAATAAGACATATCCGCCTGTGTTACCGGATGATCAGCAGATGGCCGAGTGTGAGAGGTGTAATCATCAGAGATGTATGTTAACTCCTATTCATCCATCCCATGGTGCATGCACGCACGAGGAGAATCAATGTACTGACATAGAATTTAGGTGGGAAATGCTCCCGAGCACCGTTCAGAAAGATGGAGCCAACACCCGACCCCGATGTTATCCGCAGTCTCGAAGCCAAACTCGCCGGATTGAGACTCTCTTCCCCCGTCAATACGCAGTCTTGATATGTCGACCACTGGTTACCATCACTTTGATCAATTCGAACGATTACCAACCTGTCTGCTGCATACGCAGTCGCAACGACTCAAACCCAACTCAACCATTTCTCCACTTTTATTCTCTTCGAATACATTCTGCATGTTAGGGTCCGGCACATAAGTCTTTGTTTTTCCATTCAATCTTGAGCATTAACATCATCACATCATGAGTACGAAACGAAATCAAGCGAGCGAGCGTGCGTTTCAATTTTTGGCATTCATCTTTTTTGCGTTTCCAGTTATTTGACTTATTTGCTTGTTGTTTTATGCGTGAGCATAGTACGTTCGATACCTATTTATATCTATGGATTGAGACACTTGGAGAGTGTTTGCTGTCTTGAAGACATAATTTCTATTACGAGGAGAGGAGGCGAAGGCAGATTTACAAGAAGAAGAATAGATCTGGCATATGGGAGACGCGAAGAGGTCTGGGATCATTATTTTTCCATGAGATGGAAATGCATGGCATTGACTAGGGACTGACTACCTGATCAAAAACCAGGGATACATTGACGAAACGCATGAAGGATATAAATGAAACATGGAGGAGAATAAAAGGAGGACTCGATAGATTACTGGAGAAAAAAAGAATGGATGGGAGAACGATAACTGAAATGAAATGATAACCCATCAAAAAACAGTCTTTGTTAATATATATTGACATGTGAGAAGACAAATGCTCTTCATCCTCTTCTCTCAAACACACCCACACACGCACACATCTCTCTATGCATAGACCTACTAAGGAGGACAAGAACGTAAAATTCATTAAGAAATAAGATGACAAGAGATGAGTAGGAAAAATAAGCAAAGAAGCTACAAGAGAAGAGGGAGTGAGGCATGAAAGAGTTTACGGGTCTTGTTAATTTTCTTACTAAAAGAATTTGAAATATCTCTCTTTTTGTGTTCTTTTTGGGGGGTTGAGACGTTAAACCACCACGAAAGAAAAGGATGAGGAGATATATTCTTCGTTGTCCTACAGCCAAACCCAAACCCAAGCCAAAACCAAAACCCCTATCCCTCCGTCGTTAAAGAAAAGAAATAAAGTAAACCAAAAAGACGCCTCGCTTAAAGAAGAAGTTCTCTAAACTAGAAACCAACCTGCTGGTCAGGGCTTGATATTAATTACCCTTTCATCTAGGAACATATCGAAAAGAACATTTATAGCGCGTTGGAGATGGTACTGATATAATTTAAATCAGCAACAGCCATGAAGCAATAAATGGATGAAACAAACTTACAAAAGCATTTGGGTCCATCGACTCGATTGTTTGATACGAGATTGTTAGACTTTCGACCTGTGCGATCTGAAGCTTCAAAGCCTTGAGCTTTCCCGCTAATGGAGATGGCTGAGAATCTTTCATTGCTATTCTGTCCAGCATCTCAATGAGGAACGTCAAAAGCTTGACCATGTCGTCCTTTGACACCAAAACCCCTTCTAATGCTACTTTCTCACATGACAATCTCCGTGCTGGTTCCGTGAACTGATCTGGAATAAGTATCGTCGAGTGATCGTTCAAAGTAGGCTGGATCTGAAACAGGATATCCTGGATTTCGGTGGTGTTTGGTACGTGCTTGACTGCACCGATCGGCGTGTCATTTGGGATTCCGATGCTGCGAAAGAAGTCGCCCGTTGATCTCTGGATATCGTATTGTCCCTGTGGGTGCTCCATAAAGAGCTTGCAATGCCAATTACCAAATAGTCGTCCTTGACGGCCGGCAAGAAAGGTGACGGAGCGAACAAGGGTGTCGTAAGTCAAAAGATCGTCATCGGAAGGCAAGAAGGGATACCAGGCAAAATAGCGAACGCAAGCGTAAAGCGTTCCAGAACATGCTACGATGGAAGCGTTGCTTAAGACCGGCGCCTGGGTGCTAAGAAACTGTACCAGCGAGTCTTGGTTCCAGTCTACAACGAGAAGTTAACGTTAGGCACACATTTGTTGATATATATATAAGCAATGACTTACAATTCGACTCGCCTTTATGAAACGAGTGAGCTTCAAAGACATTCTCCACTCTCTCAAGTTCCCTGGGCGTTAAACACGCGACGTGTCGCCATCTACTATCCTGGCTTGGAGAATCTGATATAATGAGGCGACTTACGGAGTCTAGTAAGCTTTCTAATGTTCGTGTTAGTGGTGTGGTGTTCGTCGTACGAAAAGCTGTAGCATGGACGTGCCTCGAGTAATGTTCTGCAACCACTCTCCTCGTCTGCGCTCAAATTCCGAAAACCTCCCATCTGGGCGGCCCATGATACCTTGAGCAAATTTCTGGAAGTCGGAGAGGAAACCGCTGGTCGCCATTGGTTTATGCGCCATTGGTTTATGCCGAGATTTATAAAATGTAACAAACCCCGAGTTTCAAGGACAAATTCCTTGTGTTCACAAATCCAGCTTTGCGTGAGCAATAGAGGCCGTATAGCCTGGAGGACTTGGGTTTGAGTGAAGCAAAGATGCTTTAAAACGCTTGTTGGAAATAGGCTGCAGCAAAAGATGGCTATATTGAGGCTATGCTTCGGGAAATCCAACTCTACAGGGTTCCCAGCAGATCACGATAATCCTTGAGCATATATATTACGGAGTTTTGCAAAACACATTGCAAGTACAGCATTTTGACGCTCAAAATTCCTTGTCTTGTGCATTTTTCTGAAAGAAATTACGTCGCACTCTCATGTTAATTTATATAGTTAAAGTTTCCCAAACGTCCCGTGATATCATGTCACGCTGCTCCGAGAGCATTGGGCATACCACAGAGAACAAGGGACCAAAATCAAGTAAGTCATTCGCACATAAAAGGATTCAAAGAAAGCCTCAAATGGCTTGAGACTTTCCTTGTTCACCTGAGCTTAAAACACATTTTGGGTATTGCCCGTTGACTAGAAAATACGCTTGGCACCAACACCAACACCAACACCAACACCAACAGCACAGAAACAACCAACACGATACGACAAGCTTATTCCGTATCCTTGAGAGTACTAGTAATCTTCATCAGCGTAAGACCCTTGGCAGGGTGGCTAGACTCTATCTCTATCCTAATGTGTTCACGCCCACAAGCTGTATATCCAAAGTTTTCGCTTCCACGGACGGAGCTCCAAGCGATGCTCATAGACTACTTCATAATGCAAATTTAGCGCGTGTTTCGAAATTAGAGCTACAGTGTATACCATAATGACATTTGATACTACTGTATAGGGCTGAGAGGTAAGCTGCAGTGGTATCTGTGGCGGATTCATTTGAGATGGTGGTGCCGCTGACGATTTGTTCTTGACCAACCGAGAAGCAGCATTTTCCAACATTTGGATTTAGACGCTCCTACGCGTCCCTTCAGATTTCAATCCTGGTATAGATTCGACTGGAGGAACATATCAATTTGGCCAAAGTATTACTTTCCAAAGGAAATTCTGCTAACACGAGGCTCAGTCTTGATGGCTGTGAAAACCAACTTCCTTCAATAGGTAACTTTGCGGATGATAAGTGTCATAAGGAAGCTAAATGTAAGCAGAGCTTCTTTCTGAAGGCCTTCTGATATTTTTGGAACAGAGGATTGGGGAGTTGCTCCTCTAGGAAGTGTAAGGGTGAAGCTGTACTCTTACTGAGATAGCATATAAATATGAGTAAAGACATACAAAGTTTGAAGATAGCGTCCATTAACTTCATCAATTATTCATCAATTATTCAACACAGAATTCAACAAACAGTTTTGTTTCAGCATTAAGCAACAATGAAGTTTCAGAATCTCCTTGGGGTTTTTGCTACAGCACTGCTCGCCTTATCCGCCACAGCATCTCCTCTCATAGATGAAGAAAGGCATGATACACTTGCTGCCCGAGCCGTTGGTCCGGATGAACACTTGTCAAAAACGTAGGCCCGGAGTTTTTCCTTCCCTTCTTTCAACCCCAACTCAACACCCTAAAGATTACTTAATAACCTATCCGTAGTGCCAAGATGCTGGTAGATGCAGGCGTTCACAAACAGCAATTCATCGCTGGAGAACGCTGGGCCGTGGAAGCAACCATGGTGTCGAAGGGGCACACGCACTCAATGCTTATTGTTGGTGCCTTGGTGCATACAGGCACCACCTGGGACTTTAATTCCTACTTCTACGATTTCATAAACGAGAGCCCGCAAGGGACCTTATTGCCTGATGGTGCAGGGAGGGCTCGGATTGGCAAGCTAAAACTCGAGTTTATAGCGGGCCACAAGTTATATTTAAAAGGCAGAGTTCGTCCTGATGCTGATACTGAAGTCGCTGGTAAGTACCTTGACGATAAAGACGCACTCTATGATCTCTTACTGACATTTTCTCCAGTGGCTTCGATTCAGGCAAAGAATAAGAAATACTGTAAGGTGCCTGTCCCGGGAGTTGTGGATGGCATGAACTGTATCACCTTTGTTGATAAGCTCTGGAAGGAGATCAGATAGGGCTATATGTCTATTGCTGCTCGCCACTAGGTATTTGGGTACATTGGCAAGAAAGGAGTTAAACGGCGTAGTTTTATGCCTTGCTAGCTGTATTCGCTTTGAGCACTATGCATGGTTTGTGAATTAAGCATCATATTATACGAAATATTGAGACAGTTTTATTTTTCTTCGGTGTTATACTCAGGAAGCTCCAAATATGATTGTTTCCGGTGATGCTGAAATCATCGACCTCTTACCTTGCTCGCTGTAGGTCTTTTCAACTCCATTTAGTAAAGTCTACGCTACCTCCGATATTCTCTATTGCAAAGATATATGAAAACGAGATTTGGCTAACTTTTCTGCTAATTCGTATACCGTGAGGCTGCTGGCTGGCGAAGATTTCAGGGTTTGGTGTACTGTAAAACTGACTACTGCACGGGGGCTAGTGGGTTGGACTATGCTTTATGTTGCTGTCGTTTTCACCCAGCCGCTGGTAGCTAGGTGGTAGAGTGAAAATAAAATGTCTTTATTCCACTCACTGCTTTGCTTGTTTATGATATTGTGATATTTCTTACTCTTTATCTTCTTGGGTTAAGCGAGGACTCTCAGGGGTAGAGGAAAATGTTCCCACGCCATTCGATTGAGACAGAGAGTTAACTGAGGTTCAGAAAGATTTTTGGGTCAGAGGACTTTCATTCCTAGTGGGATACAATACATTCAAGTCCGATACCTAGCTAACGCCCCAAACACACATAAAAAAACTGAAAAGGGTATATGTTTTCGCCTCAGAACCCAAACCGACAAACCATTTTCGTACACGCCTCAGACAGCCAATCAAGCCCCATAAGGCGGATCCAGATTCATAAACTCATCCATATCTCCCTCGACAAACCTTGGCGCAGTGTGGGTGGTTATTGCGTCAGGGAACAAATCATCGGCTGGAATTCCATCTAATCCGCGGCTGACTTTGAATTCTGCAGGCACAGATTGACCGAACGTGTCAAGTCGATGCTTTTTCCGTTGTCCAGCTCCTGTACTGCTATCACCACGGCTATTCATCCAGATACCCGAATCCGAGGCAATGCCTTGACGGACGTCTTGCTCGAATTGTTGTGTACCACGAAGAATAGGTAGTAATTTTTCGGTTTCGTACCAGCGGCCTTTGATGTCAGCTAGCCCACGTCTGGCTGCTGGCTCGAGAAGACGCCACTCATGCCAGATATGCTTCCCGGCCATTTCAGAGACCCTGTTGCGATAATGAAGATCGGCTACCATACGTGCGGGTAGTAGAGGCGTGGGCCACTCGGCACTAGTCTTATATGGACTTGGCATCTCAACGAACTTATAGATATCACCAATAAATGTAACGACAGAACCTGGAGGAGATGCAGAAGTACGCTCAATCATTTTCTGAATGATCAACACAGCAAGGTCCTCTCCTGGATAACGCAATCGCACAGGTTCGCCAGCCCATATCTTCTCTGCTCCGAGAAACATGCCGTTGTAGTGAACTTCATTTGGAGCAGCAATCGTATCCAGACGGTCGAAGAGCGAGTAACTACCATCTATTGTCTTCGCTGCGAGGATGCTACCATCGACTTGTATGTCACCGTTACCAAGTTCTCCTCGGAGGACACGGTCCCAGGGTACGGTGTCAAAGGTTAAGTTACGAAGAGCAGCAATGGTGGGGTTGGGAACACTCCATGCTAGCCAGGGACGAATATCGTCTTCTTTGTCTTTTATTTGCGCTGGCAGGTGTTGATATGGATGGGATAGGGGTTGAACAAGATATCTAGGCTTGTCGTTGAGAATTTGTCGCTTTGCGATCACGGATAGTCCCCACGCTGTTCCACGGTTGAACCATACAAGCTCTCCAGGACGGTAGATATATTTCCCATGTGGATCGGCATCCAGAGTCTGTTCGGCTGATTTACGCGGCGGTGGAGGCGCTTGGTATGTTGGCTTCACTGGTACAGCTTAAGGTAGTCAGCATCGTAGCCTCTTTGCAAATAAACAGCATCAACCTCTCATAAACAGAAGTAGCCATTGGAAAGGGGAAAATGTGAACCCAACTGCTGTATTAAAATACAGCAGTAAGTCCGAACTGCAGAAAGATGCCATGACTTACTTTTTGGAACATCTATGACCACCATTGGTGTTGTGTCCCTCTTGATAGCTGGCTCAACTTTTGGCGCGGTCTCGATTTCCTCATCACCATCCGGTGAGCAAATCTTGCATGAGCAATCCCTCCTATCATTCGTATCCGCCACAAGAAACAAAACATGGTGGAAAAAGTCCGCCGGGCTTCGATACCGCTTCTTCCTGCCTTGGGGATGTCCATATAGATACGCGTCTTGTCGCTCATAGACCCCCGCTGCATGTTTGCCTTTCTCTCGCTTCCCCTCTGCCAGCTTGTCCACTCTGTATTTGACATGCTCCCACAGAACAAAATTTTCCGGCAGATCCTTGAGAATGAATTGTAGCTCTAAACCTGGTAAGCTATATGCGCCATCAGTTTGTGAGTGGGACCCGGGACGCGTACTGTTGTCAAGACCAAAATAATTCTTTAACATGCCACCAATCTTACGTCGCCAATCCACACTCTTCGAATCATCATACGCCAATTTTCTATAGCAGTCTACCATGCCTGTAGAGTCTGGCGTATCGTCTAGTTGAACCCGTGTTGGTTGATTAAGCTCTTTGATGCCTTTGACCACCACCTCCAGCTGGCCGTCTGAGCGTGCAATGGTAATTGGAACATGGAGCGCCATGGTCACCAATTTTCTTTAACAGAAAACCGAGCTCTTTAGATTCTATGCCAGTGTCGGTGCTCTAACATACTCGAGTGGTTGAAGTAGACATTTCACGAGGAATAAGTTGAATGTCAAACTCTGGGCCACACTTCAACCTAGCACTTATCGGTCTTGGCATACCCTTATCAACATAAAAGTCCAATCATGCCTTGATATTGAGGCGTGTAGTAGAAGCATTGCAATATTACATGAACAACATACGATTGTAGCTACCTAATCAGATGGTAGTAAGATAGTAGCTGATATTAAAAATTTGCCTTGGTAGTAAATGCACTCACTACTCACTACAGTACTAAAACATAGCTATATGGAGTAAATTCCAAGAAGATGATGCAAACCCCTGAATCTTTCGCTTAAGAGCTTGCCGTCCTCCTTTTTCAGTAGAGTCTTCAATTCCATCCTTGAAGTTCTCCACTGCAGAAACAATGTGTCCATGAGAAAACACAACTGGTTTGCTACGAGGTTTGTGTTTCAGCTTTAATACTCTATATGCCTTACTATTTGATGAGGTGCAGCAAAGGACAGACTATGCAACCCAGGAACAGTCCTGATGAATATTTGTTTGATGTAGGGCTGCTCCTTCTGACTTCTATTAAGTTACTCTTTCATTTTGGAATTCAAGGGCTTCGCTAGCGGGTTTATATCCAGTGTCGAGGCAAACTATAAAGGTTATGCAGATGCGTGCAAGCTAGAAGAGGGCTGTAAGATTGAAGCTAGAGGCTTAAAAAGAAGGGAACCGCCATGGAATCACATATGGCCAGAGCTCTTGCTCGGAGATATTGAAGACCTTAGTTTCTTCTCAACAAAGAGATTGGTGTTGAAAAATAAAGGCATCTCAAAACACAGTTTGTCTCTGTTCAACTTTCACCAAGTCCCATTTTTCTTGTTTTCATTTCTAACACGTTCGCAACACTACAGCTGTGCAGTTCGTGGAAAGGGCTTATAATCTTGTCTGATATTAGAGCAGTCTATGAAATTGTCTAGCTGTCATTTTATCTAAGAGATAGGATTCTTTGTTCTCGTTTGGAACATTATAAGCCATGGTATGTGTTGTATCACCAGGACCTTAGGTGATTAACAAGCACACAAGCCTGAAGCGAGAATATGCGAGCAATAAAAGGGGCAATGTACTGCAGATCCTAGGATTGAATACGGAGTAGATAGATTTTGGAACGCATCGACTTGATGCTTGGTTTAACCAAATTAAGCCGTAGCTAATGTAGCATATCTTATAGCGTTTAGTGCTCCATGAACCAGGAATTATATTTCTAGCAACCGTAGCAGCTGGAAGAAGCCTATATTCACTTTTGATATAGCGACTAGATCACGAAGGAGTGTCACCATCAATGGTTCTAAATACCTCCAGCATATTGCGGCTTATGTAACACTTCCACCCGCTGTCACATTCTCACATTCTAGAGATTATCGGCTGATGCTTATGTAAACCCGCCTACCCCACATCCGGTTATCACTAAATCCACGCCTGGAAAATCACGTCTGCAGCCGGAGCGCGAAAAACAATTAAAGCGAGCGCCTCCCTGAACCATAACGAAGTTGAATTGCGCCTTGAGACCTCGTCTTTGCGTCCTACCATTACCTCGCCTTTAATTATAAAGGCTGGAAGCCCTCGCTATTGAACCAGGCTTATATATAATCAACCTGTCGCCAATGCAGAAGGAAATCTGTTCATTACAAACACCTGCACGCAGCTGAGATTGTCTCAGCCTTGACCTTCCAAGTTGCACCTACTTGATTCACAACGCAGACAAATAGCTTGAGACAAAGGGCATCCAAGCTACAGACATTGCCATGGAGCCTTCCACTCCAACGTATCCTCCAATACTTCCACCACAACGGCGTACGGCATCTACTCTGCTCGCAAAGTTTCTACCCGGCGCATCGCCATCGCACAAGATGGACCAGCAGCGCTCCCCAGTGGCCGTCCCCCAAGGAGACTCACCGGCAAACTCCTCGAAATCTATTCCATTCACCCCGTGGCTCAACAAGCAAAGTGACATCGCAGACGGTGATGATGGAGAGGACGAGGCTGACGAGGAGATTGCATATACAAGTGGAAGACGGTCAGGCTTGAGGCAGCGCAGACCAAATACGTCTCTTAAGGCCCTCGAAAACACCGAGTCTACGCCTAAGCGGTCGCATCAGAAGAAGAAAAGTGCGATAGAAGGCTTAATCGGAGGAGACCTGACACCAGTGGTCAGCCAGCGTGTGGCGGTCCGCCTTGAGATTGCAGGGAAGACGGCAGCGTCAAGAAATCAGTTCTTCATTGAGAAGAGCGAGTACTGGTTGCCATTACTTCCCGACAATAACTACGTTCGCAAGTTGATGGAGAAGCATGCGCGATTCTCCGCGGCTGAGATTCTGGGTCTCCCACAGATTAGTGAATATGAAGAACTTGAGACACAGCCAAAAGGGATCAGAGCAGTAATGAAGCCATATCAACTTTCGGGACTATCTTTCATGGTATATTTGCACAAAAATGTAAGTTTGGGGAATTTCTGGCTTGAAGATATTATGTGAGATTGTTGTAAGCTTTCAATGTTATATACCTGCTAATCAACCCTTCCGATTTAGGGTTTGTCTGGTATATTAGGTGATGAGATGGGTCTGGGCAAGACATTGCAAACATTGAGTTTGATCCAGCACTTGAAGGAGAATGATCCCAAGGCTGGCATCGGTCGGCAAGCACGTCCGTTTCTTGTGGTCTGCCCACTGTCAGTCTTGTCAAGTTGGATGGCCGAGTCTAGAAAATGGGCGCCTGGACTGAAGGTCATCAGATTCCACGGACCTCTTAAGGAAAGAAATCGACTTAAGAAAATCGTGGTTGGTGAGCTGGACATTTATGGTCATATGACTGCTCAGGCTAAATCCAAGTTGAAGTCGAGGAAAGCTGCAGCAGGCAAGACTATCCTATCTTTAGATACCGATTCCGAAGATGAAGTTGATGTTGGTGTTGATTTGGTTGTCACTACTTACGAGTGCTATCGAGCTGAACAGTCGTGGTTCAAAAAGGCGTTCGTATGGAGATATGTGGTTCTCGATGAGGGTCATACAGTAAAATTCTCTCTTTCTCATCTTGGGTCTCAGCTAACAATCACAGGTCAAAAACCACGAGAGCCTGGTCTCGAAGAGTCTCCAAGGGCTAAAAGCTGAATACCGTCTTATTTTGACCGGAACTCCACTACAAAACAACCTTTCGGAACTTTGGAGCTTGTTGCATTGGCTATATCCTGAGGTCTTTATTGAAAAAACCAATGAGCTATTCGATAACTCTTTCAACCTATCAAAAGGAAAATTCTCGAACACAGTCTTAGATGATTCGCGTCGACTACTTGAGCTGATTATGCTACGGCGTATGAAAACTTCACCAGGTGTTGATTTGAACCTTCCCTCAAAGACTGAAGTACTTTTATTTGTCCCGTTATCTCCTATGCAGAGATTCTGGTACACCAGAATGATTACTAAAGCCGACCAAGGTCTCCTGGATGAGCTTTTCAAGGGAGTGAAGGATAAGGAAGCACAAGCTCTCAAGGAAGCCAAGGCCATTGAAGCCCGTGAAGACGGATTGATGAAGCTCGAAGCTGAGGCACTTGAAATTCTAGAAGACCCTAACCTACTAGGAACTGATGCTTGGCAAGAGACTAAAAATATCCTCGAACAAACAATTCAGCGAGAGCAAGGTGCAGGAGATGAAGCAGTTGTTAAGAAGTCAGACTGGCAAAAGCTCATGAACCTCCTCATGCAACTACGTAAGGTGTGCAATCATCCATACCAGATTGGCAATGCTGAACCAGACCCATATGAGGCTGGCGAGCATGTCATTACGGCATCTGGGAAGTTCATTGTTCTAGAGAAGTTGGTCACCGAGCTTGTATTGAAGCAGAAGAAGAAGATCTTGATTTTCTCAGGCTTTACTAAGATGCTAGATCTTGTTGAGGAACTTCTTCTTCTCAGAGGTGGAGCTGGCAGTTCCTTCAGATTCATGCGAATCGATGGTAGTACTGCTAGAGCACGACGAAATCTGGGAATCAGAATGTTCAATGATCTCAAGAGTGACTATCGGGTGATGCTCATCTCGACACGTGCAGGAGGGCTTGGTATCAATCTTGCCACCGCTTCAGACGTTGTCTTGCTAGATCAAGACTGGAATCCTCAAATCACACTTCAAGCGGAAGCAAGAGCCCATCGCATTGGTCAAAAGAATCCAGTAACAATCTACAAGCTTGTTTCTGCGGGCACAGTCGAGGAGCAAATGATGGGCAGGATCCAAAAGAAGCTTTATCTTTCCGCAAAAGTTACCGAAGCAATGGAGGATATTCATACCAAGTTCGGTAGCTCAAAGAAGAGCAAGAAGGGCCGGCCTGCAGCAGGTGACGATGATATGCCACAACTCTCGACAGGTCAATTAATGCAACTTGTCCGTCGTGGTGCTTCTGCAATTTCTCGACCAGAGATAGACATCTCTGAGATGCTTAGCTGGGATTGGGAGACGACAGTGGCCAAATGTAAGGATCAACCGATTGATATCAATGTCAAGAAGGACGCGGTTATTGATGCCAAGGTTGACGAGGAAGAGGAACGAAAGTGGCTGACTGAGATGGAACGCGTTGAAGCCTCTGTTTTTGATGGAAAGAAACTCGCGAAAACTTCGAAGGCGAAAACGAACAAAGAGATCGCAAACGAGTTGTACGATAGAGCTGATCGACGAATTGGAAAGAACACAACTGTACTTGTAGATGGGTTTGCAATCAGCAAGGACAGTATGAACTGTGCGGAATGGGAGGCGGTTCCAACAATGGCCGGGAAGGACCCACGTCTTCAAGATGTAAAGAGAGAGAAGCGAGGCCCCGTTGAGCCACAATCACACTGCCAGATCTGCATGGATGGCGGAGAGCTTCATTGCTGCCAGCTTTGCCCTCGCGCTTACCACTACCACTGTTTGGAGGATGGTTTCAAGAGCAAGGCCAAAGGCTGGCAATTCAATTGCCCTCAGCACGAGTGTGTTGATTGTCAGCAAAAGACCACAGACGCTGGTGGGATGTTGTATCGATGCCGTTGGTGCGAGCGTGCTTACTGCGAGGATTGTCTGGACTTCGATAGAACCACATTGATTGGTAATAATCTTCTGGAGTACGAGGTTCTTGGCTTTGGCGAGATGTCACAGGCCTTCTACATTACATGTCCAGCATGCAACGACCACTTCGAAGAAAATCCCCGTGACAAGCAGCTCTGCGATGTCCTTGCCGAGGAATTCCGTGCCAATCACGAACGTCGCTTCGGTGATGACTCTGGAAGCTTGACTGATGCTACCACAATTGAGACACCTGGAGTCCACACCCCCGCCGTGATTGACGATGAAGAGCCCGGTCACCGAAGCCTACCGCTTCGAAAGCGAAAGGTTAAAAACGATACTAGCGCGCAACCCTTCAAGCGGAAGAGACTTACGCGCAATTAGAAATAATATCACAACACAGGCGTTTTAGATGAGTAGAGATAAACAAAAATGTAGGCGTTATGAAGGCGTTATTGATTTGACCAGGATGTACAGTCTTGGTTTGGGCTGGCTGGATAGGATGGTTATGGCTTTCATGATGTCTCAGGCGTTAGGGTATGTGATATTTGACATGATAGACTCGTCTCCTGGGTCGGCCCGGTTATATCGTGTGTTGAGTGCTTTCAGTGATAAGCACATGTTTGTACCATAATTACAATAGGTTTCATCAGCGGAAGACCAGAAATAGAAATTGTATTAATGCTTTCAGATTCACACTCGGAGATCGTGACATTAAGCTTCCTTATTAACTAACCATGACTATCACTCCAACCTTCGGTCGATGGGGAACCGAGTTCTCTTATTAGGATCAATTTGAGAGTAGTAACCAAAAACTAAGAAGCTGGAGGTTCTGCCCGCCTTTCTAGTTTTTATACATTTCATACATTTCTCGATATCTTAAGATTCTAGCATCGGACTCCCTTTATAGTCGCAAACCAGTTCCTCTCCACGGTGGTACACAAGAGAAGATTCGATAGCTTGCTGTCGTTCAAAGGGAAAAAAAAGGCTTACGCCATTGATGGGGCATATTGCGCATCGTACCATATAATCAACCACACCTCGCACGTATAAAAAGCCTTCCTATCCCCCCCCCCACCCTATTCTCTTGTCGCAACACTTCCGCTATTTAAAGCTATAATATATGATTCTTAAAAGAAACATTTTCCATTGTCCATTGAGAGCACACGACTGACCAACGTCAATCAAATCACTTTACCAGGTAGTCGACCTATTCCGAAAAGAGCTTGGCGCGCATTCCACACCCACCCCTGGAGGAGAGCTTGGCCAGCTCGCTAGGCTTAATAATCAGCCCGCTTTTCATCAGAGTTCTTCTTAATGTTCTCGTTCGAAAATCAAAGTCAAAATGCACCAAATTTGGTACATTTTCGGTCTCGGTAGCTAAGTGGTATAGCGTGGGATTGCAGTCTAATACCGCAATTATCCTAAGGTCATGTGTTCGACCCACATTCGGGACTTTCCTTTTTGCTACTCTGACTAATTAATCCTTTCATTTTTTTTTGGGGTGGGAAAGGCTTTATTCAGATGAGTGTGAATGGGGAGCGGGTTAGGTGGGACTTTCTTTATGTTGTGGTGTTTGTACGTGCTTTTATCAACTCTGAGCTTCGTTTTTCTTCTTTTTTGGGGGGGGGGGGGGGGGTGAAAAGG
>Ga0247734_1001632_pt1 | contig 16680 bp, 9 predicted proteins | sample UWRJL103311B2_FD_180933 | JGI IMG/M metagenome (GOLD analysis project Ga0247734, IMG submission 180933) | Plant litter microbial communities from Arlington Agricultural Research Station in Wisconsin, United States - UWRJ-L103-311B-2 | ecosystem: Environmental > Terrestrial > Plant litter >... | reverse complement strand
CCGAGATGGATTTTGTAAAGACTCCCCTTATCTCAGAACTCGGCTCTCGTTAGATTCTGAGATAGTAACATGGGGGATATCTTGAGTTTTGCTACTTTGGTTTAACTCTATTATTAATAAACAATTTTAGATGTACCAGATTCTTCAAATGCTTTACATGGTTTCATCCCACGGATGACTTTTCTTTTGTTCTTATGTTTGTTGTTAACGGTGTGGTTGAAATTAAGCGAGTTTACCCCTTTTCATGCAACCCATTTACATAGTCCTACTTATTATAAGTTGGCATTATACGCCCGCATTCGCTGGTGGTGAAATAGTTTTCATTGAATGGATTAAAATGAAAGGAGGCATTGTTGAGAGATTAAATCTTATTTTAATATCTAGCTATGGCATGTATCATTTACGCAAAACCTATACTACAAATCCCGATCATACAGCCGAACTCCACCTTTTGTCTCATCCTATAAAATATACAAAAAAAACTTAGAAATCATAACGCTCATAAACCATTTCCTAACCTTGCATTGGGATTCAGCATTGCGTCCATCTCACCGTCTCCGTCAAATGGCGCCTTGTCCTTCGCCACAAAAATACGATTTGACACAAATCCTTTATTGAAAGCCGCCAACGCCAAACGTTGCCTCTTCAGAACCTTCTTCGAATACGTCTTAAACTCATCTTCTTCAAGTGTAGCAAGCACATACTTCGCATTGACCGTTACAGCCTGTGCACCTTTCTGACCAAAACCAAAGCTGAACACCGAGAACGCCTTGACGCCGCGAGTTTGAATTGGTTTGTTGATAAACGCAATATGATCAAATTGCTCCAAGTGAGCATCAACATTATCAGCATTTCGATTCCCAGGCACCAGACCAGTTTGTAAGATTTGCAAACCACCGTTAAGCATCCACGCGCCAGCAGCACCTTTTGGGTGGCCTGTAAGGTACTTTTGGAAGACACCTAATACTCGATTACCCTTGGTGCGACCGAGGTGCTCCAGTTGGCGCTGCAGGACTGCGCATTCATTCTTCTCGTTCATGACGGTTGAGGTGCCGTGGAACGAGCATACATCGAGATCATCGATAGTAAGACCCCAAGTTGCGAGAGCACCCCGTAAAGGAGCAATTTCGGGATGGTTTTTGTAGAAGCTGTTACCGAGGCTGTCAAGAGCGTCGGCAGTCTGGCGAGCAACTTCGATTGATATGTGGGAAGAGCGGTGAGCTCTGTAGGCTTCAACTTCGAATGTTGGATCTGAACTCTGCATTGCTTCGATTTCGGCCTCGAGGAGCTCTAATTCTGAGTCATGGAATTCCTTGATCAAGGCTCTTCGACTCATAAGCTGTCGACGACGGAACTTGATATCTAGAAAAGGTGAAGGGAAAGCTGACTTGGCCTCACTTGCATGAACCATGACCCCTTTACCTGGTGCTGGGACAGATCTGCCGATCTTGTCACTAGAGGTGCCTGTGAAAGCCACAATACCATAGATCGGTAAGCCCATATCTAGTGCAAGCTTAGCTGTGCAAACGACCTGTATCCCGCATCCTTGAGATTCCATGAATCCTCGGCGTGTTGATGCTGTTGGACGAGACATCTCTTTTGGATCACGACCAGCTGCATGCTCCAGATCACCATTGCTAGTAGCTTTCATGTTTGCGAATTCGTATGATGTCTGGCGATGTTAGTTTTTGCATACTAGGGACAGGAAGGTAGGTAGGTATACATACATTTTCCTGAAGATCATCAACACCACCGACCAGACACAGCTTTGCCTTACCACTTGTAATCAAATCATATGCGTTGTCCATTGATTCAATCGCAGTAGCGCAAGCCCCCACAGGAGTTCTGATTGGCCCGTTCGAAGACAACAGGAGCATATTTACCCAAGCCGCTATAGTATTGTTGAAAGTCTCCTGTAAAACATCTTGCGAGATTTCCTTCTCTTGGGTACGGCCTCTGTGGATTTTCTCCAATGAGATAATTCCACCTGCACCAGTTCCAACGCAATTGCCCACCTGAGAAGTGTGGATATATTGGTAGATTTCATATGGGTCGGTAATCCCGGCCGACAACAGAGCTTCAACGGTACAAACTAGAACAAATAACGTTATACGATCAACTGAAGCTATAATATCTTCTGTGATACCGTATGTTCGAGCGTCCCAGCCGGATGGAATTTGGCCAGTGACATCGTTCCCGAAATTGAGAGCTTTTGGTATCATTAGCGTTGCACCCTTTCGAATGCGAACGGTGAATGTCGTCCCAGATGATCCAGGAACCTCATTGATTTCAGCATTTGAGCCGTGTTCTCGGCGGAAAGCTTCAGCGGTTTCCTTTGATGCCTCAAACGGCTTTAGATGCTCTTCAATAACGACTTCCTGAAGCATTTGTTTCTTATGCGGGTCGTATCCACCCCAAAGCTCTGGCTCTACCAAACGAATGCCGGTGTGATCTAGTATATGCTTTTCATATTTGCTTTTGATGTCCCATTCCTCAACAGGTTGATTGGTAATCGCATCAAGCCAGCCTGAATATGGTTGACCTTTGACAACAGCAGTGGAGGTGTATTTTATAAGCCCCATAGCCCAGGCTAGTTCTACACAACCCTCCAAAGAGAACTCGCCGTAAGCTTCCATCTCCCATCTTGTTCTTGAGTTACCATACGGGCCAAGCTCGGAAAATCCTGTAATAACTACAACCCTCTCCAAGTCTACCATACCCTTCATATGGCTAAGTGATAGCAGCTCTGTGGTGCTAGGAAGGTCTGGAAACCCCAACTCGATGTTCGCTCTGGCTTTAATTTTATCCGAGTCAGAGGAATCTGAACCTTCTCGCAAGGCATTTTCTTTAGCAAGAGCTCTTCTAACATCTGCTGTTTGGTTGATCGACTTTCTAATATAGCCCAAAATTTCTGGAAGGTCAGGAACCTTGTCAAGTCCGCCATTTAGATCCGCATATAGTGGCTCAGATTGACAAATATCAACTATCGGGTATGAAAGAAGCGCAAGGATATTGACTGCCATTTCCTGCTGTGAAAAAGTTCTGACACCACGTTTCTCGATTTCTTCTGCTACAATATCATTCCCATTCATAAGACCAGTTCCACGAGTCCAGCCAATGGAAGCTCCGCATATTGAAAGATAATTCGACCAGCTTTCTGACTTCCATTTGCTAAAAAGACTTTCGAGAGCTAGTTTTGACTCTGCATAGAATCCATCGCCACCAAAGCTTCCGTGATTCGGCGAAAGTGGAAGGATAACTTGCGCTGGTCGTGTGTCGCAACCAAACTTTTCCTTGAATCGCTTGATAGCCCCAATGAGCTGAACAGTATTGGTCATCATGATTCGATGCGCAAGCTGGCTCTTCGAATCTACCGTGTCAATTTCTCTACCCTTTACGCTTATCGCAGCAAATGGTACTACCGCGTCCAGATCCCAGCCTAGACCCTTTTTCGAGGAATCGTATATATATGATAGAAGATTTTCGATATCTTGCTGGCTACCTCCATTAAATGGTATGACTACTAGCTGAGATCCTGGTGCTCCGCAGGTAACGTAGATATCCTGATAAAATCTGGTGGTCTCCAAACTAAAACTGCTTGTCGTTACGATAACTTTGGCACCTCCAGCTAGTAGCCCTCCTAGAATTTCGGATCCGATCGAACCTATACCTGCTCCCGTGAGAAGCACAACGCGGTTCTGGAAATCGATGCCTGGCTCCGCACAATCTTGTAGACACTCAAGATAGGTCTCTGTAGACTCTTTGTCAACGACCCATCCATTTGAGCTTTGTCGTTTCATTGCAAAAAGGTCCCTGGAGTCAGAATATTGTTGGATGCGGGGGACTTCAATCACACTGATATTCCCCTCTGCGTCAATGACAGTTTTAGGCGCCTTTGAATTGGCAAAGTTTCGATAAACAGGTGGTGTGCTTTCAGAGTGCTTGAATTCAGCAACTAAACCTTTAAGCACATCTTCGGTAGTCCTATAAAATTGGTGTTGCTCCTTTTTACAGGAGACAAGCATATATTGTAGTACCTCCATCATTTTTGGAGAAGCCCGATTGGCAATTCGACATAACCTTGGCCTTAGTTCGAGATCTGTTGCTTTTACCACGCCAGTCGTGAGTTGATGGAAGAGTGAAAGGACATCTTGCAGTGCCCAAGTCCAACACGAATCGTACACTCGAACTTTCCGGATGTCAACCATAGGCTTAATTCCAGATGCGTATGCTTCACCATGCTCATTACTCCAAAGATCTAGCTGAGCCTCCAATTCCTTGATCGTATTTTGCGCAACTGCAAAAGTTTTTAAACCGGCCTGAAGATCGATCTGTAAATGCTCGGCATAGAGCTCCAACTTCTTCTGGGAAAGAGAGTTTTGTTCTTCTTTCAAACTCCGTAAAGCTTCGGGATCAAATGCGGCTACCAACCCTGTGGCGTTTTCAGAAGTTTCTGTTAAGGATAAACCTGTTGCTGCTGCGTGTTTCTTCACAATATCGTCGAAAAATTGTTGCGCCTCTTGTTCTGTTGGCAGTCTTGTAGAAGGCGCCGCAACAACTGCTGCCAGCAAACATGAATCCTGTCTTCCTTCACCAAAACCCCATCGACTCTCCAGGTATTTTCGCGCTACATTAACCGAGAACCCGCCAGGCATTTTTGATGCCAATAACTGCTCTACCATCCGCGATGTCTGCTTTCCTAGTCTCCCACCGAAAATGGCTTGAATTGTCTTCCCCAGGTCTTGGATGGCCACCTCTTCCGACCGGTCTGGCACTGATCCAAACTCATTTACGAGGTCTCCTATTATTTCATTCTCGAGAGTGGAACGTCCTGGGTAGTAATTAGCATCTGCCTACCTAGAAGGATGGATTACGATTCTGGCTGACATACCGCTCACTAGTGATTTAATGGTGCTGGAAGTCGAGATCTCCTGAGAGGACTTTTTCAATTTCTGAGCGACAATGCTTACAATGATCTCGACTGCAGTTATTGGCAAGTCTGTTTTCTTTGAAGTACTTCCTGATATAGGCGCAGCGACTTGTCTGGCGACCTCGGTCCGCTCAGATGGTGTGGGAGTATATGGGGGAGGGGGTGCACTCTGACTGCTGGTGCTTGGGATTACTTCTGGTTGAGGAGCAACCTCATAGTATATCTCCGAGAGATCTGCATCTCCACTGAGCAATTGCCTCCTGGTCGACAGTATTGTATCTTTGCCCTCGTATTGCGACTTGATCGTCCTCTTCGCCATAACAGTTAATGTATCCGAAGGGCCAATCTCTATGAGCCGCTCCGTCTTCTGTTGCTCGAGCAGTACATCCTGGGTATCGATCCTTCCGGGGGGTGTCAATGTCTTTCTTAGGCACAATAGCAGAGTTTAGGTTTCTTACCATTTCACCGGGTAGGCAAACTGGTGCGCCAACATCTCCACCACCATCTCGTGGGCCAGCTCTTGGTCGACGTCCGTATACTCGGACATCTTGATTGGATCGGATTGGATTGGATTCGACTCGACTCGATACAAACAAAAAAGAGAAAAATAAGCCTTCACCAAATCGCAGGAACAAATACCGCAGGAAAAGGAGATGTGTAGCAAAACAAAAGAAGCCTCACGGAAAGAAGTCAAAGGAAAAGCGTGCTTACTCTCTCGCCAGAAGGTCACTGAATCCTTCCAGAGCCACCTACATGTAATGCCCCGACATCTGATTGCTGAGACGTACCGTTGGAAATTGAGCCGCATCAACACGCGATGGATGCTCTGAGCCTCATTCTTATCCAACGCACGATAAGGGGACGCCTGAAATAGCAGCAGCTTCACAACAACACCAACTGAGTGAAGTGCCGGTTGCGCAATACTGGATTGTACTGTACAGTAGTTGCAGAAGAGGGGGGGATGATCCGCAGGCCGTCGTTGGTTTGTTGGTTGGTAGGGCTTACTGGTTACCCGCTGGAGCAGTGCCCCAAATATCACCCCGGAAAAAGAGGTCAAAAATAGCATCACGTTGCTGGTGGCTTCCAGGGGTACCGAGATTAAGCGACGAATCCCACGACTCAGCGCCGACAGTGGATTGCACTGCGCATCACAACATGAACGTCCGGTTGGTTTCATAGGTCCCTTATTCAGTGAGAGGGGGATTGATGGCGAAGGTTGGATAGCCTCTCGAAGGAGTTTTAATCTCGCGAGCGGTTAACGTGTGAGGAAATAGATCATGTTGCGTGGTTGTCAAGCGGCCGGCGGCTTCCTTCATGGAGATAGATATCTTGAAGTCTGCCCCCAAAGCCAAACCATCTTTTCTCTCTATTCATCGTTAACATTGACCTTTTCGTTGAGTTTTGTGATCAAGCAAAGATTCGAATATCATCTCTTGCTTTAATTTACCCCCAAAACAATAATCACCATCTCTGTTGCTATTTAGTAGCTCTCATCCACAAGAACCATACCACATCTCTCCACCACACAAACTTCACAATGGCAACCTCAATGACAATGCGTAAAGCAATGGACCCTCGATCTCCTATGGCCCTTTCCATCCCCCAACACCAGATCCTCAGCTCATTCCAATCCCTTCCATCGACCTCACCATTCGCCAACTCTCCCCATCCCTTCCAGTTCAAGAACCCAACCCCGACATCATCTCCCATAACACCATCTTCACGTCTCTACTACGAATCCACATTCCCCTCGTTCGGCCCATCACCTGTCTCAGAAACCATCCAGGAAGCTCAAGGTGCCCGTGCTCGCAGCTCCTCGCTCAAGTTCCTGCTCCAAACTGGCCGGGTACCATCTGTCATGGTCGGTTGTCCATGTGGCCAAGGCCGACAGACCACACGCCATATCCTGAAAGAGTGCAAGCGATTTGAGAGCGAACGTGATGGTCTGGTGAGCAAAAGCCCTCGCAGCCCTCGGACTCCAGGTACTCCTCGTAGCCCAAGAGAAAAGGAGGTTATGGTCATGCACGCGGCCCGCAAGTGGCGGATGAAGACCCTTCTTGGCCGCTACAAGATGGCTGTCCAGAAGCAAGATATATTTGCGGCAAAGGGTGGGTTTGGTGCTCCTTTGGTGATGGGCAATGCCGCACCCATGCAGAAGAGTGCCAGACCAGATGTGGTGGAACTCGGATTGGTGAATAAGCCCTTGGGTGATCGGATGAAGAATGTGTTTGGCCGGGCATAGATCGCCGAGGCGACAGTGTGTTCTTCTTTCTTCTTTCACTTTTATTTTGGGTTTATATACACTTTAGCGTTGGTGTTTAGGAATGGGCATTGGGAAAGGTGTTCTGGATTAGCATTTTATGAACAGGATATTATATTCCTACTTTAGAGATACCAAAAAGCAACATACTCACTACAATACTCAATGATCAATACTTCTATTAGCATTTTATAGTGACATCTTTCAAAAAATCACATTACCTGCGCACGCACAATCACTTGTAACCAACCTGCTTGTCTTTCTAGACTTTATTGCACTGGACTGGATAAATTATATCTCTGCTGAAGTTGGCTTAATATCGAATACCCTACGCTATAAGTTTCTAGTATTCTCAAAGACGTCGTATCTGAGCAGTTTCATCTTTGCAAATTTATTCAGCAAAACTTGGCTGATTATGTCAACTTTCTCTGTCAAGACTTTATATCTTAGATAACTAACTAGGTATCTATCTACAAATACAACCATACTAAAATCATCTCCAAGAATCGAAATTAAACCCTCAAGCATACACCCCCATCACAAAAATCAGCGAAACATCTAAGCGTGGCCAACAAGGCCGGTAACAGGCGCATTATCAGGGTTAGTGTTGGTGCCGGCAAATCCCAAGGCAGTGTTCCACGCATCAGCCGTACTCTTGTCACGCGTAACCAGAGCGGAAATCATCGCCTGAGCAGCAACAGCGGCGTCTTTAGCAGCCTTGTTCGCACCGCAGACGTTAGTGAGTTGATCCTTGATCCTGTTGGTGATGATGTTAGGGTTTAGCGCTTCTTGTTGTCCTTTGTTGACGAGCGGGTCGATGGCTTGGAAGGTGTTTTCGGTGGCTTTGCGTCCGTTCAATCCGGGTTCGAATTTCATAGTTGGAGTGCAGCTGCCGAAGTCGAGACCTGCAATGCTAGAGGCGACGAATCCGTCAAAGTTACCTGTGATGGCATTCTTTACAGCTCCGACTCCGGATCCAGTAGTAGCTCCACCAGTAGCAGCTATAAGCAAATATATGGTTAGTGGAATGTGGATAAAAAATATTCAATATTGAGTAAGAGCCCTCTTTCTCTTCCTGCCAACCTGGAATTTCCTTCACTAGTTGCCCAGTTTGTGCAACATTATTCATAACAAAATAGGCAGAGATAAAAGATTTTGGAAAGCAACTGCTAATAGTGGACTAGTGATTGAGAGGATTGGACCTACCGGGAGCTGTAATCGGAGATCCAACGATAGATGCAGTGGCAGAAGTTACAGCCTATTAACTATTAGTCGGTTATTAGCAATATGATATGGGAATACTTACATCGCGGGTGACAGTGACCAAAGTTGTTCCACCACATTGGGCAGCACCGCTGCTTGCTGGGACAGTGGGCGCTGGGGCGGCAGATACAACTGGAGAGACGACAGTGTTTTTCCCACCAGCAGCAGCATCCGACTTAGTTCCATCGAGAGCGACGGATGTGAAGTTGGAGAAGCCTTGAGCAGCCATCACTTGCGCAACACTCAATCCAGCAGCTGCGAATGGAGTTTTGACAGAGATAGCTGAGTTTGAATTTTCAACATCTTGACCACCAACGGCCGGATCAATGAGAGGGACAACACCACGAAGCTCGGCAGTTGTTGGTAGGCTAGTATCACCGCAGATTGCAGGGACTGTGACGACGAAAGGGTTGAAGTTCTGCTCCGCAGCAATATATCCTCGGGCAGCAGCAATAGCTCTTTCGCTTTTACCAAGTGCGGCGATGATAGTGTCGGCATGTTTAAGTTCTATTGGTGGTTAGGCTTTAATACTACAGAAGAAACAGATATGTTTACTTGAACATGGATTAGCGGCAGCCAAAAGAAACTGAATAGAACCTCCCGCAAGTCCTGCAGCTTGACCTGGGTTTCCAAGGTCACTCAATGCTGAAATAGCAGCAACGGCTCCATTTCCCTGTTCCTGACCAAAGCTGACAAAACATTAGATGATATATAGAAAAAGCTAGATGTGCCTACCGAGCCTCAGTGATAGCAGCAAGCAAGGCAATAATAACAGCGCTGAAATACATCTTCCGGATTGTGGTATGTTTGGGATCGACGGGATTTATAGAATCAGGTGGTATCTTTGAAAATTATTGGACCAGCCGAAGTCGAGAAATTGAAAAGCAGAGAATATAAAGTTCACAGAACTTAAATGAAGGTGTAGAGTGAACAAAAAGAACGTGAATAGGATGAAGAAAGCAAACATTGTGCAACGAGTTGGACTTAATATACATTTCTAAGGTATGATCGTACTGTTCTAGGCCCATGTTCCTATCCTGAGATTCTACTTAGAGACTGATCAAACATACTTGAGGCCAACAGTAGTGGGTTGACCGATCACAGCGCTTTTATCGTCCGATGTTTTTTCATATGATGCGCCCCTGGGTTTGGGATTCATGGTGGATTTGAAAATTCGACGAGACAAAGTGCTGGAAATCAAGATGATAGGCTCTATCGGAAATTGGCGCCAAACAAGCTTGGAAATGAGGTGGGTCTACGTGTCGTTTGATATGAACGTTCTCCATAGATCTCTCGCTTCACGGGAACGATCCGAAAGAACCACTTCTCGTTTGTAACCATTATTAACTGGCTATACAAAACCACGCAGTCGGTAACTCAAAGAAACATAGCAATACAATACCTATTGTGACTTTTACAAAGTTAGTTGAAGCTGTATTTTAGAAGTTTATGAGACAACGCCGGTGTTCGGCATGAGTGGATTTAACATTAGTGCCAACAGTACTTCGTAGATATTCTCCGAATGATCAAACATGAGAAGCCCCTCGTTTGTAAGCGTCTGAAATTGAGGGGGATTGTGTTAATATCTGATGAGTGACGGGACTGCCAGGCTTACAGAATCGCAGAACTAAATTTCCCATCAATCAAAATGCCTGTCTATCGGATGAGACGAGATACGCCGCTCTCCCACCGCCTGTTTCGTTTCAGCACTGTAAACAATATACTTGAAACGGGACAACTAGAACGAATACATGTGGCAAGAGTATATAGCTTTGTTGGATGCCATTAGATTTCCAGTCCAGATTTAGAGACCGAATTAAAATAAAATAAAAGTTTGAGCGTCAAACATTTCTCCTGGCAAAATACACACGTGATTTAAGGATCATCAGATGGTCAGGTGATTTTCAATTTTGACAAGGTACACAGATAGTCGATTGAGGCTCTTTAAAAGAGTCCACACTTAGAGTAGTATTCAAAGCTTAGTTAAATTTTATCTCTAAAGCTAATAATCGCACGTTATGAGAATCAAAGCGTTAACTACTGGATGTATTTAGAAACCTACTTCACAGCCTCGCTACCCCTGACGGCTAATTTGGGAAAGGATTTGGTAGAGGATTTGGTAGCGAGGCTGTGTAGAACTTTAAATGCTTACGACTGATCCACCTTGGCCGGACAACGCGCCGCAATTGGTCGATCTGACCAACGCGACTAACAACAACAGACAACATCTCTCACAGGATCTTCACCCATGACTTGAGCCTCATCCTCCCTTCCTTCACTGTTTGATTTCTGAGCCTCAGCCATGTTGAATCTGGGATATTACTGCCAGCAAGCGCTGGCAGGGGCCGATTGTCAATTTACATGGCCTGGAGGGTAGATCGTGTTCTGATTATCAGACATCTACATCCTGCCAGCTTCCTTTGTCTGAAGTCATCCATCAATATTGTTACCTCATACCATTTCATACTGTTGCTATAATCCAGTACACTTTCAAACCTTTGCAAAGAATTAATATGCGCCTTGAAAATACAAGACATCGACCAATGAACTAAATAATTCTACCATCATACCTACTCCGCAGGCTGCATCGAGCACTTCAAGACCTTCCAATATGTCTTCTTCTTCTTCGGCTTCCGCGAGCTCGTTCGTGTCTGGCACCCCATTCACAACACCATGTGCTTCTCCTCCACAAAACTATAGGAGCCGCGCTTCCTCCACCGTACTGGCTTCCATCCAAATGGGAGCGTTAGACTTTTCCTTCAGGATTCCAAGCACCCTTCACATACGTACAGCACAGCTCATTGACCAGTACCTAAGATACTTGGATGAGTCTGAGAATAATACACCACACACATTGCTTGGCCTGATCGTGAAGTTCATCCGGTTTATCATCGATGCCAAACAACATGTTCTTGATGTGGAAATCCTCTCGACGGTCATCGTCGCTTTCGAGCAGAGGTATCTACTCCAAGATGATGTTCATTGTCTAGCCAGCTATGAGAACCTAGCATTGGTAGACGAAGACATCGTGGGGATCTATTACCGAGCATGCGCTCTTGCTCGACGTGATCCTGACTCAAGGACTCCCGCACTACTTAGAGCTTCGGACAATGGTGCCACTAATATATACACCATATTTGGGGGACAAGGAAATACATCCACATATTTCGAGGATCTAAGGCAATTACATTCAACCTACATGCCATTTGTAGCAGAATTTCTCACATCCTCAGCGGAGCTTCTTTCCAATTTGTCGAGGGATAAGAGATGTGAAAAACTTTACACTCAAGACTTCAATATATTACAATGGCTTCGCCTGCCAGAAACGACTCCTCCACCCGAGATCCTTATCTCAGCGCCCTTTAGCTTCCCTTTGATTGGGCTACTACAATTATTAAATTATATGGTTGCTTGCAAGGCCGTAGCTGAAACACCATGTACATTTCGAAGGCATCTAAGCGGAACAAGCGGTCACTCGCAAGGTATTGTCGCTGCAGTAGTCACAGCTGCTGCTGATTCATGGGAGTCATTTGACACCATCTCCCGTTCTGCATTAACAACCTTATTTTGGATCGGTATTCGTAGTCAGGAGGCGTATCCCCAAACTATTCTGCCTCCATCAATGGTCAAGGACTCAATCAATTTTGGAGAAGGAGTCCCAACACCAATGTTGAGTGTTCGTGATCTATCACAATCTCAACTACAGAAGCACATCGATAGTGCCAATACCCATTTCCCGGCATCAGAGCAAATTTACATTGCCTTGATCAACAACTCCCAGAACTTTGTTATCGCTGGTCCACCTAAGTCTCTACACGGATTGAGTGTAAAGTTAAGACAAATCAAGGCTGCCTCTGGAGATAGTCAGTCAAAAATCGCCTACTCGAAGCGGAAGCCAGTTTTCTCTCATTCATTCCTCCCAATCACGGCACCATTCCACAGCAAGTATTTGGAAAGCGCCACTACCACTATCCTTGAAGATGTCAAAGATATTGTGATAATAGGTAGAAGTCTGCGAATTTCTGTCTATCATCCTAGCTCAGGGGAGGACTTGAGCCGCTCAGACCACAATATCATTCCAGATATGGTCCGCATGATAACAGAAGAAGTTGTCAACTGGCCTTTAGCAACCGATTTCACTGATGCTACTCATATACTTGACTTTGGACCTGGTGGATCTTCTGGGATTGGTATGCTCACGAATCGCAACCTCGATGGCCGTGGTATTCGAGTTATTCTCGCAGATAGACTAGAAGGCATAAACACCACAGTTGGGTTCCGACCCGAGCTTTTTACCCGCCATGAAGATAACATCCGTTATGGCTGCAACTGGGTGAAGGCATTTTCACCATGTGTGCTTCAAACACCAGCCGGCAACTTAGTAGACACAAAGCTCAGCCGAGTCCTTGGACTACCGCCTCTTATTATTGGTGGAATGACGCCAACAACGGTTGCTTGGGACTTTGTTGCTGCGGCTATGAATGCCGGGTACCATATTGAGCTTGCAGCTGGAGGTTATCATAGGTCTATAGACTTGGAAACCGCTATCTTGAAGCTTGCGAAGGCTATACCAACTGGCCGAGGCATTACTGTTAACGTAATATACGCCAGTCCTCAGGCAGTGGCATGGCAAATTCCTCTCCTAGCTAAGCTTCGGTCAGAAGGTGTACCCATTGATGGGCTAACAGTTGGAGCGGGTGTCCCTTCAGCAGAAATTGCTGAGAACTATATCAAGTCTATTGGTCTGAGACACATTTCTTTCAAGCCTGGATCTATCGCGGGTATCGAGGCTGTCATTAATATTGCCAGAGCGAATCCTTCATTTCCAGTGATCTTACAGTGGACTGGCGGACGAGCCGGTGGACATCATTCCTACGAAGACTTCCATCAGCCTATTCTGGCAACCTATGGAGCTATTCGACAATGTCCGAACCTAATATTGGTTGCTGGAAGCGGGTTTGGTGGATCCGAGGATACATATCCTTATATGACCGGCCAATGGTCGACAGAATTTGGCCAGCCTAAGATGCCTTTCGATGGCTGCTTATTTGGAAGCAGGCTAATGGTCGCCAAGGAAGCCCATACCAGCTACGCTACGAAGCTTGCCATTGTCAACACACCAGGTCTATCAGAGAATGAATGGGAGAAAACTTACAAGGGACCGAATGGTGCTGGGGGCCTTGTAACTGTCATTTCAGAAATGGGCGAGCCAATCCACATGTTAGCTACCCGTGGCGCCAAGTTCTGGTCTGAAATGGACCAAACGATATTTAAACTTCCACCAGCACTTCGAGTAGAAGCTCTCCAAAAGAACCGATCTTCAATTATCAAGAAGCTGAATGCAGATTATCAAAGAGTCTGGTTCGGACAAGATGCCGACGGACTTCCAGTCGAGTTGGAAGAGATGACTTATGGGGAAGTGTTGAGTCGTGTTGTCGAGCTTCTCATGGTCAAGCGAGGAGGAAACTGGGAGTGGATCGACATATCTTACGAAGAATTCACTCTCGATCTTATTCGTCGTATCGAAGAGCGATTCGGCAGTTCCAAGCGCTCTACACTTCTGAAAATCACCACAAGCCATGAAGTTCCTCAACAAATCCTGGACCTCGTGTTGGGTGACTATCCAAGAGCTCGTGACCAATTGATAACATCTCAGGATGCTCATTACTTCCTACAGATTTGCCAACGTCGTGGCCAGAAGCCAGTGCCATTCATCCCGGTCTTGGATGAGAACTTCCAGACATACTTCAAAAAGGACTCTCTGTGGCAATCAGAGGATCTAGATGCAGTTGTGGGCCAGGATGTGGAGAGAACGTGTATTCTACATGGTCCAGTTGCTGCAAAGTATTCTACCAACGCAGATGAATCTGTTAAAACCATTATGGACAGGATCAACAACGGGCATTTAAGCCAACTGATTGAGGACAAGCATTACGGAAAATCGGAGTTGGTACCCAATGCTTCATTTTCATGGACGCGACGAGGAAACAAAGGCTCTACTTTAGATGCATTATCTAAATTTCACAAGTGGACTATTACCGAGACAGCCGATAAACATATCTACCGTGTCCCATCAGCTGAATCCGAACTTCCCGCCACGGATTCGTGGCTTCATCTGTTGGCCGGCTCGGAACGCAATTGGCGCGAGATCCTCTTCCTCTCAAATTCTGTCATGAGAGGCAACCGTTATCAAGCCAATCCTATTAGAGACATATTTTCTCCAACTGCAGGTCAAATGGTCGAGATATCGAACCCTAACCATCGTTCGACTGGATATGTTGAACTCAAGAAGCGATGCCCTGAGCGAGGTGAATATGTCACTGTTGCAAGCGTCGAGTTCTGGGGCCAGCTTAATAAGGTATTTCTCTGTATCTGGAGCCGCTCGTCACCTACGAGCCAGAGCATTGCCCTGCCAATTGAATTTGAATTTAACCCTCACATGGGTAACACTCCTATTCACGAGAACCTTGAGAATCGCAAGGAAAGAATTAGAGAATTCTACTGGCAGACTTGGTTTAAGTCAGATAACTCATATGACTCGAGCGCAGATGTATGTCAGATCTTCAATGGTGATTCTATCACCATCACTGCGGATTCAGTCCAGAGCTTTGCTCGCTCTATTGGCTATAATGGCGAATCTATTAGAGGACGAGCTGGAAACAAGATAACTGCTCCCATCGACTATGCAATTGTGGTTGCGTGGAAATCTATTACCAAGCCTCTTTTCTGTGAATCTTTGGATGGCAACCTATTAGATCTCGTACATCTCTCGAACGAGTTCAAGATGGTACCTGGTGCGTCGCCACTCACAGTGGGCGACACTGTTCTTGCTGTGTCTAGAGTCACAGCAGTGGTAAACCAAGATGCTGGTAGAATGGTCGAGGTTTCTGGGACAGTCATGCGCCAAAACATGCCAGTCATTGAGATTGTCTCCCGATTCCTTTTCAGAGGCAAATACTTAGATTTTGAAGGCACCTTTGAACACAAGCAAGAGGCACCCCAAGAAGTTAAGCTCTCAGGCGCCAAAGATGTTGCGATTTTGATGTCCAAGCCATGGGTACAACTGGATCTCGAAAACCCGGAAACGGAGCTTCTCAATTCTACTCTCGAGTTCCGATTGGATACTACGAATTACTTCAGCGGGAAGACGACATTCGAACTTATCAGTACTACTGGCGCTATCCTGCTGCAACGGCCGTCTCAGACAGCAATCCGGGTTGGCAGTGTTAATTTAAAGGCAGGTGTTGTGTCGAGCAACGAGGTTTTAGACTATCTTCACCGCTTTGGATCCCCAATTGGCCAGCCGATTCTGCTCAATAACCCTATTGCAATCAGCAGCGAGAGCGAAGAGAACCATGTCCTTATTGCACCGTCTTCGAACGAGATCTATGCTGATGCATCTGGAGACACCAACCCAATCCACGTCTCTCCAGTGTTCGCTCAATATGTCAACCTTCCAGGAACAATTACGCAAGGAATGTGGACCAGTGCTGCTGTCCGAAACCTTCTTGAAGTCGCTGATGATCATGCTGGCCGAGTATGCAGCTGGAAAGTGAGTTTTGTAGGCATGGTTTTGCCGAATGACAAGATCCATGTCACACTCAATCACACTGCTATGATTGATGGTAGAAAGCTTATCAAAGTGGAGGCACGTAAGGCAGAGACCAACGAGTTGGTTCTGACTGGAGATTGTGAGGTTGATCAGCCTGTGACAGCATATGTATTCACTGGCCAAGGATCTCAACGTAAGGGAATGGGCATGGACTTGCGGGACAGTAGTCCAGTTGCTCGGGCTGTTTGGGACCGAGCCGACAACTACTTCATGGACACATTTGGGTTTAACCTCACTCATATCGTGAAGAATGATCCCAAAGAGCTCACCATTCACTTTGGTGGACCCAAAGGCAAGCGCATTCGCCAAAATTATATGGCTCTTACCCAAGACTCCACTCTTCCAAATGGCACTACTATCACCACCCGCCTGCTATCAGAGATCACTCCTAGGTCTACATCATATACTTTCCGTTCTCCCATCGGGCTTCTTTCCGCTACACAATTCACCCAGCCAGCACTCACTTTAATGGAAATCGCACTGTTCGAAGATATGTCCTCAAAGGGCCTCGTTGCCCCCAATGCTTCATTCGCCGGTCACTCTCTTGGAGAGTATTCCGCACTTGCGGCTCTTGGTGGTGGAATCCTCCCAATCGAAGTTCCCGTTGCAATCACC
>Ga0247734_1001630_pt1 | contig 16693 bp, 22 predicted proteins | sample UWRJL103311B2_FD_180933 | JGI IMG/M metagenome (GOLD analysis project Ga0247734, IMG submission 180933) | Plant litter microbial communities from Arlington Agricultural Research Station in Wisconsin, United States - UWRJ-L103-311B-2 | ecosystem: Environmental > Terrestrial > Plant litter >... | reverse complement strand
CAGAAGGTCCTTCCCAATAATTGAACAGGGATCATCTGAGGTTCTACGAGATCAGTAACTGGACAAACGTTATAGGGAAAGAATGACATACCGGGATGAGCAGACGAAACCATATAACCGCCTCCGTGCATAGTGTAAAGAACCTTTTCCCCGTCTTTCGCCAGTTCCACTACACCTTTGCCGGCTTCAGTATCTGTTCGATAGAGCCAATAGCCAGGAATAGGAACGGCCAGAATGTCAGCTTGTTTAGCTAGTTCTCCGATTTCGCCCAAGACGGTGGGTACAGGGTCCACCCATACACCATGTATGTTGCGCTCTTGTTTGATAGCGCGGTGGTCATGGTCAGATGCAAGGGCTATTCCGCTACGGGTAAAGATGAGTGAGCGAACCTTCTAACATGAAAGGTAGAGAAACAAACCGTGAAATTAAGTATCTGAGTCCTTTATAATAGACACTGTTGAATAGCCCCCATGAAGGGCGGGGTCGTCGTGATCTTGGAAATGATCAGCCTTTTCATTTTTTGCTATTCCGACGCGATTTGACAGACCTTGGGATGGAGGAAAGGATCCACCAAGGTAATGAAGCTAAAGCCCTAAGAGCTTCATAGCCAAGCGAGGCGTACTTGAGGGCGACGCTAACAGACGACATGAAAGGGAAAAAGGAAGAGGTGGCCAGCAAGCAGATACGGTCCCGTACGAGCAGGTATGGTTCGTGTTTAGAGTCACAACCTCGCGGGGTGCGCGCACCGGAAGCGAATGAGAGCTCGTGGGAATATGATTTCGGCTCCGAGATTCAAGCTGTCACCAAGGAATTCCTTATGCCCATAGTCAGTTCGATTTCACTACAAAAGTATTCGGCAATTTCCATGGGGCTGCATAGTATCCTGGGTTGGGACAGAGGCTGCTATATGTCAGAGTCCTGAGCTGTAGTCCATAGCTTTTCGGTTTCAGCTGCGTTACTGGTTAGGCAATGCCGGAGGTTCTCCTTTCGTCAGGCAACAGGCCAGATGTCACTGGCCAGTCTCTTCTTGATGTCGCCATATATAGCCTAAGCATTAGCAGAGGTGCGCCCGTATACAGCGTCGTAACGCTGCTAACGCAAACATACGGGGCGGCATTGTTGTACTTTGGGGGCCAAGGTCGTCAGTGAAGTGAAGGAGGGCTCATATTGAAGCTGAGAAACGTGGGAACAATTGGGGTGAGAGTGAAGCACGTGCGCGTGTATTACCAGACCTTGACCCGCCTTTGCGCGTTTTCTCTCCATTCTCCTCCCAAATACACACAGTGAGGATGGACTCAAGTGAACCCGAATCAGATTCTCCAATACAAGAGAGAGATGCAGAGCCAGAGCCAAATCCAGGCCTTGGTGGTCGTCCTGTTCGTTGTACGCCTCCTAAATCCATATTTTCTCCTTTGCTACATAGTAACCTGACAACTCCGCAGGGTTCGATGTACGCAACTTGCGCTATTTTCTGGAACCAGATAACTCAATAATGTGCAGGCCAACAGAACAGAACCTTATACACAAACAACCCCGTTCCAAGAGGTTCATGATCCGTCTGTCGAGTGCGTGTCCTTGTCAATTCTCGATTTTCTATGTTGAACACCAACGGACCCCACTAGATTCGTATTCAACCCTATCACTCTCACTGTACTGGCTATAAGCCTCCTCACTTTATCCTACATCGCTGCAACGCAATCTGTGCTGGAGGAAGGACGAGACAAACGGCGGGTAGGAGCCTACGCCTCCATCTCTGCTTTTCTCCTGTTCTCCATGATCCAATTCCGTGATGGTCCCTTCATCCGACCGCACCCTGCATTCTGGCGCATTATTCTGGGCATCAATCTGTTGTATGAGCTTCTCCTTGTCTTTCTCGTGTTCCAAGACTTGAGCAGTGCACGAGGGATGATGACGTTGGTAGACCCTAATTTGGGTGTACCATTGCCGGAAAAGAGCTATGCGGAGAACTGTGAGCTTAATGCCACAGTTATTTGGGATGCGATGGATATATTCTGTTTGGCACATGCATTGGGCTGGTTTGGGAAGGCTATGATTCTGAGGGACTATTGGTTCTGTTGGGTGAGTGACATTCCTCTCAAAGGTAAAGGGCTATTCTGACATGCCGTGAAAGATATTAAGCATTGCTTTTGAACTGGCTGAATACAGTCTTCAGCATCAGCTGGCGAACTTCGAAGAGGTATGCGACTGCATTGGGGGCCTGTTAGCTTCTACGACTAACCTGTTACTACTATAGTGCTGGTGGGATCATGTACGCATTATCTTGTTCCTTCACGTCCAAAGCCTGACTCTGGATTCTAGTGGGTTCTAGATGTGCTCTTGTGCAATTGGCTGGGTACCTACCTCGGTATGAAAGCATGTCAATACCTCGAAGTCAAGGTACCCCGTCATTCCCCCTTCATCCATGTGTTCTTCAACTACTGATAACGCTGCAGAGATATTCATGGAGAGGGACAAGGAGCAAGAGCCGTACAAGACGAGTACTTCGACAGTTTAGTCCTCAAGACTTCACATCCTTTGAATGGGGCACTGCGAAGAGCTTGAAACATTATGGATGTGTATTGGCATTGTTATTCGTGTTTCTAGGGGCGGAACTAAACCCTTTTTATCTGAAGGTATGTAGTTATCTCTGTCAGCTGGAAGTCCGATGATAAGAACGTGGTGTCAGGCGTTGTTGTGGATGGAGCCTGACCATCCAGTGGTTATTGCTAGACTTGCGTTCATGTTCCTCTGTGCGCTTCCAGCCGTAAGGGAGCTGTATCAGTATGTGAATGACCCCAGGTTCGTCCTCTACCCTCTTGCTTTTCTCCTTGGTGGCTTATGTCGTATGTGTTCTTGTTTTACAGGAAAGCAGTACGCATGGGCCAACACGTATGGCTACTGCTAGCTACGGTCTTTACCGAATTGATCGTGATCGTGAAATGGTGGAATCAACAAGAGGGAACCACGCGTCAGATGCCAGAGTATGTGAAAGTAGGGTGGGCAATCGGGTTTACTGTGTTGGGGGTTGTGTATCCAATTGTACAGGTACGTGCTTTCTTTCATATATTACGCGTTGAGAGGAAACGCATCTGACTGCGCTGGCGTATTGCTGTAGTTTGGAATCCCAGCGTTCCAGAAAAAGTATAAAAAGAAGAGCGGGAAGCACGTCAAAGCGCAGTAATACACGCTGCTCTATGTATCTTTAACTAATTTCCAAACTCTTATATAATTTACGAACCCTGCTGTGCAGTGATCGGATGATATTTTGCCACGTACCCAAAGCTAGATGTATTTCAACTTGTTCAGGTTCTGTCACTGAAGCTCAGTGAACTTCAGCGGACTTCGCAATCCACAACTTGACGTTGATATCTGTTGGGGGGAAAGTAGTGATATTCTATGCTCTTTTGCCTTCGGTAACTAAGTATGTATCTTTGCTATTTTGTCCTGAAGCTTCAAGCAACAGAGGATTCAGGCTGACTGGCAATCCAGCGGGGTACGATTAGCGTTACAATGTCACAAATGTCACAAGCTTCGGAGGAAGTTCGGCATGGTATCCAGCTCGATGTCCTTTCGCACTCAAGCATAGCTTGGTCGCCCTCCCGCACACCTCCCGTGGTCCGACGTTATACATGAATATTAGGTGGCTTGATGTCGAGATGTTCAGAGCCAGCGCCCAAATTCGCCTGTTAGCCAGCTGATGATGCTTTTGAACAAATCCGAGGCTATCTTTCGTACGCACATTGCTTGCTACAAGAGCTCCTAGCCTAAAAACCTGTCCAGTACCGCTTTTCGAAGCTTCAAAAGGATTTACGAGAAGCTCGAGAGGCTAGAGCATTTACGCTCGCTGAAGGAGAAGAACTCTGGGTGATTGGCACACTCCGGGTAGATGATACACGGTTTTTAGATAGCGTTTGGAAGGCGCTTTTAGTTCGACTCCTCCCGCTGCCCCGCTGCCCAGGGTGTAATGGGGGGTACAAGAACTGTCTATTCAGACCAAATTCTTTCCCTACTACTCTCACACTACTCTCATGGCAGACACACTTATCAACCCACTCAGTGACTCGGACCACGTCGGTGTTTCCACCAGCAGCATCACCTACGGATATGTGTTGAAGACGGAAGTGGACCAGAAGAAGATTAAGGAAGCGTTCGAGAGAGTAGTAGACAAATGGCGATTACTGGCTGGAAGAGTGGAATGGAATGCGGAGACGGGCAGGCATCAAATTCGAGTTCCTATGCCAGGGAAACCACTTCCAAGCGATTATCCTCTTGTCACTTTCACCTCAGCAACGCACCCTGATGTATCATTGAATCCGGAACGCCTTGACGCCTCTTCTGCTTGCGTCCTTTCAAGACCGTCGTTCAAGTACTTCCGCCACCCAAACACTCCGAACGCCATCGGCGCTTGGGCATCACAGAACCTTCCCATCATCTCTATCCACGTTTCTACACTACAGGATTGCACTGGGGTCGGAATCGTCTTCCCACATGGCGTTTTCGATGGGTTTGGAATGGGTTTGGTCATTCATGCACTGGACGCGGAGATGAATGGAAAGGAGTGGGAGGTGCCGGCTGTTCGAGAAGTCAACCTTCTGACTGGTGCATTCAAGGAGCTGAGAGAGGCACCACCTCTGGTGGATCGTCCATATTGGACAGAAAGGTTGTCGGAACTGTTCACGCCCATGAGTGTATCAGGGCTGGGAAGGTTCGTAGCCAGTATGGCATACGAGACCTTCTGGCATAAGGTTGAGGACCGTGGTCTGTTCTTGGGTGCAGATATCGTCAAGAAGATCACAGACGATGTGAAGCAGCAAGTTGTGGATGAAGGAAAGGGGTGGGTTTCAACTGGAGATGTATTGCTGGCCTGGCTGTATAAGGTGCGTTGAGCGTCCGAGTCTATTCGCTCACTAGTAATCGACTAACTCGCTTGTTTCCTAGGCGGCATATGTAGATGAATCTCCCACAAGCACGAATACGCTTTCCATATGCGGAGCCATGTCCTCACGATCTTCGCTTTCTGACCCAGGATTCAAGACCTACCCTCACAATGCGCAGTTATATTACGTTGCACCCACAATCCCAGTGAACGAAGTAGCAAAAATGTCGTTGGCAGATTTTGCAGTGCTGCATCGCGCTGCTGTCAAGGATTGTCATAACGTGGCGTATACCCAGGCCTATGTCAAATTCCTTCCCACGATGGGGCAGAATGCAATTCCGTTGAGACAGATGGGTGTAGACTCTTGGTGGAGCTCCAACCAGGCGCTGGGTGGGCCGGACAAGATTGATTTTGGATCTGAGCCGCTGGCAATGTGGCATCGGTCGTCGCCGCTTATGCCAGACCATACAGTGGTTATCAATCAGTTCAAGGGTGGATATATGTTTGATGTTGGAATGAGGAGGTCACGTTGGGCATCAATTGAGAAAGAGTTGGAGAGGCTGAAGGGGAATGGGGAGAGTCCTCGAGTTGTGTAGAGCGCGTAGTACGTGAAGGACGGGAAGTAATAGGGATAATACACGTGATCGTGTCATTGAGTCCTGTAATCGTCTGTAACATGGCCACCTGAATATAGGAAGCATTATTAACAACGATTTGGAATGAGAAAATACTTCGGACCTCTTCATAGTGATCAGCCACCGGCAGCGAAAAGGAACATGGCATACCTGACTAGACGCCAAGAGGTGTAGGGAATGTTCGTTATCGCCAGCCATTATCAGTTGGCGCTATATTTGAAGTAAATACAGTGTATTTAGGCTTATAGTCGTGCGTGCAGCAAGTACATGATGGCAATTCCAATCACGTTTACGATACGACAGTTTGTGTATTTCTCTTGGGCGTCCACCCTCCTCCATGGGTATGCTCATCCTTACCACGCCTCGCGAAGATCTGAAATAGGGACAGGGCCCATATCGCTGAGAGGACGATCCATCCCAGCCAAGCGAATGCTAAAAGGGCTTGTAGGACTCTGCACGCATTGAGGCGAGTGCAGACGGATAACGGCGCGAAATCCGCCTATGAGAAAGTCAATATTACGATTAAGGAAGAAAAAGGACACGGTAGCGTACGCTGGCGACTGCGGCGCCTACGAGCCAGAAAAGCCATAAGATTCCGAACACGATGGCGTCCACCAAAAATGTGGAGGCCAGCCCGTGTTCAGCACGCCTAGCGATGAGAAATATGCTGTAAGAAGACCATATCATGGTGGCTAGCGTTGTGAATATCAGTTCTGCCACGATGTCCTCTTGGGTGATTGTGAGTATGAGGATAGGCAAATTAGTGGAGAGAGTCCTTGTGATCATGCGTACCGTAGAAGCCATAGTGCGAGTTTGTGAAGGAGATTCTAGAGCATGATATGGCGAATAGGATGAAGGAGAATAGGATCTATCGCGCAGTACTGGTTTCAGTTTCGTCCGCCGGTCAATGGAACGCCCTTACGAGGATAGCCAGGGAGATGAATCTGATTGGAGTTAGGTTCATGCTGTGGGAAGTTCACGGAGAGATTTGACACGGGGCAGGAGAAGGACGAGCTTCAGAGTCGTGGTCAAAGCTTGGAGTTGATCTGCTTCCGTGAATGTGGAGTTGTTTAAGTAACGCTAAGTGACAGGCACACGTAAGATGAAGCACGTGTAGTAGTTGTCACGTCACCCTCTTTCCTTTTCTGTTTCCCAATACTGTCGTCTGTCATCTTATTTCCTCTTCTCTCATGCTAGATATGTCTTGGTGCATGTTCAAAACATCTCTGAATAGATTGGACCGCAAATCCTGTGATCTTTTGCCCACCCATTTTAGCCTTGGCCTCGCGCCATTAACCTATAGGAACGCGGCTTCTGGAAGATGTTCTCGACAACAGAAAACTTGAACAAAAGCTAATCACTATCATCAGCAACATGCCCGTCAATTCACCCGGACTCTGTGCAAAATTTCCCCGCTGTAGCTTACTTCAGTTTGGCTTGATAACATGCGGCGTCTCACTCCGCTGTACTGTATTCGATGAAGTCTTGTCGTGAGAGGCTCTTTGACTGTTCTGTGATGATACGAAGGTTCTTCCTGTCCAACATCTACTCCCTCTATATAAGCACTCTGTGTCTTTAGCGCCTTGAGAAAAATTTCCATCCCCTCCTCCTCCATTCACCCCTCCACATTCCCTGCTTTCCGTCCCATTGCAATGCCGCGGGTACTGACACGATCAATGACTCCCTTCGCGCACGACTCCCGCACACCCGACCGTGCTATTGATCATAGGTATATCTCCTGCTGTCGACTCCTCGGGATGGGACTAATTTTTAAATTGTACAGGAAACGAAGACGCAATAGGACTACGCAAAGTTGTCTCAATTGTCATACTTCGAAGAGGAAGGTCAGTCTTTCTTTCAATAGATGGAAAGAACTCAGCTCATTTGTTATTTTCTATAGTGTGACAGAGGACGGCCCTGTTCGCGCTGTGTACAACTGGGCCTCGTGCGTGTTTCTCTTGTCATCAATGTCTGCACTTGTTGACTGTCTCATTATAGACTGGACTGTGTGTTTACGAAGTAGACGACATTTCTTCACGGTATGTGCTTTGTTCGTCCCTGTCGGAGATGCTGTGCGCTGACCACTCTCGCATAGCGATAATCCACATATCGACGAGAAGACGCGGCTGAAGAATCGAGTGGCAGAGCTGGAGAAGCTTGTGCGAGAGCTTCGTGGTATGTTCGCTCTTTCCTATCATGTCTGTTTTTTTACAAGCTTATGCTCAACCATCAGGAAAGCCCCACCCGAAATGGAGCACCCGCGACGATACTGATACAATGTGGCATGGACGCGCCCGTGCAACTCGGTCCCGGGTCTTGCTACTATCACAAGCGATGGACGAAAAAGAACCTGAAAGCGAATCCCAGCCGACCTTTGTTACCTCAGAAGGTCTATACCATATTGCAGAACCCGACTTCGCTTCAATACCATCCCCTGCCTCTGGCTCACCCCTTACTCCGCTCTCAGAAGCGCGAGTCTCTTCTACCCCCGTCGTCGAGCAGTACCGCCCATCGCCTTCGGCATCGCCATTGCCATGTCCGTGTCTTTCTAGCCGAGACCACAATGCGACTTTCGCGCTGGCGCATGCATTGGAAGTATGCTTGGCGGAACATCGACAGCGTTATCCTGCGATGAATGGGCAGGAATGCATATTGTCCCAGAGTATGAGCAAAATGAAAGATGACCTTCAAGAGGGGCTCGTGAGCAATCATGGCGATGCTGAGGGTTATGAAAGTGCAGCCACATACAGCTACTCTCCACAGGATGCTGCCACCTCAGGGCCTATCGTGTATTCTACCCACGAGTCTGCTTCCACTACCGCGTCCTACATGCACGACGCGTCAGCTTATGACTATTCTTCGTCGTCGTCCAGCTACTCGCCCTACTCTCTTTCATCTTCGTCGTCGCCGATAGATTGGAATGCACACCCTACGTTTGTCACGATACCTGGAAGTAGTGCTGGTGCAGAGAGTATAACGCATGCTTACTACGTTTCGGGCGTCTGACCTCGATTGGTTCATCTTCGCTGACGGGGGGTCTTCTTTTTGTCGTATTGTCTCCTTGTTTTCTTGTGTATTATCACTGCGTTTTGTGCTATATCTTGTCTGAATATGTCGTATCTAGAGCGTTGGTGTTACTGTCGCTTTTGTATTATCTTGCTATAGAATGTCATGTGTGTATCTTGTAGTTGGCAAACCGTTGTATGTCTCGAGGAACCTGACAGCTATTACAAAAGCTAGGACAACACCGATATCTTCAGTAGTGGACTCCAACTTATGGATGCCTTCCCAGAAAAGTTGTAGGATGTTTGCAATGATCATGATCTGGCGTTATTCACAGGGACTTCTGAGGACATCCATTGAACTTAATATTGGAACAGTCTTCGTTATATATGCTGTACATTCAGTCGGTGACAAGATAACAAAGCTCAGACAATGGGGCGCTCGGGAGAGAATAGTACGAGTCGTTCGAGATCTAGGATGACCTTCAAAGAGATCGCCTTCCGCCAATTCCTCACTTCCTCTTCGTCCATGCCATGATTGCTTGTTCAAAGGTCCCTTTTCCCTCGGGCGTAAAACGGATGACCACCATACGACCTCACATACGACTGTCCAAGTAGTCTGTTGATGTAAGGTGTCCTTCGACTGGTTTGCCGTCGAATTTGCCCTGTAAAGGTATTCACAGCCTAAGATTGCGTCTTCCATGAGGTCATAAATATCTGGGCGAGAAATAGGCTTTTGGACACGGACTGGTTTGTCCACTCTTCCTCTCTAACATGACACATCAGATATCTGAAGCACTATGAATAATGAAAACCGTTGCGTACTTAGCATCTCCAACCATCTTGCCAAGTGAGAGCCCTGGTCAATAGCTCGGGATCCATGCCGGCTCCCATAACTCCACTATAAAGTTGAATAACAGCGTGTGCAGCAAACATGGTTGTCTGGGCGGTATATCGCAAGGTATCAGCCCAGATTATTCGCGGATTGAGAAATGCGAGTGAGCGTACATAATGAGATCAGTCCCCCATGATCCTGTGCGATCAAGCCGTCCATTCTATCCAAGTATTCGTCTATCTTCTGCCATTCGTTGAGCTCAGGGTGGCTCCAGTCGACAGAGCTATAAGCAGTAGCATGGTTTGTACTATTGGTGATTGGATCATTACGGGCTGGATGACGAAGAATATCATGAGCGGAGTCGGCAATATCGTGATAGTAGAGCAGCTCTTTGGACAGCAGATCCTGGTCTGTGCAGATAGTGCGAAAGCTGACAGTTCGCCGTGCGCGCAGTGGTAAAGACTGGTGCTGTCTGCAATGGGCCAGAAGTTTTGGGAAGGCCATCCGTAGATACCGTAGGCTTTACGGAAATGTTCATGGGAAGCTTTGAGTGAGGAGGGGAGATATTGGTGATAGTAGCGGTCCAGGTGTGTGTGTGAGTCATGATTGTGACTTGTGTCTCTTATGTGGCCATGAAGTTTGACCTCAGTACTGAGTATCACCACTAGTCTGCAGCACATCGTCAGCAATAGATTTTTATCCCCATGCAGTACGTGGAAACTTGCCTGGGAGGACGGGCTATTGTCATTCAGTTTTCATTTAAAAACGAAGAAAGCCTGCTCGAGGTATGAACGCGAAAGAGACCAACAAGCTGATGAATAATATCGCATTATTAAAATATTACAGACGCTTAGATATGAGGAATGGACTCCGTACTATATGTACTGTATATAATCTGCGTTTTCTGAAAGTCGCGTCTCAATTTCCATGCATCGCGTCGCGCACGCGGTTTTCACGTGACATCATCTAAATTTTGAGCACACTTGGACGATCTTCCCTTCCATCGGCTCTCCCTTCTTTCCTCTCGACTACCACCATCACCATCAACCCCGCCTCGGGCTTCTGTACACGATGGACCTGCAAACCTTAACCACGCTATTCTCTACGTCCTTCAATCCCGATCCCAATGTTCGTATGGCTGGCGAGCTTGAGATTCGCAAGGTAAGTTTTTGTTCGAACGAACGCGTCAAAATGAATCTTATGGACTGGAATGAACGTAGATTGGAAACGAACCCGGAATTATTGCTGCTCTTCTGCAAATTATTGGCACTGATTCTATCGATGTGTATGTTGTCTGCAATCGCTGGTTTGTCCTTGTCTAACGAACTATGCAGTGCCACTCGTCAAGCCTGCGCTGTATGGGTCAAGAACCGCGTTTTCCGAAACTATACCGCCCCTACAAATCCAGCCGGCGCCATCGCGCCTTCAGATCGCCTCGCTTTGCGTTCTTCTCTTCTTCGGCTCATCGCGTCGTCCTCTTCTAGACCTATTATCGCCCAGCTAGCAAAGACCGTGAACGTTGTTGCAGGAGCAGATTTCCCGGAAAGATGGGAGACCTTGTTGGTTGACATCAAGGTGCTATTGAATAGTGGGGATATCCGAGAGGTCCATGCCGGGTGTGTTGCTGCTTTGGAAGTGGTCCGTGCTTTCAGGTGTGTCTTTCCCCCACATACTGCATCCCTTGACCACTTGACTTAATCGTTTTTCGGTAGATTCCGTACCTCGTCCAATGACCAACTTCCTCAAGTATTGGATGAGCTGTTCCCTACTCTCGTCACTATCGCCACCAACATGCTTCAAGCGCCACCAACGTCTGCGCAGGAGATCCCCACGATGCTTCACCTCATCCTGAAAACATACCGCACCAGCATCCTCGTCCAACTCAGCCCGCACCAGCAGACCCACGAAAGTATTGTGCCCTGGGGAAGACTTCTATTTGGCGTGGTCAATTTAGAGATCCCGGCGGATGCTGTCCCAGCTGATGAGGAGGAGAGGGAACAGAGTGAATGGTGGTTGGCGAAAAAATGGGCCTATGCTGTTCTCGGACGTTTGTTCAACAGGTTTCTCTTCCTCTCTTAATCAATCTCCCCTTTCTATCGTCGACTCACTGAAATGGCAGATACGGAAACCCATCCCAACTCCCAAGCACGAACCGCAAAGACTACGAAGCCTTTGCGCAGCACTTTGTTACGACCTTTGCGCCTGAGATCTTGAACACATATCTACGTCAAGTGGAGCAATTCGTATCTGGTCAGGCGTGGCTTACGCCAAAGTGCCAATACCACATTTTTAGCTTCTTCACTGAATGGTATGTCCCACTATAACTCTCTGAGCCTGTGAGACTTATATTTATGACCTGATTGTTAGTATCAAGCCGAAATCTACCTGGGCGCTGCTTAAACCGCATTATCAAGCTCTACTCGAGAAGTTCGTGTTCCCCCAGTTAGTGTTTACGCCTGCAAAGCAAGCACTGTGGGAGGAAGATCCCCTAGACTACATCCGTGTCACTCTCGGTTAGTCCCAGTGTCCTGTGAATAGAGAAATCGCGCCGTGACTGATATGGTGCTCGGATGCGTAGACGAACACGAGACGTTCAATACCCCTGTCGCTGCAGCAACGTCATTTTTGTTCTCAATGGTCGGGAATCGTGCAAAGACCACATTCATGCCTGTTCTCACTTTCCTGGGGAACGTATTCCAATCGTTAGTTCCTCTTCATCTTCTATTCCGACATCATTGTTCTCGATATTGATGATGATTGTACAGGAACCCAGGACCAAGGGAGCGATTTGGAGCACTAAATATGCTTGCTGCCTTGGGCCCATATATCATGCGCCACCCGGATTTGCCGAACGTGGAAGAGTTCATGTTGACATGGGTGACACCTGCATTGGCTACCACCGAGGAGCCTTTTATTCGTGCTGTTGTACGTATCTCATTTTCTTCCCTTCTCTCCTTAATTGAAGAAATGGTGGTTTCAGGCATGTGAAGTAATTGGGACAGTGACGAAGCATGGATTGATGTGGTCTTCGGATCAACACATCCACACTAACTTTGCAGGCGTTGCAGCTTGTCTGGAAGATTCACATTTGCCGGTGAAGGTGCAGGGTGCTTTGTCTCTGCAGGAGATGGTGCTTGCGTTGCCTGCTGGTAAGTTATATATATTGAGTGGCTAAGGTCGATGTTGATATATGTGGAATAGTTCGTGAAGCTGTTGCTCCAGACATTGCCAAAGTCGTACAAAGTGAGTTTGTGGCCACGGGTACGAGGCATTGCTGACAAGACATAACGACAGCTTTGCTCAAGCTCGCAGAAGAGACGGATTTGGATGTGTTGAACTCTGCATTAGAATCGATCGTGGCCATGTACCAGGAAGAGCTGATGCCTGTTGCTGCACAGCTTATACAGCGCTTGGTATGCAGTTATCATAAATATCCTCTTTTATACAAGGCTGAGGCAGGAGATTGTAGTGTGAGACGTACATGAGGCTGATTAAGAAGACCCTCAAGGAAAGCGAGGATCTGGGAGGGGACATGGGCACTGTTGATCTGGACAAGACCGCACTGACGCCTGACGAGGATGCTGTATTTGTGGCATTCGGGGTTAGCAAGACCATGTATACGGTGAGCTTCTCGTAATTCTACTCGAACTGATGTTCAAGTGGACTGATCACTTTGTCAAGATCATAATGGCAGTATCGAGTTCTCCAGAAATCTTAGCGCAAGTAGAGAAGATCGTTGTTCCTACCGTTATTTACACTCTGGAGCACAAAGTCATTGGTATGTTGGCATCGTAGTCCGATTTCTGAGGGTCTCTTTTGCTAATATGCGATGCAGATTTATTGGATAATGTCTACGAACTCGTAGACACCCTGACATTCCACATGCGCGCAATCACACCGGAGATGTGGCGCGTCTTTGAGCTGACGTACGCGCTATTCAAGAGTGATGGTATTGATTTCCTTGAAGGTCTGCTTCGATCTCTTTAGCATCCAATGTCTGGTAGCTCATTCAGAAATAGAGATGGTACCATCCTTGGACAATTTCGTGTCATATGGCACTGAGGTGATTGCCTCAAGACCGGACTATGTGCAGTCCTTAGTGGACATCTACCGAACTTCAGTAGTGAACGAGCATCTGGGGGAGAATGATGCGGTAAATGGGTCGAAATTGGCTGAGTCGCTACTGTTGAACTTACGCGGACGTGTTGACGATGTACGCTATTTCCCTTTTTCTTTGGTAGACCTTGCTAATTCTGCCATTCTAGTCTCTTCAAGTCATCGTTGAAACTGCCCTTACTGTATTGCACCGTCCTGCAAAGGATGTTGGCAAATCTCTGCGCTTGACGAACCTCGAAGTGCTCATCAATGCTGTGCTGTACAACCCAAATGCTGCTCTGCATTTCATCGGCGCTTCTCAAGGGTTGTTCTTTGAGTCGTGGTTTGGAGCGATCAGTGGCTTGAAGAGGGTACATGATAAGAAGCTGACTATTCTAGCGTTAGCCGGGTTGTTAGAAAGCGGAAACGCGACTGGTGGGATTGTGGCTGGGGCGATTGAAGCGTTCAAGGGACTTCCAGAGGCAATTGAAAAGAGGAAAGAACTGCAAGAGTGGGCTGCTGAAGAGGAGGAGGAAGATGACGAGGACGACGAGGGCGGGCTTGAAATGCGAGGCGATGACGAGGACGTGTGGGATGAGGACAACGCGTACTTGGAAATGCTGGCGCGTGAGGGCGAAAGGATTCGTGCAAATCATCGGGCCGAAGGGACTGTCCCGGTTGGCATTACAGGGGAAGAAGAAGACTCTGACGATGAGGACGATGAGAGTCTGGATGAGGAGCTGACGTATCTTAGCCCGATTGACAATGTCAATCCATATGTCACGTTCAAGCGCGCCTTGACTGGTACGTTGTGGTATAACTTACCTGCTTGCGCAAAGGTACTCACACATGGGCTTGTAGCTTTCCAAATGTCTAATCCTTCTGGGTACTCTTCCGGGACAACCAGCTTGACGGCGGAGCAGAGTACATTATTGATGGAAATCATGAAGAAGGCTGAGGAGAGCGATGGGACTGCTTAGTGGTCATTCGCTGTTTTGACCCTCCTAGAGTACTGTCTGACTTGATTCGGTATGGAATAGTTGTAATACTATTTTCTTCTTCTCGTTTCATGCACTATTCTACATGTCCAGGTCATGTCGCAAGGCTTTTCGCATTCCCTCGCAGCCCTCTTGCAAATGGTATTAACTTGCGCTGTATTCATATCAGATTCCCTGAGAGATGCTCAGAATTTAATCGAGCCGGAGCTCAACGAGAAGGACGATGACGCACCATGGTAGCATCTAGTGGTCTAGATGTAGTAGTACCAAGCGTAGGCTTCCGATTCTTGAAATGACGTTTAAGCATCCAATCGACTGGCCAATAGTTTTCATATTCGACAAGGGATTCTTTGAATTTGTCCACAATCTGAGTGGAAAATCCGTTAGCTCTTCCCGAACATCAGGGATCTTTGTGGAAGCACATACTTGGTCTCTCACTTTCTGCATTGTAATCTTATCCTGACCAAAGTAAGGCTTGTATGGAAGTCTGCAGCATTCCCTTTTACATTCATTCTTAAACAAGAGATCTCTTAGTCAACGTCTGTTTTGACAAATGATACGTACCGTCATACGGGTATAGAGACCCTCCGTTAAACTGGCTCTCACATCAGATGCTAACACTTTGTTCAGATTGCTAGGTCTGGTTAATGGTAAAGGGATAGGCTCAGCCCCATGTGCAGACTGCGCATCTTATCAGGCTAGCAAATAACTGATGGAATTTGGCTTACCTGAGATGTGCTAGCGGGATGCGAAATTGTGCTCTGTGATCCGGGGCCTGCAGATGCAAACGTGTTGATGAAATCGACTCCATGCACTTCTTGCATATCGTGAGGTTGCGTATTTGAAGATGCCTTTAGAGATTTTCAGATAGTTGTACTATAGAAAGAAGGAGATTCAACTCTACCGAGACACTTGATTTACGCCCTTCGCGAAGAGCAGAAACTCGTCGAGCTCTCAGGCACAGCCTTAAAAACCAGTCCGCAGGCCATTCGTGCTCATATCTTGCAAGGTGACCCTTGAATTCGTCGACAACCTGCACAAAATATGTCAAATCAGTTTTCTAGTGGATTGGAGAGGTGAAAGCAGGAAAAGTGTAGATATCAACTCACTTTTTGCTTTGCAGCATCATATTCATAAAAGTCTTGGTCAATAGGGGGATCAGGAGGAAGTTCTAGACATACGACCATACAAAATTCCTAAAGAAAACTTTGAATCTTCCTATTCACGAAGGAGGACCCTGCTTACCCGCATACGGTTGTACACGGTATCTGGAAAGGCAGCTCTGACATCGTGTACTGAAACTCTGGTCAGACCCGTGGGCCTGCGGAAAGGCAAGTGTCTAGGCTGTTCCTAGTATCCGTCGCGTAATATACATATAATTAGACCAGAGCAACTAGGAGCACACCACAAGTTGCCAACTCACCTGAATGCCTGCAAGGGACACTGGATGCGTCAACATTTCCATCCCAGCGTCATCTTCCGAGACGTTTCCATCGGGGCCAATGCTCTTATGAGCATCCGTCCGTCCGACTGGGCTTGTTACGAGTAGTGCTTCATGCTTTGCTTGTGTGAGTGGGAGCGACGTGAGTATTTGCGAGCTACTAGTAGCAGCAGTGAGCCTGCGGCGATCAAGCTCTTGTTCAAGCTCAGTTATTCTGGGTCGATATTTGAGATCCACCTTGGTGCGTTGATCTCTCAGCGAAGAGCATACTGACACTCAAGAGAAAAGACACCAACTTCATCTCTGATATCGCACGCGAGCCTGATACGAACTTCGTCGAAGTCAGCCTTGTATTGGTCCCATATCTTTGAATAGCGAGATATCTAAGCAAGCGGAACTATCTCGCTCAGTCACGATGCGAACGGGAGCGCAATGAGGCTTACCGCCGTTTTTTGATACTCAACAATGTCCCTGCCGTGTCTTCGCTGTAGACTCTTTCGTTCTGGTAATAAACCATCGGGATTGTCCTCGAAAATTTTAGAGGACTGTTCCTGCCAAATTTCTGGAGGTAAATCCATGGATTTCTATGAAGCCATTCTTGGAATTTCCTGCTGAGAGTGAAAGACGCTTGCTCACTATGAGTAATTTGAGCCTTTAGGAGATAGCTTAGCGTATCGCCCCAAGGGACTATAATAGTGGTCCCTTTATTAGAGCTTCCGGCTCCTCAAGAAGTCAAGAGACAGCGAGAGTTGACACCCGCGTTGGGCGTTCAGTTTCAAGCAGCAACTTGAACTTATCAGCCACGTGTTAC
>Ga0247734_1001629_pt1 | contig 16695 bp, 23 predicted proteins | sample UWRJL103311B2_FD_180933 | JGI IMG/M metagenome (GOLD analysis project Ga0247734, IMG submission 180933) | Plant litter microbial communities from Arlington Agricultural Research Station in Wisconsin, United States - UWRJ-L103-311B-2 | ecosystem: Environmental > Terrestrial > Plant litter >... | reverse complement strand
TGGCCACGTGTGCCACGTGGCTAAATGAAGCGACGTGTTCTCGCGACGTGTCCAGTTTCAATCACCTCTTGTTCACGAACCATTTAGATGCTCTCTCTCTAACTGTAATATCCCTCCATATACTTGCTCTAGATGCGTGTCCTCTGGCTTTGGAATGCCTGCCTCCTACTCTCTTTGCTGCCAAGCTCGACGCTTGCCGCCGTCCTTGCCATTGACTATGGCTCGGATTTTATTAAAGCATCGCTAATGAAACCCGGCATCCCTTTCGACGTACTTTTGAACAAGGACTCGAAAAGAAAAATCCAGTCCACGGTTGGATGGAAGAAATCTGACAGGCTCTTTGGCGCTGATGCATATAACTTGGTGCGCCTGGCCTTCTACTACTTCCTTCAATGCATCATTGACGAATAGTTCCTTTGACCAGGCATCTCGCTTCCCTTCAGACTCCTTCTCGTCGGTCAAATTCCTCACGGCAGTTCCATATGGTTCTGAACTGGCATCATACTACAAGTCCATTTCTGTAGCAGAGACGTTGGAGACTTCTCGGAAGACTGTCGCTCTTCGACAGAGCGATGGAACTCAGTGGTCGACCGAAGAACTCATCGCCATGCAACTTTCCTACGTCAAATCCCTCGCAGAAACAGAAGCTGGCGAGAAAATCACGGACACCATCATCACCGTACCACCATATTATTCCCAGTTCGAACGTGACGCTATAGCAGACGCTATTGAGATTGCAGGCCTACGGACACTCGCATTGATCAACGATGGGACGGCTGTCGCTGTCAATTACGCCATGACGAGGACGTTCCCAGAGGATGCGGAGTATCACGTTGTTTACGACGCGGGGGCTTCGTCTATCCGAGCTTCTGTCATGTCGTTCTCAACCGACAAGAAGACTGGAACCACCCAGATCACTGCCCACGGTGTGGGATACGACAGGAAGATTGGTGGAACAGAGATGGATCGACGCCTGAGAGAAATTCTCATTGAGAAGTTCAACGCTAAGAGCGGTGGCAGGGATATCAGGAAGGACAAGCGCGGCATGGCTAAGCTTTGGAAAGAGGCGAACAGAGTCAAGGCGATCTTGAGTGCAAACACCGAGGCAATCTCGACTGTTGAGAGTCTGGCCTTTGACATCGACTTCAAGGCCAGAGTAACGAGAAGTGAATTTGAGGCGGCGTGTGCAGATATCAAGACGCGTTTCGCTCAGCCTATCCGGGATGCACTTGAGCAATCGAACCTCTCCCTGGTAAGTACTTACGTCGGTCTAAAAATGCATTCCACTTATTTCATTCAAGTCGAGCATATCATCCGTTATCTTCACTGGAGGAAGTACTCGCGCGCCCATGGTTCAAGCGGCGGTTAAGGCTACTGTTGGAGAGTATGTCTGGTTATTCTTAGTATCATCCGATATCGAGCTAACAGATATCTAGGGGCAAGATAGCACTCAACGTCAACGCAGATGAGGCAGCTGTTTTGGGAGCAGGTTTATACGGGGCCGGACTCAGTCGCCAGTTCAAGACAAAGGACATCAAGGTCAACGATCTCATCGCTCACGATGTTCAAGCCACGTACTTTGCAGCAACTACTTCGACGAACGTGCGACCTAGGTCAATCACCACCTCTATCTTCCCCGCAGGATCCAAGACGGGAACGAAGAAGACTCTCACCTTCAAACGGAAAGAGGACTTCTCTATTTTCCTTGATTACAAGAAGTCTCCAGCCCCGTATGTCTTATCGCTCTTTGGCCATGCATTATACTTACCAGCGCTTGTATTCCCAGAGGATTCCCCACACATTTGATGGAAGTCGAATTAAAGGGAGTTGCCACTGCGTTAGCTAATCTCACAGAGCGTGGAGCAATTGATCCTGTAGTAAAGGCAACTATTACGCTTTCAGACTCTGGGTTCATTGCTGTCACCGATGCTGTGGCATTTGGTGCAGTCAAAGACGAGTCTATTACAGGTGAGATCTAAACCCTTCAATCTTTGTGTTCTCAGAAACGCTCAATGTGCGAACAACCAGGGAAATTGAAGAATTTGTTTGGATCGGAAACTTCATCCGCGGTAGAAGAAACAGAGACCGGGTCAGTTGAGAATACACCTCCCCGAGAGAGTGATGCTGCAGCTGCTCCAGAGCCTGTTAGCAAGACTGAGGTCTCTATCCCTATCACCCTGAACACCTTGTTCCCAACCATCCCACCGATGACTGTCCAACAGAAGAAGGATTCACGGAATAGGTACACCTATTTTCTTTATCTGTCCGCGTAACTCGCTAATTCCTGAATAGACTGAGAACTCTTGATGCCGAGGAAGCGGCCAAAAGCAAGAAAGAGGAGGCTCGCAACACCCTGGAAGGCTATCTTTACCGACTCCGAGACCTCTTAGACGAACACAGCAAGGATACGCCATTTGTGCAGTGTTCTCAGGAATCTGAACGCAGGAAGATATATGAGAAACTTGAAGAGAGCTTTGAGTGGTTGAATGAACACGGCGATGTCGCAGAAACTTCACAGTTGCTGGATAGAAGACACGCTTTAGAGTGAGTGCAACTCTTTCGGAGCTACGGTCGACGTGCTAATATTTCCTCACAGAACTTTGGAGCGTCCCATTATTCACCGTTATCAAGAGATTGAAGCGTTCCCCACAGCACTCAATCAGAGCCAGATGTGGAACTGGAGCACTCGTTTGTTCCTCACGGAGGCGCACCAAAATTTGACTGCTGAACAAGCTGCCGATCTTCCGTCGAAATGGACGAAGGAAGAGTTGGACGCTCTAGAGAGAACGCTTAAAGACCATGAAACTTGGCTCAATACTTGGGTTGAGAAGCAGAAGAGTGTGAAGCCCAATCAGGACCCAGTCATTGAGACGACGGAGATGAAGGCAAGAGCGAAGGTATTGGAGCAACACCTGCAGAAACTTTGGAAGAGAAAGACGCCAAAGAAGCCGAAGAAAAAGCAGGAACCGATTGTTGTGCAAACAGGAGATGACCAGCAGATACCTTTGAAAGCTGAAGAGGACGTTCGAGACGAGCTATAATTGCGGCGGTTCGAGTAGTTTTTATTCAATGACATTGGAGCAAAGATATATTATTATAAGACGCAGTACGACTAGTGGCAACAGTCAACATTGCTCCGTCACGATCGTCAAATCATCAAATAAATATGCTGGCTACGATAGCAAGAAGTAAGCGCACGGCGAAGAGCGAGGAACAAGAGGCTTCTAGACAGAAATATCTCCCTTTTTGTCAATCTCCTCGTCGGATTTCTTGTCAATAGCTTGAGCTTTTTGTAAGTTGGACTGAGGACCATGATAATGTCTACGTCCGTCCGCAAAGTACCAAACCAAGGAGAGGAACATAACACCGATAGTGATCACCTATAAAGAGGATGTCAGCATAAGGGACTACAAGAGGAGTAAGATCTTAAAGGCTGACCGATGCGTAGTTCATGTTTTCTGGTGTTACAGGTACCACTGTTGGGAACGAGAAGATGATGCAGACGAAAATTGTCCACAGTACGCAAGTGATATTGCATGCCAAACCGAGCCATCCATCTCCCATGTAGAACGGACCAGGCTTGAAATTCACATCTGGGTGGTTGGCGAAGAGACGACGAAGGGTAATGGGGATAATATAAGAGAGATCTAATGCCATGGCAGTCAAAGAGAAGATCGCGTTCGCGGCAATTGGGGATGCAAGGTCGAGTAGACCTGGTAGAATGGCCACAATGGTGCTGAGAGCGATTGCGCGAAGAGGCGTACCAGTAATGGTGGAGTTATGGCCAAAGAATCCCCAGTCGGGTAACCCTTAAAAGAAAGAACGCGTTAACAATGCACGATTGTTTCCAAGGTAACGTAGCACATACCATGATCACGACTAAATGCGTACATTGTCCTTGAGGTCGCCTGCAGCGCAGTTTGCACGACAAAGAACGCTGTCATACAGACAAATGCCTGATCATAAAAACAAGATGTCAGATACACAACTAATACATGTTTCCATGATCCTTACCCAAAGGACAAAAGCACCTTTTGTGCCCATTCGAAGGACCATGATCTATGAGGTTACAATGTCAGCCAAAAAAATCAGGCGACATTGAAGGTGGTTTACATCGAGGAAAGCGTTGCCTGATTCACTCAGTTGAAGGGCCTCTCTGAAGCCATGTCAGAGAAGCGTTAAAACATCATTTAGCCCTATGGCACTTACAGTGGTCCAGAGCAAAGAATGACGACAATGTTCAGTAACCATCCGATGAGACCAGTTCCAATCACTGCGTAGAATTTTTAGCTTTGTGTGGCGGGCACTAAGAACTGATGAAATTCACATACCAGCGATGAAAATGGCAGACGGTGCCGCATATGCAGCACGCTTGACCTCCTCCCTGTGGAACAGTGAGTTTCAGGTAGCACTGACGTAACGAAATTTTCTTACGAGATGTGAGCTGTCGCATCGTAATCCGTCATAGTCCATTGAACACTGAGCAAACCGAACAGGAATGCTAATCCAGTATTCCAACCACCTGTCTGGTTGATTAAACCAGCTGACCCGAAGACGTAGGAAGCAGGATGCATTTCAGCACGAGGAGTGGTGGCAAGAAGAACAATAATGATCACTGCATCATCAAGAGAAATTAGTAGATAGACGCTGCAAGAGATAAGCACTTACGAAATGTTGCTCCAAGATTCACGAACACATATCCATTGGTAAGACGCGCTAACCACTTTGTGGCCAAAGAATTCTATGACTGCATTTAGCGTCGATAGGGTACAGTCTTCCAAATTCTCACCAATATTCCGTGAACAACAAGCAATCCTACGAAAAGGCCCACGACTTGCCCTTCGCTCGCTACATATGTTCGATCCTACCCTTCCCACGTTAAACACACCCGACAAGTTCACACTTTGATTCACACACCTTGCCCAAGTATACTGCTGCCCAAATCATCCTAGATAGACCGAATTCTGTAGAAGAGACGCCAGCAATTTGACCTGTACTTTCTTGTCAGAGAAAAGTGCGTGTTATCCTCTGTACGCCATGCGCACCCAATATGTTCAGCCATCCTACTACCCAACCAACCTGAGCAAGGGGAAGTCGTGATCAGCCTTATATTCCTTTATCATACTGTGAAGACGCACAATAGCTCGATGCTCTTTTGGAGTGAGTTGAGCAGAGGCAGTATAACTGTTCGGAGTGAGACTAATATACAAGTGTTATAGGACGAGACTTACAGTCCACCACAAGTAGGGTAGGCACTGACGATCTCAGCGATACTAGCGCCAAGCGTAAAGCACATGGTAGCACCTAGAATCCAACACCAAACAACCTGGAGAAAAGTCAGATACGTAGAATAGACGAAGATAATTTCAGTTAGCTACCGATGAAGGTCCTCCAAGTAGCAGAGGAGTATTGAATGTAGTGGCAATACTAGAGCAAAGACCCTGTGAAATGTGATTCATTGCGTCAGGACTGGCGCTTATGAGCTCGCGCCTCTTTCTCTCTTTCTACTGACCATGATACTGAAGGCAAAGCTTATCTAAGGGAGACATTAAATTCATCAGATTCACGGAAAAGAGAGGAGAAAATAAGGCAAACGCACTGTGGCCAAATTGGAGAACTCTCTCTTGAACGAAGGCTTATACCCTTGCTCAACAAGAATTCGATCATCCTCGTCCAAAGAATCGATAGAACTGGACTCGTGTTCTGCAGAAGAGTTCATAGTGAGCCTCGTGTATCTGCACTTTCTTCTGCGCTGTCCTACAAGAGAAGGTGGAAGTAGTGAAGCAACCTATCTCCTATCAAACACTGGCTGCCCAGTTCAAAGAGGACCACGCGGAAGCATTTGATCGGAGCTCGTTCGGATCAAACTTGCCATGATGCTCAGGTCCTACCGAGGAACCTGACTGGAGTGCAATTCTTCGAAGCTTGAAAGCTTTCGGGCACATTGTACAAATAACAGTCTCGCATTAAAAGAAAGAATTTTAATAATAGTACAGGATAATTACAGATTTGAAGCAGAAAGAAAAGAGAAACTACGTGGCAATATCTTCAGGTTGTTCCACGGGAGACCTAGATACGTCCATAAATACCATTCAATCCAATCCAAACGTGCCATGGTCTCTCATCATATGAGCATAAATTCCCTCTCCCAATGGGAAAGTCTTCATGCATACCCAGCAGATATGCGTCTGGCACCTTGGGCATGTCATATGGTTGCATCCCTCCGCCCGTTCGATCAAGACTTTGCATCCAGGACAAGACTTGACGTCGTGCTCGGCAACCCACTTGTCCAAATGCTTGTCGCTGTCATCCGTGCGCTCAGGGCACTCAAATGCTTCATGATGTTCAACGTTGCACTTAGAACAAATCCGCACAAGGCAACTAGGACATTGCAACACTGATCCTTTAGCGGCAGAGGCGGTGGAGTATATCTGTGAACAATCCCGTGTCGGACAGAAGCGATACTCCTCTGGTCTTTTCTCGACAAATAGATTCAGCGAAGCCTCTGCAAGTGAGTGGAAGTCAGATTCTGGAAGCAGCATTTTTGCAACATGCAATGGGATCAACTCAGAGCATTTTGCCTCGTCTCCAATGCATGTTAGGGGGAAAAGCCGGTTATCACGCGCAGCGGTCAGATAACTCTGCATGCACCCCCTGCAATACATGTGCCCGCAGTTCAGCTGGACTTTAGCGCTGGCAATGTCAAAGCAGACTGGGCACTGGGAAAGATGGTAAACTTGATGGGGGCGAACTCGCTTCTGGGATTTAAGGACGACTGTCTGTGCTTGTTCGAACACCGTCATGTCTCCACGAATTACCAGCTTTGAGTTCCATAGGTCCATAGCAACGTTGTCTGAGCCCAATTGCCTAGTGACAAGCGCAAGCTCTTCACGCAGGAAGTCCCCAAGGATATGGCCAGGAATGTAGATTTCTCGCCGCTGCTGACTGTTCAGCTCGTCAATTCTGGCTAGCAATATGGCCTTCGCCAGCTTCCTAGCGCGCGGAGAGCCAAACAGAGTCAATCTACGGCGCCTTTCTTCCACTCGTATGTGGATATTGCCAAGACGGCGCTCTATATCCCGCACGCACATGCGACCTTGTGCACGGGAGAAGAACCCATCCCAGACAAGCCGACCTCCCGAAAGGCGTAGGACTTCTCCCTGAAGAACCATCTCGAGCTCAGCCTTCAGGCGTCCCACCTCCCGAACATCGGATGCTGTGAGCTTAATATTCACGGATTCTCCAGGGCGTTCAGTTGGAATGACGGTAAGGGAACCTGCGTATTCTGCGCTCGTTCGCACCGCATCAACTAGATCCATGATATGTTGTTGCGCCCTAGTGAATGTAAGCTCGTTCAGAGAATACAACAGTGTTTTGAGGTGGGAAGCACGCATGAACGTATGTCCGATACATTTCAATGCGCGCCCGTCCAAGGCATCTACAGCCCTTGCAGCATCTGCAGAAGAGGAAAAGGAAAGCCACGCCCAAACATAGCCATCCCGATAAGGAGCCGGCTCGAGCTCAAACGAAACGGGCTGAGCACGAAGAAACCGCTTGATATCCTTGGCAGCAGATTGCAGATTTGCGTAATTCCGTGGCCCGAAACTGGTAGCTACCGGTTTTCCAAACTGCTGCAAGTCATCTTTGGTGACATCCAGCGGCAGGTTGCGAAACTTGACTGTAAATTGAGCCAGAGCAGGGACGCCATGGTGCATGCTAGCGATTACGTAGGAGCCACGGATGACAGACCCACGAGCTGCCAAGATGGCATTGTTGGCTTGAGTACGATCAGTGAAGCCCGCGTAGCCTGTTCGCGATGGAGGCTCCCATGTTAGCTTGACTACCTTGTCGTCGAATATAGCTGGTGGTGCTTCAAATCCTCCGCCAATAGTGTTTATAGGTAGCCGAGCTGACATGGGAGTTGTGCCAAATCGAGTTGACCCATCCAAGGCCCGGTAAGCATCCAGTGCTTCAGCGTGTGACGTGAATTGCACTTTCGCTGCCTTGATGGAAGACAGCATGCGCAGGTCTATTATTGTGCCGAAGGATTTGAGAAGCTCGAGGATATCGCTTTCCAAGGCAGACGCGGGCAAATTCTCCAAATACAGGAAAGGGGTCTCGAACCCAGTCTTGAGTTCTTCGATTTTGAATCCTGCTCCCACCTTAACTCTGAGATGATCATGTATCTTCATGTTCCAAGCCAATGGTTCCACGATGACTCTTCGAGGGGAAGGGAGAGGGGTTGGTTTCACCTTGATGAAGTATTAGAGTAGTACTAAAAAAGGGAGATCAAGTTGTTAACTCACACGAGCGTTCTGATCCTCGTGCTCATGCAAGTACTTACAAGAAACCCCATGCTGACAACGGCCCTGTAGCCAATTGCGGCAAACTTCAAACTTGGGTCTGTATGATCGTTGCTGTTCTGGAGCGGAAGAACTGGCCATTTGGGACATTTGCAAGGGAATGGCTGCCTGCGATAAAACAGGCGGCATAAATGAACGCCCTGTTGAGCCGGAATCCCACATTCTCGGTGGAAGAGTGTGTTCGTATGGTAAACGGCCATGAGTTGGGGCATAATTTGGCGAGGATAAGGTGGATGGTGAGTGTAAAAAACGACAGGGCCTTCTTGCGCATCGCCCTTTTTGCCAGTCCCAGCAGATAGGAGGAGAAGAGATATTCTAGAATATCACAAATTGCGTTGAATTCCTGGCCATGTACTCAAGAAGGAACCTACCATTGCGTTGGTGTTCGAGATTCTTTTCCGCGGTGACATGCTTTGATCCCAATTATGTTCTTGGTCAAAATTATAGGCGGGTTTGAGCATAGAATCAGGGAGCCCAAGCTCAGAAGAGGTCCCCACTGTCACTGCGGCTTGGTCTATCCAGTCCGTTGCCGAGCTTACAGGATCCCAGTTAGATTCCATAGGAAGGGAGTCATTGCTACTTTGGTCACTTGTGTGGTCAGAGTTATCATCGACAAGCGAGGGCGGGGCTTCACGAGGCTGTAAAGTCATAAGAGCGCGTCAAAAAACAACAATAGCGCCTTACAGCCTCAGATAATGTTGGGGCCCTCGTCCTCGGGAGAGCCACGATGTAGTCAACATCAGACATAAACTATCACAACTTCAATGATGGCGGGATCTTTCAGGAAATAGAGGCATACCTTTTCTTTCGATAATAAATAGTTTGCGATACCGTTAGGTGCTTTTGAAGACCCAAGCCTTTCGATCTAGAGACGCCGGTATGAGTGAATTGATCCAGACTATCCCCAATTCGTGCGAACCTGGCTCCGTGTTCCTTGGGGCAAAGACGTCCATTGATTTGATTTTATGTTTATGTGGATACGAGAACATTGCGAGCCGAATATACAGCGTCTGTGCATATGGTCGCGACATAATTCCTCTATCTTTCCTTTGGTGTCATCTGTCTGGAGATTCGTTGAGAGCTAGGGTATGTCGTGGCTGAAGGTGGTCCAACACATACCTCTAAGCTGGACACAATAGACAATAATTGATCGAGAGAAGAATCCGAACCAGATTCGCTTGGCTGAGAGCAGTTTAGAATGGTACCAAAGGAAAAATCTAGGTTAAATCCTCACCACAGTCTTCAATGTCTGTGGCATGTTAGGCAATGAAACATATGCGAGGAAATAGAGAACTCACCGGACGAGATTGAGCAGACCGGTTCCGCATGTTAGCGCGAGGCAAGTGAGTTGGGAGCGAGGTGGTACGGATGATGAGGGTTAGTGAAAGGTCCTAAACGGGCATGTCATTCAGCTCTGACTGCTGATGCCTACAAATCACGTTTTGACTCAACACGGAGCCGCGTCTGAGCAATTCGCACTTGAGCGCTTGAGCAGTGGTAGTCTGGAGGAAAGTTCAAGGAAGTACGGAGGTCACTCTTTACGTAAACCGATCACACGCTTTGACCCACGTGTATGCGGCACCTATTTCCCACTTCTCGGGTCCTCCCAGAATTTACAACTGAGTCCTATTACAGTGTATGTAGGTACATCGACATCAGCGTTAAGAAATGATAATGAAAATTAGAGCACAGGTATAGAAATTCCACCAATACTGAGTAGATAAAAGAAATGCGGAGGCAAGGTATCATTGACTAGAAGGAACGCAGAGATGCAGAGGCAGGCATTCTCGAAATTCAGAATGCTAGGGACCAGGAAAAAAGGGATATCAGGAGGATGGAAGAGGTGGAACCTCTGGAATTGCGTGACTTGTTCGCTTGGTCGACAAACCGCCCCCGGGGCGCTTTAGTTTGCGCTGCTCGAGTTCCTTCGCTCGTTGCTCCTGTTCGGCCTGCATCTGCTGCATGATCTTGAGCTGTTGCGCAATGAATTCAGACGTATTGGGCCTGAAGAAAGGAGTAAGTATAGGCTGTTAATCCGCAAACTGAACATACCGCATCCTTAGAATTTGCATAATCGTTTCGCCGCTGTTCACTTCCTTCTCTTCTCTCTTCTCCTTCTTGCGCTCTTTGATAGTCCCAAGATTCCTTTGGGAGTACACACTCTTGGCGCGTTTCTTCATGGTAGGCGAAGACCGGAGACTTTGCTGCATCATCCGGACACATTCTTCCATTAGTGCATCCCTGTCAGTGCATGAGTATTGAACGCATAATGAAAAGGTAAGATCGTACGTGTGCCAGTCATAATACAGCCGTATTGACATCACATCTCTGTATCGCTGATTTTGTAGCTTTTCAAGCGGAACGGGGCCCTCTCCGTTAGCATAGAAATAATCCCTCAAGAACTGAACAAGGCAGAAGTGTTAGCGCATAATTCCACGGGCGAAACTTGTACACACCTTTAACCACTTGAAGACAATATCCACCTCTTTATCACTCAATGCCTTCATCTCACTCGCTGCATCCGAGAGAGGGGGCACGAGCAGGCCTTCAATGACATTCAAGATTTCCTTCCACACGCGAGTCATGACCTTCTCTTTCGCAGTATCACTGAGATATGTGTTTAGCGTTTGCAGGTTAGCGTCGAAATAGTCAAAAAGGGGGACAATGGCCTGTTCAATTTCCACATCACTCAGTTCTTCGGGCCTTATTCTGGATTTCTCGTTGTGCGGTAACGGAACCTGCACTTCACTGGAAGAAGATCCCACTGCCGATCGATAGAGGGCAGTGACATTTCCTAATGCTTTGGAATAGTCGATGCTTTGTGGCTGTCCAGTTCGTACAAGTGCTTTGATCACCGCTCGTGAGAGACATTGACGAATGAAAGGAAGCATCTACAATCGCGATGATGAGTAAGCAGCTCAGCAATCTAGTCATATTACACTCACTTTGTCAATAAAAATTCGGAGCATATCTGACTCAGCCCTCTTCAGAGATCTAAACGCTCGGCCGAAGAAGAATTGGATATCGTCCTTCTCGCCTTCCATACTAACGCGCACAAGAATCCGCCCTTGCTGTTCTAGGTCCATCCATAGATCATGGGTCAAAAAGTCGCCAAATCTTCGAGGGTCAAGGCAAAGGTATGCCCGCCCCACGGTATCATGTTTGCCAACCAGTGAACGGTCTCGCACGCTGACCATCAGCCACAGTGGCTTGTCTACCGAAATGTCGAAAGTTTCGTCCCCTACAGAAGTGTAAGCATGAGTACGAAGGTGGAAAGGGCATCAACGTGCAGCGTGGTTGGCTGGTCTCATAGATCGTCCGGGTCTTCGCTAATCTGTTCCCCGCTTCGTCGCTGAGCGTGACAAACGTGTCCATTTTCGAAGAAGGTCCGTTGTCGTCAACCGATAATCCTTCTGCCATCGCCACCTTCACGCTAAACAAAAATCGTTCCTTCTCTACTTTCTGAGGAACAGGTGGAGCAGATGTTGAGATGATTTCTGCAACTTTGTCAGCTTGCATCTGGTCGTACATGCGATCTAGCAGTCTGCGAGCGGCTTCCACATTGTTGAGTTTGACACAAGTCTCTGGCTGGAAGTTGAAAGGTTCAACCTTCTTTTCACCTTGAATAGCAAGTTGCCGCGCTTTCTCCAACCAAGCAGAAGATTTCTGCGGCTGTATATAATCCGTTGGACGTGGGAACATCTCAGAGAGAAAAAGCGTTTCAACGCTACGGCAGTAGTGCTCCACCGCTCGTGACATGGTCTATGGTCGGGGCGTCAGGTTTCGGACACGTCAATAATTACTGAACAAACCTTGGAAAGTGACGTGAAGAAGCGTGCGTTCTGATAATCATCATCCCATTCCAAATCTTGCAAGAAATCGATAGGACTTCGCAGCGAATCAAAGAGGTCGACAATAGACGAGCTATGGCCTTCACTACCCTCAGCTTGGAACTGTGAAGGGTATGGGATAAATAACGGTCTCCTGATGAACGGCTTTACATACCTTGTCTGCAGCGATAGCCTTTGATATTGATCAGTTTGCTTTGAGCCTATGTTTGGCTTGAGAAAGAATGTTTGCTCACGGCTTCGACCCATTGTCCGGTTTTGCTGTCGGTATTGATCAACCACTGACGAACATACGGTTCGAAGAAAGCTCCAATGTCGAATTCAATCTGTCCTCTGAAAAGAGAAGTAAGCAAATCTCCCGGTAGGCAGGGCTTAAGAAAAGGCATACTCTGGACAGAAAGCATGATACATCTCTAACAAGGTTTTCACTCGTCTGTATAACGTGAAAATGTCTTGAATAGGGATATCTGGTGTCGGACCGTTCATTGAAGATTCGAAAAGGCGCTTTTGCGAGGCTCGAAGGTCACTGATAAGGCGTGGAATGACTGTCTCGACCACGATTGATACCAGGTCCAAGTGACTACAGGTCCGGTTTAGCTTTGGTAACAGCTGAGCATAGAAATAAAGTTTACTCAAGCAGCGGTGTGGGAAACCTCTTATCCAACAGTTTCGCCGCCTTCTCGATCTCGTCTGACATGAATAGCATTGGCAGTGCTCTGTTGACGCCAGGTGCGGCCTGAAGTTCTTGCATCTTCGTTTCATAAAATGCCTCAGCCATCTGTCGCGCGCGTTGTGCCACATCAGACATTCTAGCATTGATATCCACGTCAAATTGTTCAAGAAGGCCGGTATCCTTTATTTGCTCCAGGACGAGCATATAAGGTTGAATTTCGGATGGTTTCAGATTCGGAATATTTTCCATGGAGTGATAAACCGATGAGAGGAAAATATTGAAGACGCTGCCGTAAATGCTGCACAAAAATTCCACCTGTGGAGATATTCGTCAGAAGAACAGAGATATCCGAGTATACGGAGACATACGTCAGAAACAGTCCACTGCTCTAGCTCGCGATCATGGATAACCTTCTGCACGTTTTGCAAGGCCTCAGGGACGCACTCTAGAGGTACGTCATTGCGCTCATAGAATTGCCTGACCAAGTCAAGGAAACATGCTGCCCGATATGGGTGGTCTATCCTCCATCGCACGGCACATTCATTGAGAAGGTCGTGGTGCGCCGGTGAAAGAATTCCTAATGAGACCTCATCATTATCATCCACTTCAGGACTCAGCATACGCTCCAAGTCGGCTAGTAGACAAATCTCCAGAAGCCGCTTGTAGAAGCGTTTCGGATTAGGAGGAATGTAGGTAAAGTTGTGACCGGCCTGAACCTCTTCATCGTCATCATCGTCTGGAGCACTAGTATCGAACATGGACACTCGACTTCCGGAGGAGGGCTGCCGTGCAAGAGGATCGCGAGTGGTGTACATTGATGCTGGTCGCGGGGAATTCGAGCCATAGTTTGGCAAAACGTGTGCCGGAGTTGACTTCGCAAGTTCGGGATTAAATTGCACCATTGCCACCATTAATTGTTGTAACTGCGTAGTCTCAAGAGTTCGCCAGTGATGCCACGCTGCATCACTTTCGAAATCCTCTCTTCTTCCAGGAAAAGCAACACCAGCATTGATATTCTTCAAACATGTCTATGCCACAAGAGTCAGCACATCATTCCATATCTAGCGGCATTTTTCGAACCTTGAGATCTGTTAGTGCGGCCTATACCATCCACACTCAGAAGAGGATCTTATATGTTAGGTAGAGCGACGCACCTTCTCTGTACAGATCTGACGTGCATTGTCCACTTCCTGCTGAACGGCGCTTTCTGGAAGTTTGAATAGTGCTGCTACTATCTTCACCAAGCGCATATCAGCTACATTGCCGCTGATTTTCGGGGACGCAGAGGCTACAGAATCTCGATTTGGTGACGAATCGTATCCAGAGTCGCTGGCAGTTGTCCCGTTTGGTGTGAGCTTCGCTGTGTACATATCCAGTCGTCCTAAGAGTTCAGGACTGACACTGTGAAGATTTCGAAGACATTCTCGGAGGAGTTTGACAAAGAGGGAAATTTGGTTGTTGAGCTCGAACTTCCATCCATCACCGGCTAACAATGGCTCTTTCTTCAGTACTGCAGTCGCATGGGTCGCAAATTTGAGAATCAGTTCCTCGATCTTCCGGTTTTCCTTCATCTGCCGTTTGAAGGTGTCATTCGTAAATTCGCCATAGAATTTGGCCATCGTACGCCGAACCAGTTGGTCCGTATAACTGCGGAATTTAAGTTATATATGGAGTACAAATGGAACAAGAGTGGAACGCACCTTGGATGTTTTCCCATAGCAATGTTTTGGAGGTTCTGCTCGAGGACCTTTATCAGCTTCTCCGGGAACTTCACACTCTTCGGCCCACTACTAAGATTGATATCTCTGAAAACATCTCCAATAGAGAAATTAGACAAGGCTGAAAGTCTGGAATGTTCGCGGTCCCGGATTTCCGGACTAGAAGTGATGCTGTCTGTGGCAGAAGGAGTAGCTTTGGGGAGCATGAGATAGCTCAGGACACTAGACAGATGCATTAAGAAGGGAACTACGTCTATCCAAGGAGATAGACATACGCTACACGCAGAACATAGCTATTCAGACGTTAGTAAGCAGATGCCAGTCCTTAGATGGTAGTAAGGCGCACTCGAAAAGCTCTTCATCTGTAACCCTGTATTTCGAGACTCGTTTCTGGTGGGAGGCGCTGTCATAACTTCGCGTAGACATAAATGGCAACTAGAGAGCTGGCGGAAGCCGTCTGAACCAGCAGTGGCAACGACGGCAAAGATGGAGTTGATGGTGGTATACAGGAGAGAGGAATGCTCGCGCAGTCAGATACTTCAGAGCCACAAGCTCGGTTTGCTCATGCCGCCAATTTACGTAATGATTGGCCACACTGCGCATGGGAGCCTGTCTCCTTCCTCGCCACCACCTCTGCTGGACGGCGAGGTCTACCGCTCTGTCTGAATGGCCTACTACGCGAGGCCTCAGCCTGCATCTGCAGCTGTACGAATAGTAGATCCTTCTGCGCAACCACCCTCTAGTGTATCGCCTTCTAAAGCTACTACTCCCAGGAAAGGTTAGCAGAGCAATGCTTTGTTCTTCAGAAACTAGTCCCCTAAATTGACACGCCATCGAAACTTAGACACCGTCAAACAATGTAGAAACATCTTGATTTATGGGTGAGCACGGCTTGACACCTACCTGGCGACGCAGACCCACTCAGATTGTCTTTGGACCATTAGATCTTGTAAATACCAGGACAAGGGATGTTTGTATTCACATCCATCGGTGAGGAGGCTTAATTCTTGGATGCACAGACCATTTCTGACTCAAATTATAGGATTTTGACCCTGAGCCACTCTCGTTCGTCCACGCCAAGTTTCCTGCTGCCGTTCGCGTCTGAGTCAGCCCCTTCTAGTCCCACACCTGGATCGCCAATCACCGCTACGATAAGCCAAAAAGCGGTTCACGCGCCTGTATTTGTACCCAAGTCCATTGCTTCACCAACGCCTGGTTCATCGTCGTAAGATCTTCTGGATTGTAGCACCAAGGCGTTAGGCTCATTCTCTCCCTTAGACCGGCGCGCAGTCAATCCTTCTCCCCTACACCTGGCTATCAGGAAGATTATGACCCCTTTACTCACGACTATTACGATGGAAATATGTCTATGGACAGTCAAAGTTATTACGATGCGCAATATAGTCAACACGGGCCCATGTTCCCTGCATCGACCATGTATATCCGTGAACCAGTAAGTCAGAAACAGCAGCAGATACCCCTCAGATTCTGACGAAATTTCAAGCTCAACCATCATCTATATTCGCCTATGGCTCCACCTGCGCTCGCTTCTACTGACAGTCATTTCGTCCCCTCGTCTGCAGCTTTGCGGCAACAACTTCAAATTCAAAGTGAAGTTAGCAGGCAAATGCCGTCGAAAAGTCCGTATATTCTCTTCCCTTTCTGGAGTTCTTCCCATCTAAGGCTGTTACAGCACAACTACCTGATGAGATTCAAGGGTATCATTCCTTTCTGCCCTTGGAGTCCCCAGATCAAAGTGACCGCCGCATGTTGGGAAGCTGGCATACGACGACATATCGAGCTGTAAATTCGGCGGATAACATCCCTTACGCTCTTCGACGACTTGAGGGTTCGTGTCCTTGTAAATTCTATTGGCCGTGTATTTACGGATTGTCCGCTAGGATATCGCATGATGCATCCTTCCGCTTTCGCGCCAATTGAAGCATGGACTAAGATAAAACACCCTTCCATTGTGCAAGTTGTCGAGGCATTCACCACTCGTGCATTCCGAGACAACTGTGAGCGATTCGTACTCTCACCATGAGGCCGTCTTCTCAATACACACATAGCACTCGTGGTGGTATATGCTTATC
>Ga0247734_1001628_pt1 | contig 16699 bp, 18 predicted proteins | sample UWRJL103311B2_FD_180933 | JGI IMG/M metagenome (GOLD analysis project Ga0247734, IMG submission 180933) | Plant litter microbial communities from Arlington Agricultural Research Station in Wisconsin, United States - UWRJ-L103-311B-2 | ecosystem: Environmental > Terrestrial > Plant litter >... | reverse complement strand
CCTGTGCGATTTGGTGCTGCATGCCCTGGAAGTCACCAACCAACTGTCCAAATTGCTTTCGATCATTCCATACATATCTATATGCTATTAGTTTCGCCAAGTGGATAATTTATGAATGAGCTTACTTGACGGCATTCTCAAAGGCACCAAGGGCTAGTCCGGTCATCTGAGCCGCAATACCGATTCGTCCCTCATTCAAAAGAGAAATCGCGTATTTGTATCCTTGGCCTTCCTCTCCTAGGAGATTTCCTTTTGGTATCTCAACATCATCAAATGTGAGCACGCACGTGCTGCTGGCCTTTATCCCAAGCTTCTTCTCCTTCTTTGCTATCTCGAAACCCTTCATACCCTTTTCAAGGATGAATGCCGATATACCCTTGTATCCTTTGCTAGGATCAAGATTTGCGAAGACGATAAAGAAGTTGGCCTCAATTGAGTTCGTAATCCACATCTTGCTTCCTGAGATCGTGTATCCAGAATCGGTTTTCGTGGCTTTGGTGGCAAGGGCGAACGCATCAGAGCCAGAAATAGGCTCGGATAAGCAGAAAGAACCTAAAAATCAGCATCGTAAATTTGACTTGAGAATGAACTGCTTACCGACTGTGTCCGTGGCCAATCTTGGTAGCCACTTCTTCTTCAACTCCGTACTTCCGTACTTCAACACAGCAGTGTTTACTAAAGTGTTGTGTACATCGACCATTACACTAACACTGGGGTCCACTCTTGCCAGCTCTTCAATACCAACTATAGCTGCTGTGAAGTTCATGCCCGCACCACCATATTCCTCGGGGATTTCGATGCCCATAAGGCCTTGCTCAAACAGCTGCTCTACGATCGTTGGATCCATCATCTCCTTCTCGTCCATCTCTCTTACTTTAGGTGCAATGGCATCGTTCGCGAATTTGGATACAGATTCTGCCATCATGGACTCGATCTCAGACATGTGGGTGATGGGTGTAGGAGGAATCTCGCTGATATCAATCGTCTCATTGCATCTTGCGGTTGCCGATAGAAGTCTCGCACTGTTTTCTGTCAGATCAAAAGCTATAAGCTACCATATGGAGGACCACAAACTGTTGATATATCCTCGTAGGTCTAGCAGGTCTGAAGGCTGGTCGTGCTGTTGATGTTGCTCTTTGTGCCATTGGCCGTAAAGCCCTGGTAATGGAGGCCATTTTGCCTGATTTATCTGATAGGTTTGAAGAATGTTTTGATTAGAGGGAACCGGAAAACTATAAAGGAAGTAGAGGGCGTAATCGATCACTGAACTAGGGTTGTCTCAGAACGTGAATGCTTATTATGGTTCGGAGCGCGCTTATGAAAGGCATAAGGTCCCGAATGAACCTCGGTCCAATCCGGCGATATCGCTACAAGGCTGTGCAGCCTCGTAAAAGGTGCATTTACAGTTCCAAGATACTAAGTAGAATATAAAGTAATTTACGGAGAACTACAGGAGTACTAAAAAGTAATATAAACATCATCACAAGAACTTACAATATACTAAACCTTCTAGACAAGCCATTTCTACAGGCGGTGGGCTCAAGCCCTATCACATGTCTATGGGGAATAGCTCGGCAGCAACTTTCTAGAGACAAGATTAAACGTCATGTTTCAAAGCCAAGGAAATAAAGGCTTGTGCTGTAAATCAGATAAGTGTAGAAGATAAGTATAGATTGCCTTTATTCTACAAATGCACCCCTAGCCTTTTCCAGAAGACAATATACCTACGAAGGTGCAAGAACCTAATTATTGTTACACCGTCTTTGTTCTGCCACCAGCCAGAGCATTCTACTAATACACAATTATCCTTGTCCATGAAAGCGGAGTGACAATAATTAGGTCTGGCACCTCCGTATTCCCCCTTCAAGCCACAAGAACCAAAGTCGACATCACGTGTGACAACCGTCATCAGTTCTCGCTTAATAAAAGGGGCACCACACAACTTTTCACTAAGTGAACCACTTTTCCTAAAAGTCGCTCGCGTCTATGTAGCCTAGTTTAAAGGGAGTTTTGCCATGGCTAACTATATAGTGCCGAGATGGAAATGTTCTTCCACAAATCATTCGAAACATCCGTACTGGTGTATCGGTAACATTTCCGCCTCTCAGAGTCTCTCTAGAACGCGGTAGCGCAGGGTAAGCCAAACCATTCATGACTACCAACTGCAATTTACTAACTCAATCACTAGGTTCGACTCCGTACGTACAATTCTTAATATTACAAACAATCAAATACTAACATTCACAAGCTGGTACGGAAGCTACGGTTTAGACCATTATTTTTTTGCTTTTCTTCTTTCCATATCCTTTTGGAGTCTATCAAAGAGTAATTACGGAGGTGCCAGGCCTAAGTTATGTCACACCGCCTACTGCTGCGTCCACCTGTCACAGCGGCATATTCATTTACACACTATGCTGCGTACACCTATCCAAAGCGGTCTGACATAACTTAGGTTTGGCATCTCCGTAGACATCTGGTTTTGTTGGGGGGGGTTGGATGGCCAATCCATTGTCAACTAGTCTCTGGGCACCTTGCCTCAGCCATATATGTCAACAGACGAGTCCATAGCTTAAATTCTCAGCTACTTCTAGAACATATGTGGTAAATCTAATTGAAAATGATTGGTGGCTTTAATTTTACCGCCTTAGAAAACTCTCTACTCAATAGATTTTACTCAAGCTATGAAGAACAACGAATATATCTGTATTTTACCATATTTTACGAATATTTAAGTTAATCGAATAAGGCTCGAATTTAATGGCTTCAGAAATCCTTGATTAGGCATAAATCTTTGATTACTACATCTAATGGGCCATAGTAAAGGGAATGCGTCTTTATCAAATGCGTCTAGCTAGTATTCCTAAGTCGTCTTAGTTTATTCTGTTCTCTTTCTACCATGAGGCAACCAAAACCAACAGCCCAACATAACACCAAATAGACCAATCGCAATCGGATGCAAAACAAACGCTCCGAAACCCTGTGCCAGAATACCCGTAGTAAAAGGAGCTACAGCGCCACCTGAACTACCAAATGCGCTAATGACACTCAGACTGCTGACCTGCTCCTTCCTCTTGATACCTCTTGAGAATATTACCAGCGCACATGGGTAGATAGGTCCTAATAGAAGACCTACTATGGCTAGCGCTACAGCATCTCCAATAACATTGGGAACTTGCCAGACTAGCAACTCGAATACAGCAGCTCCTACGACCATTGCGTATACAAACGGCTTCTCTCCAACCTTGTGTGCTACGGGGGACAACGCAAATCGACCTATTGTGATACCGCTCCAGAAACCTGCAGTCACATATCCTATTGATGCCGGATTACCATTGCGGGCTGAAATAAGAAAGGAGATAACCCATCCAGAAATCGAGACTTCAGCTCCTTGATAGGCAAATATAAAAAGTGCTCCAAGAATAACTGTCTTCGTCTTCAAAGCTCTCAACATGTTAAGAAGTTGGGCGGATGGTTTGGCACTATCTTGGACGGTTGTTACACCAGTTGGGTGTGAAGCAACTTGTTCTAGTGTCGTAAGCAAAGTGGTGGCTCCTTCTGCTTCATAATCCCAGAAAGACCAAGCTCCAAAGGCCAAGTTGAATAATGAGATAGAGAGGGTGATAAGGTAATAACGACTCCATAATATACCTAGGCCAGACCACATTAGCTAATGTTGACCTGTGTTAAACTCCAATATTATTATAACGTACCATTAGAAGCCATGGCTGTTGAAATCAATGGACCAAATACTCCACCAGCCCCATAAGATCCATGCATGAAACCTAACATTTTTGTGGCATTGTTGAGATTTGCTGCAAAAACATTCCCTAGCGCCAGATTTATAGCCATACCGAGACCAAGCAAGAAGAAGGACATAACCACAACGGGCCATGGAGGTGTACACACAATGATGGTATAAGTACAAGCTATGAGACAATTCGCAACGATCAGCGATTTAGCTCTTCCAAGACTGCTGCGGAGCGATTCCACAAAAAAAGCCGCGATAATGAAACCAGCAGCAGTTGTTACGAAAATTAAGGATACAAGTGCATATCCAATATTGTAGTGCCTAATAGTGTTAGAGTATGAGATTTCCATGCTCATTGAATATGTACTTCTCCATATATGGTATCAAGGCTCCGGGTGCGGAATCACTTAGTCCACCTAAGAAATTCATCAAGCTAACTGAGACCATTCTATATCTATTCTTTGGTGGATTGGAAAAGCTTTGAAGGGCATCTACGCCATCAAGGCCTTCGTTCGCCGGACTAGCAGGTCTGCTCATTTCTATATCATTCGAAGGAGATGCTATGCCTGAAGGGCTAGCCACCCCTGCTTGGCTTCGATGGCCACTGGGGTGGGTTCCCCATTCTAAATCATTAAGCTCTAAAGCCTCAGGTGCACTGGGTAAAGGTACCGAATGATATGTTTTTGCAACAGCTTTTTGCGGTGGACGAGGAGATTGTGGGCTCGCAGGCGATGATTCAACATCAATGAAGGCGCCAAATGTATGGCTACCCATTTTTAGAAGTACCGGATGGAAATTATGGTACACGAGAGAGAGATTCACAAATTTAAGTGAAACTGGAAACGATGAGGTGAAATTTGCCTATATAATGTAACAACATATCATTGCATTGCGCTCCCACCTTTGTTAACGACAGAGAAGTTTTGTTTGGATCGGCAAAATTTTCGGGATCTTTCTCCCGAGTCCCGGACTACTGTAATAGCTTGGCGTGGATTCACAAACTAAACTCCTCTCGTCCTAACATACCACACGTCGCTAATAAGATTCAACACGCTGAAGCACCAATCCCAGAAGTTACACAGGTAACCAGTAGCATCAGCTTCTTTTCTAGAGATGGGCCGTCCTAAGAGAAACGTTACGGCAGCTGCAGAAGAAACTTCTACCCCACCATCTGCTCTCGAGGCTACACAATCGATTGCGCGAGTTATCAAAGCTGAAGGCAATAGCCTGTATTCCTGCACGCTCCCAAATAAGACTCAAGTCCTAGTCGAACTACCATCTCGGTTCCGGAACACGATATGGATTAAGCGAGGTGGATATGTTCTTATTGATACAAAGGAGGCAGATGTCAGGCAAAACAAGATTGATGGCGAGATCATCAATGTTGTGCGAGAGGAGCATGCATGGAGAAAGGAAGCATATTGGTAATGTGGTTTCCATCCTTTGGGAATATTTACGCTGACTGGAAGCTTTGCAGGCCCAAGGAATTCCCCAAGAGCTCTGCATACCCCGAAGACTCAGATGAGGAGGAATCAACTGTGGGTAAAATGCCTCCATCTGACTCCGAAGATGAGTAGGACAATCCCGTACCTGCCCATGGATCATCTAGCAAGCTTCTTTGGAGCCGCTCCATCTCCTCTAGGATTTACAAAATCCTTCCTTGTTCCCAACCAAACACTTGCAACCGTAACGAATAAGATTCCTACAACCACCATCGAGCTTATATCCGTGCTTGGATAGACGTTCCAGGCCCATTCCTGTGCCGCCCACAATATATATTGAAGGATGGGATGCATCCCACTTCGCCAGAGAAGAAAAGGCGTTGATAAGGCTATGTATACATAGAACTGGTAGTGGAGAGAACGGGCAAACAGCATGCCGATGGCGTTAGCTGTTAGGATGGTCGTTAAAATGTAGTTTGGTGAAATCCGTATAGAAACTGCATGCTGAAGTGCCCCAAGCGGCTCCTTTCTTTCTAAAGCGTTCAAAACCATATCCCAGATTGGTTTTTCGGCTGGTTTAAGCCACCTGGTTGTAATAAAGAGCACTAGAGCGCTCACATGGCCTATCAACAAAGATATCGAAAATGCCTTGCTCAAGAATACATCTTCGCCAACAAATCTCCAATTAACGGTCCACTTAAACATGAAGACTCTGGAGAACTCAAAAGCTCTACGAAAATACCCGGCCGTGTTGGTTGGCAAGAATTGGAGGGCGATGACAATTTGCAACTGAGCCATCATCCATGCCTGCTTGAGACCGCCTCCCATTCCTCTTCCCAAGAACATCATAACTCCCACTGCTGGCAGAGCCATAAGCAGAGACATTTTGACCCCTAACCCCCAGCTGTATGCCTGACTCCCCATTGTCCATATCCGGCGCTGGAAGAAATAAATTGCGGTCCACAGGAAGAAGGCTGCAAAACAGTCATTGAATAGTCGCAGCACGAAGATGCTATGAAGGCGTTTCGAAAGAATAAGCATCGGGAAGATATATAACGGAGCCTATGCCAACCAGATACATTAGCCAATGCATTTCCGCATATGAAGAGTGCCTCATACTTTTGCTCTTCTGTAGCAAGCCATTACTATAGCTAGGGTACTCAAGTACAATATTCCAAAAAGGCGCTGTGCAAGTAGAATATTCTTGCCCTTATCCGTGATGTGATATAAAGCCCAGTAGATGTACACATGTGCGGCAGGGTAAACCAGTGGTCCAGTCCCCCCTTTTATCATGGTATAGTCGCGCTCTCCATTCACAAATTGTTCAATCTGCTCCATATATGCTACCCAGTCTATCTCGGTATCTGCGATCAATTTTAGCATCTGTTTGGACTGATGGAGGCGGCCTCTCCAGCTTACAAGGAACGTATGAAATAATCAAGCTACAGAGCACCGAATCGACCAGGAGAAGTAACGCAGGAACATATTTAGCTAATGGGTGGTTACCCATTGCTAGATTTTTGGCATGATGATAGAGCACCACACCAATAGGGGCTTCTTTTTCTGGCATGACTATTTAAATACAATGAATGTTGTACAGATAGTTCTATTACTCCTTTTGTATATTTGACTTCTGTCTCCATGTCTTCGAGGCGTCAGCGTCTCAGGCTACCCTTGTCGTTTTTAGCTTACTGACGGAAGGCTGAAGTAAAGTAGCGAAAGCTTATCAACACCTCTAGACCCTGAACCCTGTCTCTGATTGAGATCTTCTCAGCCTCGTCATCGAGCTTCCAACCAAACACAACTTGAACAATACACTCCAAGATAAAAGAAAACACAAAAGATCGCCTGCAGTCTATATCAAAATGTTGGCATTGAAGAGACTCTCAACACGGGCAGCCCATGCTTCCCTTCGTATCCATCGCCAAAATCTCCGCTCTTCCCATCGAACACTTACCACGTCCCTTCTCTGCAAACAACCTACCACTCAGTCATTCCGCACCGTCACCTCTTCCACATCCTCACAAATTCAAAGCCGTACCTACGCCACCAAAACCTCAGCAGATGATCTCATGGAGAAAATCACCGAGCAATACGCCACTGCGCGCGACGAATTCGAGATCGCCAGCGAGGAAACAGACAAGAAATCTGTCTATGCGGCAGAAGATAGAGACGCTGCACGAGATGAGCTAAACGTGCTGAAGGAAATGTATGAACAAGCTTTGCAGAGTGAGGCAGGAGAGGAGATTCGAGGACGTGTGGGACAGCGGATTCGAGAGTTGGATAATGCAGTTCAGGAGATGGAGAAGAAAGGTCTAGAAGATTGAGGGATGAAGGGTAAGCGTCTTCGGGATATCTGAGCTAAGATTTCGAGGGCTGAGTAATGTAAAATAGAAACCTAAAAGTGTGAGAATACTACAAGAGGGCAAGACTACAAGCACCAGTGCTGTCAAAGCAAAGAGTAAAGGTATCTAATTCGCAATGAGCAAACGTAGCTAGTATCGCGGGTATCGAACCAATTCGCAGTGCCAGGTGCTTCCCAGGGGTATATTCGCAACAAATGAGAAGGCCATCGAGTAATCCTTCAGTCCATAACACCATCCGAATTCCGCCAAAGTAACAATGAAAGAATGAAACTCCAAAATCAAGAATAAGCACTGATTGAGCTAAAAGGCACCCCCCCTACTGTTATGGTCCATTCACAAAACTCTTAGAGATCTGGATCGCTTTCTGGATCATCGTCCTCCAATGTCTCGAGCATTGACATGGTATAGTTCCTAGCCATAATTACAATAATAGCCACTGCCATTCCGTTCCAAACCGAGTGTCCAGCCTGTTTAAAATCGAAGTGAGCTATGTGCTTCGTCTTTGCATCTGGATTCGATGAGTCGAGTGTGCTGAAAATCGCCATTGTTTGGGCAAGAATGATACCATAGAGGATCGGCGGTGGGGTTGAGTATAGCTCAACCTCACCAGCCTCATTGACTCGAGGCTCATCCAATGCTAGATTCTCACGATGTCTTCTAGCAAGGAAACCCATCTGATCACGGAGTGATTTCAGTATAGAGTCCGAGTCTTGGCTGGGCTTGGCCGAGACGATAGTCAAAACAGGAATGAATCGTTTTCTTTTGTAGCCTCCATCCCATTCTGACCACTTGACAAATTGCTTGATCTCCCTTGTCATCAGAGGCACACAATTGTTTGTGTACTTTGAAAGATCTTTCACACGCACCCCTAGATCGAACAGCCTTAACAGAACCTTGATAGCTGTTGTAAAATGTTAGCGATGCCAAATGGCAGATTTGAAAGACTCACCATAGTCCCGACCGACATGGTTTGAATTGAAGAACGTCTTTGCCCTGGAAAATAGAGCGGGATTGAGTGTAGGCAAGTCCAACTGCCAAATCAACGGAAAAATCGGCTCAAAGGATCGCATACTGAGCCTGTCAAAAAGATAAAGTTCGTCCGGATGCCATTGCCCTCCAGCAATATTTTTCTTGAATTCCTCTTGCCTGGACATAAGCTCCGCTTGTCTAGCCAGATATTCCTGAACCTTCTTTTGCGCTGTCGTCTCCTGCTCTTCTTGCCACCCAACCTCGTCTAAGCTATCACCTTCAGTTTCTTCCAGTCGTTCGTCCAGATTGTAGTCCAATTCCGCTTCGCCTTCCTCTCCTTCAAGTTCACCTTCACTGTCTTCTATGGGTGTGATCTGAGAAGCTGAATCTCCCGGTGACACTACATCCGAACTGTGGTCCTGATCTGCTTTCCCTCCATACTCTCCTCCAGACGCCTCCGCATAATACTGATCCGAGACCTTTTCGACATCAAGAGCCTCGTCACTAAGTACAATCGAGGAGCTTTGAGAATCGAGTTCGTCCCGAGCGTCGAAATCCTCACCCTCATTCCGGGCTCTCTTCCGCGAACCAGGTCCAAACCTAGTATCCGCATATGAGGTGTAATTCCGGTCGATTCGGGCTTGAACTGCAGCTCTTGCTTTCTTGTCTTGTGGTTCTGACAAGGGAAGATAGGAGTGTTCGGGTGGAGGCTGTTGTGTAGGTGTGCCTGGCCCAACAGTGCGGCGACGCTTGTTGGGTGAAAGCAACCCCATGATCCTGAATAAAGTGTTCATCGTAGCTTTTTTGTCGATTGTTTAGGTGCCAGCACCGTAGGGAGAATGGGTACGGACTCAAATATTTGTAGGATATGTTGCTGATGAATGAGGGTAGTTTGCGACTTTGACCCGTACTCAGTTTCTAAATCCAGACAATTCTAGTGAATAGCATACAATGGTAAGCATTTCATAGGCAGAGCGGATCTGACTAGAAAGCACCCAGATTGAGGTCGAAAGGCCGAGTATGCAGTACTGTTGTTTCCGTCAGCCTCGCTTTGTTTTGGGTTGATAGGCGGCGGTTGCCAAGAAAGGATCGGCGTTGTCAAAGTGGAGCACTATCAAAGGACTATTGTCCGAATGTTTTCGTTTGGGAAGTGCAGTAGTTGTATGTTTTCATGTAGTATATATTGAAAGCAGCTGACAGGTCTTGTATAGTACAAATTTTGGGCATGAATTGCGGCTTACAAGTGGCTAGAGGTGAACTAAATGGCAACTTGAGTATGAGTCAATATGGGTTGTTGAGAGAGATCAGAGAACTTGGTCCTCTATGGTCTATAGTCACTTGATGCTGTGGTCTTGAGCATTCTTTTGTTTTACATCTCCTCGAGAGTTGTTCGCCTTTGATTCGTCCAACTATCAAAACTTCTCATCCTATTAGTCGGGGCACTGTGTCGTGTATCCGTGCCTAGTATACCTAATGCATACACCAGCTCATATCACGAATTGCCAGATGTAATTTAACTCGGTCTGAAATTGTCCTATTACCAGTCATATGCGGAATTACAGATCTTAATGTGTCAAACAAAATTCTGAGATATCAAGACTTCGGTAAACAAACCACCCATCAAAGCCATCAAAGCCACCAGAGTCACTAGAGCCATCAGAGCTTTCTTAATGCATTACAAGTCTTTCTCATTATTCGACGCAAGTTCTTCATCTCCCACATCCCACATACTTTAGCATGATCGGCGCTCTAGAGCAATTCGTCAATAGACCAGCGTCGAGAGCGGATGGTGTTCTTCTCCCAGAATATAACCACTGTATTTGAATAGTGAGGTTCGCATGTCAATTGACTTCTTTCGGTTTGTTGATTGGTAGGTACAGTTACCCAGACTCAATAAATCGTCCTGAGCATGTTGTTTGTAATTGACATGTATTGTACCTGCATCAGACTATACAACGATGGTGAAGTTGACTGAGCACTATCGGCATATAACTCGACGGAAGGACTATCTTTGAAACACCCAGAGCAAGAATAAGAAGAACCTATCTGGGCTTATCTCTGACTCGTGCTAAACCTGTGTTTTTGCAATGCTCTTAACAAAGATCTCTCAAAGCAACGAGTGTGATGTATTCCTCCGCATCTTGAGATGAACGCGGGAAGAGAGAGTCTAACCGTTAGAAGCAAGTCGTAACGCCCTTTATCTTTCTTGTCCAAGGCACAAAACATGGGATTGGACGGAATCATCGGGCTCTACTGTCGGAGAATGGGGTTATGCTTCTTCTCTTGGACTCGCTTGCTAAGAGGTTTTGCTTTTCTTTCCAGCAGTGAGAAATCTTGCCGTTGCGGTATATCCACGTATCATAAGCTCTCCCCAGTTAAGGTGAATGATTGAGTACAGCAGCGAACGGATTCACTTACTGTACTGTATTCTAGTAGTGTGATGGTTACTGTCGTGTAAAGTACAAAGTCAGTGCGTGCGGGAGCAGGGCGGGGTAGCATACTAAGTACATACTACTACTCCGGTTCCGTACTTAATAAGAAACCTTAATCAATATAGCGATAAGCGAAAACTATCTTTGCTGCTTTTGGTACAGGACTACACAGCACAATACTGTCTAAGAAAGAGCCTTATTTATTATTATTACTATATGGGGCCAAGGGGGTCTGCGAATCACCCACCCATCCACCCCATCTCACAGTAAGATCTCAGCCGTCGCCCCCCCCCGAAGCACTATATCTCTGACATGCAGATATTTGGGGAGGCACAGGGACTGGAGGGTACAGTACAAACTTATACAAACTTACTCACTCACTTACTTATTGACTTGCAGTACCTTTGTTGTACGTACAGTATCATGACTAGATCATTGCCACGGAGCCAGCCGGCATCTACCTGGCGGATACACGCAAACCAGGCCTGAAGGGGAAGCTGGTAGATCGAGGCTGGGCGTTGTTTATCCTGTAGCACATGTGTGAACATGATTCGTTGGGAATTCCTTGACCTGAATGATCCCCTGATTGCCGCCGGCACTCAGCTGGTGAATCGTGGGAGCGATCTGAGCTTGTATCAACCTACCCTTGTCAAGAGCAGCGAACACACGCTGACTTGTATTTGTCGAGCGGCGATAAGTCCCAAACAAGAAATTCACAATACAGCCAAGTCAGCTTCCCAAGTCCATCGTGACCGCTCAGGTCGCGGTATCGATAACGTGCCCAGGATGGTGGTCAGCCAGCGTCAATCTTGAGAGATGAAGGGGGTAAGATAGCCAGGAACGCGAGTTCCGATCTGTAAGATCGGAGTGAATCCCCACGACACAAATCATAGAATAGTGTAGGTGACTTTGCAGCAAGGCTACTTGAAGAAATCCATATAATGCCGTTGAACCGCCACCCTTCTCTCCTCTCTAGTGAGACAGGGACAGTCGATACTTATCTTCTCTTGAACTGCAAATCTCCTCGATCCAATCTCCCATCATGTATTCACTCTTAGTTCTTGGCACGCTTCTACTCGCACCGCTCTCCCAGGCTGCGCCATTCCTCCAGGAGCGGGCTGCTCCGGGTATCCCAACAGCAGCGGATGCTAAAACTCGCCTTGCAACACTCACTGTTGCGGCTCAAGGAAGCCAGAATGGCTACAGCCGAGATCTTTTTCCCCATTGGATTACCCAATCGGGAACTTGTAATACTCGGGAGGTGGTTTTGAAGCGAGATGGTACCGGCACCGTTCAAAACAGTGCCTGTGCTTCCACAAGCGGATCTTGGTACTCACCTTATGATGGAGCAACTTGGTCCGCAGCCAGTGATGTTGATATCGACCATATGGTGCCATTAAGCAATGCCTGGAAGGTACGTGATCTTTACTCAGAAAGCATGTAATATGTATAGGAATCTAATCTAAGTTGGAATAGTCCGGAGCAGCGTCATGGACTACAGCCAAGAGACAGTCTTTTGCCAACGATCTTACAAATCCCCAACTGTGGGCTGTGACAGATAACGTCAACTCTGATAAGAGCGACAGTGGGCCCGAAGACTGGAAGCCTCCTCTTAGTAAGTCGTGATCCCCAGTACTTTTATGACTTTAGCTGACTGGTATAGCCTCTTATTACTGCACTTACGCTCGCGCCTGGGTTCAAGTCAAGTACGTCTGGGCCTTGACCATCACCTCAGCCGAGAAGTCAGCTTTGACTTCTATGCTCGCAACCTGTTAAGGGAGAGATAGCCAACTAGAGTCATTGGGAAAATGATAAATTGGACAACGATGCTACAGAGGCAGAGGCATCCATGTATATTACTTGCATCTTTCTATCCTTGCCAATAAAAACTTGTTAAGCAGTCGACTTTTTGGCCCTTCTCCCCAGGAAATGTAGTGGGATTTGAACAAGCCTTTTCTTTCTCGGCTGAAAGTGCACATGCGGCTAAGATGCTGGGAAATCTTGATTGATTTTCGCAGCGATAAAAATCGAGGATGATGCTCTGGAAATGTACTCAACTTTATCACTCAACCAATGTCAGCACGTTCATGGCCCACTTGTCTCTGGCTGGTCTGTTACAACTCGGTATCCAAATGTTCGGGTCATCTTGCTCCTCCTGAGATTGGCTGTCAACCGCCGAGACTTTATGTCTCTACTGTTACATCAGTGTCTGAGAAATTGGATTTCAGGAGACTGGACTGAATACTTTTCGTCTGTGGGTGTTGAATGCAGACGAGACCAATGTGTAGGTAGCTTCACACAGAGCATTTGGAAATTTCTAAAAGGCTAATGGCAAATCTAATGCAATTCACAACAACCTTATTTATATCACCACTCCCGAAATTATATGAAAGTTATGTTAACGAATGCAATTTTATGGAAGAGAAAGCATTTCACCTTTTACTGCGCTTCTATAATCATCTATTCACACTTTGTCGGCAGCCACCATATTCCATCGTTAGACTGTCTCCTAGAAATATCCACAAATATCAGACGACTTTGAAAATATCATATGTTAACGATATTACATCTTCATATTCCTCTAGTACGATAGAGGATCACAAGTCGTTCAGGTACCTGCGCACGGTCGGATACACGGCCGGCTAATAGTTACCTGGTTAATAAAGTGTTGAGCAGCACGTGGTGATATGTATGATAAAGCAGGAGATATAGAGGCTCGAGGTACGGAGTTACGAAAGTACGCAACTTGTACATGAAGGCATGACAAAATCTCAACATCGAAGTAGTAATTCGGGGTGAATGATCTACTGTTAAGTGGCGCGCGAACATGATGCAGAGCATACAAAGTGCCGGCATATACAACGGTGAAGCGCAAACTATGAAGGCATTAATGCCGGCCATGGGGATTTATGCGCCTCAGAAGCTTCCACCGTGTACTGATTCCTTGCTGTGGCTATAGCATTAGATATAAAGGCCAGCCCCGATCTGTCATCGTTTGTCCCTATACCCTGTCATATACCCCTTCGTCGATTTCCGTACAAGGTAATAGGCCCCTCCTGGGGATCATGTTCATCTAAATATTGGATGAAAGTGGAACCCAACGCAAAGTTTTTCGTAGCTTTCACTGTTGATGCTTAAGAACCCAGCTTCATGGACGCGAGACATAATTCATAACCGTCCATCATTAGACTATTAAAATGGTCTGACAAAAACACTACGCGCAGATGTTTACTTTGAATGAAAAATCTAATTTCTGATTTTGTCAAGGTACGTAGGACCGTGAGTTCATCCGGTGACGGTTCAACTTTCCCACTCTGCTCAGTATCACGTCTATGGCATTCTAGGTTACAGAATGATGGAATTATTGGGAACATGGTAATTGAAGTTTCAAATTTTTGTACGGTACCTACGGCCAAGGTCAAGTCTGTAACATCGTTCTCGGTCGTTAATGGAGAAGCGGTGGCTAGACCCGCCTCGCTTAGCATTGCGAGACGTCTCAAGATTCCACACGCGACGTCCACCAGTCCGCAAAATATTGTTCCGTCCAGAAGCATAATGGCTTCGACTCATGTGCGGCTCAAAGATCCTTGGTAGCTTCAAATTCAGAGTCAATTACAAGGTTCTACGTTTCCAGACTGTCGGTCCAGGTCAGCCCGCTTTTCACGGGGTCCACAGTACACTTCAGCTCATCTCTCATCTGAAGTTTGCATGGCCTGGCAACCACAGTTCAATACCAAAGCGTCAAAGGAGCGTCCGGTGGAGGCCCTGATTGGTCACAGTGGAAAGGGAAACTCTGGTACGTAGAGTTTTAAGACTGTTAGCGGGATGAGACCTTTGATGGACGCTAGCTTCTCTATGACTGCCGCCCACGATGCACCCGATGAACACGTCCACATGGAAACACTACTTCTGACAGCATGATCTACAACTCGCTTACCCATTTGCAATTTGGGCGTCAAGGGACGCAGCAGGCCGATCCCACGCCCCTAATGGTTTGATCCAGATTCTAATGAGCGAGAAAGGAGCCAAGATGATTCAAGCTATAAGGTGCTCCCCACGCCCACTAAATACGGACTTTCTCTTCATCCCATCTTCAGTCTATCTTTCAGTTCACCTTCATTCTTTACCAGTTCTGCGAACTTTTGCTTCTATACATTCTTTATTGTTTTATTCTTCAACTAGGCCGGTCCTTTTAGTATTCTATTTCCAAACAACCAGTCACTCACTTTCCAACCGCCAACATGAAGTTCGAAACCGCCACTATCCTTATCGCCTTTTTTGGCCTCTCCGTCGCTGCTCCAGCACCAAAAAGAATCCCAGCTCGTATGCTCCGAGGCCGGGAAGTTCCCCAAGAGCACTCCCATGAGAAGTTCCTCACCAGTGTCCGTACGAACTTGAACCTTGATAACCCAGACGCAATCAAAGATGTTGTCTTTGGTCTCCTTGGAAACGCTGCCGCAACAGGCAACTGTGGAACAATCACCAACCTCGACTGCTGTCATCAAGCTACTGCTGATCGGGCATATACCAACGCGAAAGCGGCTGGAGATATCCAGGGTCAGGCAGATGCATTGATCTTCAGAACTCTTGAGAGAAACACTGCAGGTGTTGGTATCAAGAGTGTCCTGTGCACTGATGCGGCTGTCAACCCAGAAATTGCTGCTCTTACACAACACCAAGACCCTGCCTCTGATGGAGCTGCAGCTGGAAACAAGGCTATCGTTCTCGAGTTAGCTAAGCAGCTCGCATCTATCGGTGCTGATCCTCAATTGGCCCTCGAGTCTGGCACCTTTGCCCCTGGAGACGTATGCATTCTCAAAACATTGCTATTTGAAAGCTTTTGCTAACTCCCATCAGAAAGCAGATAATACAGGAGCAGGAAACACCTGTGATACCGTAGATGATCCAATCGGCTGTATTTTCACAGAGAATCTTTTAGTCGAAGACGCCACGGCTGCTGAGATCGACGCCGCTGTCTCCGGCGTTGCTGTCGGTGGTGGAGCTGCTGCCGTGGGAGGAAATGGTACCGGAGTTGCTGATGTAAGTTGAATCTACTTAATGCATATGACTTGCAGGCTATGGGAATCATTCCAAGCTCCATTTTGGCAAGTTTCTTTCTGTATCAAATACTGATATGGTCTTACAGGCATGCCCAGCAGCAGTCGTCCAGACAGTCACGGTTGATGCACCCGCTGCAGCAACTAAGGCAGCAACTAAGCCCGCTGGTAAGGCAGCTAAGCCCGCCGGTAAGGCAGCTAAGCCCGCTGGTGGTGCGGCAGCTAAGCCCGCTGGTGGTGCAGCAGGTGATGCCGCAGGTGATGCCGCAGGTGATGCCGCAGGTGATGCCGCAGGTGATGCCGCAGGTGGTGCAACAGGTGGTGCCTCCCAAAGTATGTATTTGGCTGCCAATAAGCACATCAGGCATAACTAATTACTACTAGCAAACGTTCAATCTTTCACCGGAACTCTAGGCGGTGCTCCTCCTGCAGTTGAATCCTCAGCAGGCAACCGTCCTTTCTCTGTTAACGGAAACACTTTCGTCAATATTGGCGCTGCTCTCCAACGCTCTTGCGCCATTCAAAACAACGCTTGTGCCAACGCTATCAATACAAAGGCCGCAACTGGTTCCGTTGCCGACTGCAATGCTCAAGAAAAGGAATGCAACGCTGCCGCATCTGCCAAGATAAAGCGACAAGCACTTGACTTCGGATCATGCTCAGACCCTAGCATTGTGTTCGAAGA